>Ga0247608_10000916_pt1 | contig 43803 bp, 33 predicted proteins | sample 176DNAGHGlowgp2_FD_193490 | JGI IMG/M metagenome (GOLD analysis project Ga0247608, IMG submission 193490) | Sheep rumen microbial communities from Palmerston North, Manawatu-Wanganui, New Zealand - 1766 DNA GHGlow gp2 | ecosystem: Host-associated > Mammals > Digestive system > Stomach > Rumen ...
ATATGTAAATCCGAATTCAGAATCAGTAAATTTATGTATGAGAATTTCTTCATCTCCTGCGGTAACTGTATAAGAATCAACCTCTTCGCAAGAGCCGCACCAGTATTGAGCAAATTCCTTAGCCGTAGCAAAATTGGAGTCGTACGGGCGGTCGTTATTTGATCCGCCGAATAAAGAGCAACCTGAAAATATAGACATAACAGATATTAATATTGCAGAGATAATTCTATTCTTAATTGCCATTATTATTCCTCCCTTAGTCAGTAGTATAGCACATTATTGTATGATTGTTTTCAGGTGGAGGAGTAGAATGTGCCATTATGTAGCATTAATGGGCGGTTGCCTTTCTTTTTATTTGCCCCTGCTTGTGAAGTGAACCCCAAATGTTGAACAAACATAGGGGGTTATTTATGAAATGATCATTTGGAGTTCATTTGTTCATCATTACCTGATACAGAAGCATTTACTGAAAGCAGCCTCACATCTTCCTCATCACGCTGATCCTTATCGTGATTATATAAAGCACGCACATCAGCAGTGCCACTCCGCCCCCGATCGTATAGCCGATGAGGTACGGTAACTGAAATCCCTCGGATGCAACGAGGATATAAGTCATGGACACGGCTGTCATAAAGATGGCCGGAATTGCAGTAAGGAGTGACGGATACCAGCGGTCCTTACGGCGGATCAGATATGCCGTTGCTACCCACAGCGAGATCATGGCGAGTGATTGGTTGCTCCACGAGAAATATCTCCACAATACGTCGAAATCAAGCTGCGTCATCACGGCGCTGACTGCAAGGAGCGGTATGGTGATCATAAGTCTCCTGCTGATCTTCTTCTGATCAGATCCGGTCCACTCGGCGAGGATAAGCCTTGCGCTCCTGAAAGCCGTATCACCGGAAGTTATGGGACAGATGACTACTCCCACGACTGCAAGCACGCCGCCGATGCGGCCGAGCATTTCCGTGCTGATGTTATAGACGACGCCGCTCTGCCCCAGATTCGTAAGTGCCGAATGGAGCATTTGGCATGTTCCGTAGAAAGCAATGCCCGCAGCCGCCCAGATCAGTGCTATGACTGATTCGGTTATCATGGCGCCGTAGAAGACCTTGCGGCCGGCTTTCTCGCTTGTGATGCATTTGGCCATCATGGGTGACTGCGTTGCGTGGAACCCGGAGATGGCGCCGCAAGCCACGGTGATGAACATGAACGGCCAGACCGGAAGTCCCTCGGGGTTCATGTTTGTGAACGTGATCTCAGGTATGTGATAGCCGGGAATGAATATGATACCGCCGGCAACTGACAGCGCCATCACGATCAGGATCACGCCGAAGACCGGGTAGAGTTTTCCGATGATCTTGTCGATCGGCAACAGCGTCGCCAATACATAGTAGAGCAGGATTACGACCGTCCAGAAGGTTGTGCCAAGCACATCGGGTGTCAGTTTGGCAATCAGTGTTGCAGGGCTCGTGACGAAGACCGTTCCCGTCAGGAGCAGGAGCAGTATGGCAAACACACGCATGGTGTACAGCGCCGGTCGCCCAAGGTAGATGCCGGATAGTTCGGCTATCGATGCGCCTTTATGTCTTGAGGAGATCATGCCGCACATATAGTCGTGGACCGCACCTCCCAGGATGGATCCAAATACGATCCACAGGAACACAACAGGACCGAAGCACGCCCCCATCAGTGCACCAAAAATAGGTCCGGTTCCTGCAATGTTCAGCAGCTGTATCAGAAACGCCTTCCAGGTTTTAATCGGCACGCAGTCAATGCCGTCATTGACCTCGAGTGCAGGCGTCTGCCTGTCGTCCGGACCGAAGATCCTTTCTGCAAGACGTCCGTATAAGATGTATCCTGTTACAAGGACTATGATCGCTGCAAAAAACGATATCAATTTTATGAACTCCTTCTCAGCAATTGTGCATCATATAGCAATATTTTAACACTTTTGCAGAAATATGTGGGGAAAGGAGTTTCTAAAGAGAAGATTGAAATTCGTGGTCTGATTCATCCCGGTGCTCTTTGCAGTGTATGACTCGCAAACAGGGAATCCCCAAAAGTCCTGTAAGGATCTCGTTTAATATCCGGATGCTTGATGAGGGAATATTATTTTTGACGGCAAAGTAACCAACTTCCGGTACGAGCTAAGGTCTCAATTTATTAAGTATGCGGATGAAGAGGCCGAAGTATCTGATGATATAACTGCTTTGCGGATGCATCAGATGTATCGACCGATGCGATGTATCTGTACTATAAAGCGGCAGTTGATTACATGAATTGACCTGTTGCATGATCTGAACGGTCAGGTGGGCTGTCCCGTACAAAGCGGGGCATCTTTATTTTTGGGATCACTGTTCAGGTGAATCGTTAACGATCTGCGTGGCAGAACCGTATGCTCTTAAGGGACGTCCGTTCTCGTCGTATTCAAGCGTATATCTGACGTGGAAGGGTATGCGGTCGGCCGTAAGAGGTATCACACCGTCAAGGTTATCAACACCTTCTGCCAGCTGTCTCATCCAATCCCTGTACATATCTGCGTAATCAGCAGGGAAGAGCCCGCTCTCGATTACAGGCTCAGGGTAATTCTCAACAACAGGAGGAAGTCCGAGATCGCGCATGCATCTGAAGCACGGACGCATGACCTTCGTGGAGATATCGTATTCCCATGCATACGTATTATTCTGTTCGCTCGCAGTACGGAACTTCTTCTCACTGTCGAAAAGGATGTCGTAGCGCCTTTTGTCTGCGGTTATATTCTGCACCATCGCATAGAATAGATACTGGTCATCGGCCCTTCCGATCATCCTGATGTGGCTTCTTATGAGTACTCTCTCATTGCCGCATATCTTGGAGCAGATATTGCGCCAGACCTCACATGTCTCCTCTTCGCCCAGCTGTATGGCGCGTTCCATGGTAGCCTTAAGTACCATCTTGTCATTATCGTCAAGCGAAGACAAAAGATCGAATGTGAGCATCTCCTTTGCAGAAAGGTTCATTCCGATCTCTTTGTTGTATTTATCATTGACGCGGACAAACTCAACCCTGTCTTCCTTCTTCTTGTATGTGAATATAGCTGCCGGTCCCACCATGTTGTTGAACAGCAGTGTCTCGATTGACTGAGGATCCCAGAAACGTCCCGACTGTATGGAATAAACAAGATCCATCGACTGTGATACAGGCTCGTGATCGATTATCTTGAGCTTCTCAATAAACTCTTCTTCCGGAATCGGCTGTGAATACAGATAGCCCTGTATGTAATTGCATCCGATGCTCTTCATGTAGTCAGCCTGCTCATATGTCTCAACGCCTTCTGCGACGACGGGAGTATTGAGCCACTTTGTCATCTGAACGATGGAACTGATTATGGCACCGCCTCTTCCGCCGACGTCGCCTGAAAGGAATCTCATGTCGAGCTTAATGACATCAACGTCAAGATCCTTAAGCACGTTAAGAGAGGAATACCCGCTCCCGAAATCGTCCATCTCAACCTTGTATCCCAATTCATGGAACTTATCCAGCACGTCAGTCATCAGCTCCATTCCGCCGATTGCGGAGGACTCCGTTATCTCGATATGTATATACTGAACGGGAATGTCAAACTCCCTGCGGATGGACTCGACCTGCTCAACATAGTCGTGATTATAGATATCATAACGCGACATATTGACTGAGACAGGCACGGGTGTCAGCCCCATGTCAATGCACTTGCGCAGGAATTTGCATACAAGCTCGCATACAAATATATCGGCGCTGAAGACAAGATCGTTCTTCTCGAAGATCGGAATGAAGTTTCCGGGCATCTGGAGACCGTAGACCGGGTGATTCATACGCATCAGTGCCTCCGCACCTATCATGCGCCCTGTCACATGGTTGATCTTAGGCTGGTAGCATACGTATATGTATTCGTAGTTGATCGCATCGTCAAAAAAAGCAAGGATCTCCTGCTCGGTCATCTTACGGTTATTTGCTGAATCTGCCATGGTGGTCACCCCGCTTTGCACAGTATATCGTGAAATGTGATCGTTATTAGTATTATAGCATAGTTCGGGTGAGTAAACGGGTATAAAGGGAATCTGACAATTCAGGATCAAGCTATTATACTAAAGATGAGAGAAATCTCACTTTCAAAAGGGCAAGAGTGAAGAACGAACGAAGGAATAGGGAACAGCGGGGAGTTTTGCTATGTTATAATATACACATAACTGATATCCCGGAGGTTGTTTATGCCCTCAATCAAACATGAGGCCCTGCGTTGCCTTAAATGTAAGAATGCTCAATGTGCAGCTCACTGTCCCGTATCTACGCCCATACCGCAGGTAACAGAATTGTTTCTAAACGGCGAGATAAAACAGGCCGGAGAGATGCTTTTCCTGAATAATCCGCTCTCTGCCGTCACTTCCATCATTTGTCCTCATGAGAGGAATTGTAACGGGCATTGTGTTTTGGGCATAAAGGGCACGCCTATCGAATTCTTCAGAATAGAAGAGTACATCTCAAGATTCTATCTTGAGACAATGGAGATCCCTCATATTGAGAAGAACGGGATCAAAGTGGCTGTGGCAGGTGCAGGACCTGCAGGAATAACCATGTCAATCCTTCTTTTGCTGCGTGGGTATGATGTTACTCTTTTTGAGGCTCAGGACAATGTGGGAGGAGTGCTGAGGTATGGTATCCCTCCTTTCCGTCTTCCAAGGGACCTGCTTGACATGTATAAGGATATCCTGCTGAGGCTGGGCGGACATTTCAGACCCAATACAAGACTCGGCTCGAATATTATGATCGATGATCTTTTTCCTGACGGTTACAAGGCTGTCTTTGTATCTACCGGAACGGGGAGACCGAATAAGCTGGGACTTCTCGGTGAGACTCTCGGACACGTTCACTTTGCTGTCGACTATCTTAAGACACCTGAGGCTTTTGCACTCGGACACAAGGTTGCCGTTATCGGAGCGGGGAACGTTGCCATTGACGCAGCCAGAACCGCGATAAGGCGCGGTCATTCGCATGTGACGATCCTTCACTTTATGGGTGAGGAGGATATGACGGCAAACCGTGATGAGGTTGAGATGGCTGAGATCGACGGTGTTGAATTCGTTCATTATGCGCAGGCTGTAAGAATTCTTGAAGATGGTGTCAGGTGTGTACGTGTAAACCGTATAGTCGATGAGGAAGGCAAAGTCAGCTTCGAAGAGGACTATTCGGATACATTTGTAGTCCCGGCTGACTCCGTGATAATCGCAATAGGACAGGGTCCGGGCGCAGATATCAGATCTTCAGGTGTAAAACTTACCGGACGTGGCCTTTTTGAAGTGAACGAGTGGGGCGAGACGGATACTTCCGGAGTCTTTGCCGCAGGCGATATCGTGTCCGGTCCCAAGACTGTTGTCGATGCTGTTGCTTTCACAAAAAAAGTATTTACAAAGATGGAAGAATATCTTCAGAATAATGCCTGATATTGAATTATAAACGGAGGTAAATATGGTTAAGCACATTATTGTCTGGAATTTGAAGGATGAGTTATCGGATGCTGACAAGGCGGCTGTCAAGAAGGGGATAAAGGAAGGCCTCGAAGGTCTCAAGGGCAGGATCCCGGGTCTGCTGGACATCGCCGTTTATATTGACGGCCTTGACAGTTCTACCGGAGATCTGCTCCTGGATTCTTCTTTCGAGAGTGAAGAAGCATTGAAGAATTATGCTGTTCATCCCGATCATGTGGATGTCGCGAATAATAAGGTAAGGCCGTATACGAAGACGAGAAGTGCTTACGACTATATAATCTGAGGTGTTTATGATCTCATGGAGCATGAGGATTGAGGGGCGGGGGGGATTCTATCCCTGCTTCTGTTCCAGGATGCGGATATGTATTCCGAGTATGTGAGTTACCGGTACGAAGAGGACGGATCAATAATCTCGCAGGGGACAGTCCTTTTCTGCCCGCCAAAGCATTTCAGGTTCGAGGACCCGGGGCTTCAGCTGCGCGTAGAGGGAGATGAGATAGTTGTAAGTTCCACTGCTTATGCCAAAGGTGTTAGAATAGAGAACGGCAGTGACGACCTCGTCTTAAGCGACAACTTTTTCGACCTTAACGCGGAAGAGAAGCGTGTCAGGATCCTGGAGGGTGAACCGTCAGATCTTAAAGTAAGAAGCATTTATTCTATAAAGTGAGAGGTAAAGACATGAACAAATACATTATTGATACAGATGAGAACAGAAGGTTCCTTGCAGATAACGCTGTGGCACTCCTGAACTTCGGCAGGAGATTTCCATCGCCGGGTGGGGCAAGCTACTATCTGGGTGACGATGGAACGCCCTGGACGGACAGGCCTCGCGAGACCTGGATAACATGCAGGATGGCACATGTCTACAGCATCGGTTCAACGATGGGTATAGACGGATGCAGAGAGCTTGCGGAGGCTGCGGTAAGAGGTCTCAACGGCGAGCTGAAGGACAGGGTAAGAGGCGGATGGTTCGCCGGATTGACGCAGGATGATGAGCCGCTGCCGAACAAGCAGTGCTACGCTCATGCTTTCGTTATTCTGGCTGCCACGAGCGCGAGGCTGGCCGGTATCGCGGGGGCAGATGAGCTGCTGGATGATGCAGTTAGGATCTACGATGAGAAGTTCTGGAATGAAGAGGAAGGCCTGTCTTGTGATACGTGGAATACGGAGTTCACCGTGCTCGATGACTATCGCGGAATCAATGCGAATATGCATACGGTAGAGGCGTTCCTGGCGCTGGCAGACGCTGCGGGAGATGAGAAGTACAGGGTAAGAGCAGGACGTATCATTGACCGGGTAATCGGTTGGGCAGCTTGCAACGAATACAGGATCCCGGAGCATTTCACACGGGACTGGAAGCCTGATCTGGAGAAGAACAGGGAGAAGCCGGACGATCCGTTCAAACCATACGGAGCGACTCCGGGTCACGGAATAGAGTGGGCACGTCTCATATCGCAGTGGGCTGTGTCTTTTGATAACGCCCGAAAGGATGAATATATCGATGCTGCTGTCAAGCTCTACAACAGAGCCGTGGCTGATGCATGGAATGCCGACGGTGCCCCGGGCATTGTCTACACGACCGACTGGAACGGGGTTCCGGTTGTCCGCGACAGAATGCACTGGACATTGGCGGAAGCGATCAATACGTCTGCGGTACTCTTCAGGCTCACGGGCGATGAGAAATTCAGTAACGACTATAGCATGTTTATGAAGTATCTCGATGAGACTGTGCTCGATCACAGGACGGGCTCATGGTTTCACCAGCTTGATGAGAATAACAGGCTTAAGGGGACAGTCTGGCCCGGCAAGTCAGATGTGTACCATGCGTTCCAGGCGATGCTGATCCCGTATAGAAGAGTTGATAAGTCGATCGCAACGGCGGTATGTTTGGGGTGAACCCAGATCAAAATGCACCCCAAAACGTGAAGAAATATATTTTTGAAAAAAAGTTGTTGACACCCTCGAAATGACGTGATAATATTACAAGGTTTAGCAATGAACCGAATACAATATTAAGGAGGAATCCGGAAATGAAAAGGGTTCATAAGTCAAAAAAAGGTTTTTCACTCGTTGAGATCGTCTTGGTCATTGCTGTTATTGCTATTCTTGCTACCGTATTCCTTTCGGGCGGTCTTAAGATCCTTAACACTGTCAAAGTTCTTGCTTATGGCGAAGAGGCTACAAGCGTAAGCAACAATAAGTAATACTTCTCCTTCCTCATATCATTAAGCGATCATCACGTGTCAGAGTATAATATAAGTAGCAGAATGGCAACTGATGATTGATAGCTTTTCCGGCAACCGTTTTATACACTGATAACGGAGGTGATGCTTAATGGTTTTCTCAGAAAAACTTCAGATACTCAGGAAGAATAAAGGGCTTACCCAGGAGGCACTGGCATCAAGACTCGGTGTATCAAGACAGGCGGTTGCCAAATGGGAATCCGGACAGATCTATCCTGATATATCAAATCTTATACAGATAAGTGATCTCATGAATGTCAGTGTTGATTATCTGGTCAAGGATCGGGACTGCACAGTGAGTGCAGGTTCACCGTATGATGCGGATATTGATGAGATGATTGCCTTTCGCCTTGAAGCGAATGTGAATACATATGCTGCGTTCATGAATGAGGCGGATCCCACGAGACCTGCGTCACACGATTTCAGGTATGAGAACGGAAGATACATGTACCACGACACGTATGTGGGCGGCGAGAAATTTGCGGGCGAAGAAGCGGTCTGGAGAGACGGTATCACCATTTATGCGATGAACTACATGGGAAGGGTTTTGTCTGATGATTTCAGCGGTAATTTCCTCAAGGAGGCGCTTAGAGCTGCAGATGAGAAGATGCCGTACAGAGGGCCTGAATTGTATCAGTCCGGAGAGTATACTTACAAGTGCAAAGTGACAGGTGACATTATCTGGTTTCAGGGGTATGAAGAAATATACAAAGGTGAACGCAAAGTTTACGAATGTGTTTTCCACGGCGGAACAGTAAGATGAAAAGTTGATCTGTGAAGAGTATCTTCAGATCTGCTCGTGATAACTGCACATGTGGGATAATTAATATTTGTTGACGATATTTGCAATGAATTATACAATTGAATTATGTTCATAAATGACATCAAAACATGGAGGTAATTTTTATGGCAGAAGAGAAGAAAATCGATGCTCCCGTAAAGGCAGCAGAAGTTAAAGTTGAAGCACCTAAGGCAGCTGCTAAGAAGGCTCCTGCAAAGAAGCCTGCAGCAAAGAAAGCACCTGCAGCAAAGAAGGCTCCTGCAGCAAAGAAAGCACCTGCAGCTAAGAAGGCTCCTGCAGCTAAGAAGGCAGCAGCACCCGCAGCAAAGAAAGCAGCTCCTGCCAAGAAGGCACCTGCAAAGAAGACAGCAGCAAAGAAGCCTGCAGCTAAGAAGGCTCCCAAGAAGCTCGGTAAGATCATCTTTGAGTTTGACGGTCAGCAGATTGATGTTAAGGCAATCCAGAAGAAGGCAGCCAAGCTCGGCGGCGATGTTTATGTAGTTGCCGGTGAGAAGAAGATCTTTGATGCCGAAGGAAAGGCGGTAGATCTGTTCTGATCATCTTCGTATCAGAATAACCAGGGACTGTTCCGGAGTGACTTTGTTGCAGAAGGGACAGTCCTTTCTTTTTGTGGTACAATAAGCGGCATAAAGGAGGCGTGCGATTTGAGACGGTCGATCCTCATTAAGTTAAGTGTTATCACCATTGCGGTTCAGGTGTGTATCGTGCTTATGTCGTACGCTTTATTCCGTGATAACAGAGTTGTTGCAGACGGTGATCAGGGATCGGGAACAGGTGCCTTTGCACCGTCGTTCGATCCTACTGCCCAGGACTCGAATTATGCAGCTGTTCTTTACAACAATACGAACGGACTTCCCACATCGGAAGCTAATGATATTACGCAGACATCTGACGGTGCTTTGTGGATCGGAAGCTACAGCGGACTTATCAGGTATGACGGATCTCATTTCGAGAGGATGGATTCCGCGACGGGAATAACAAGCGTAACTACTCTTTATGCCGACAGGAATGACAGGATATGGATAGGAACGAACGATAACGGAATAGTGATCTTCAACAACGGTGAGGTGAAGAAGTTCGGCGCAGCAGAAGGTCTTGGTTCTGTATCGGTAAGATCAATAGTAGGTGATGATAATGGCATCATCTATGCGGGAACCACGAGAGGTGTTGTTGCATTTGACAGCAATGATAATCTTGTGAAGATCAGTGATGACCGTATAAATGATTCATACATCCGTGATCTTCGGATGGGCGCCGGCAATGTATGCTACGGTCTTACGATCGAAGGTGCGGTATTTAAGATGAGTGATATGAAGGTCACGGAATTCTACAGCAGTGATACATTGAAGTCGATACTTGTCGGCGACGGAATAACTCTCCGTACCATTCTCCCGGACAGCAATGATCCCGATTATATCTATGCAGGCAATGGCGGCTCCGGATTGTTCCATCTCAAGCTTACAAATGATCTGTCATCAAACAGTTCTAGCAGGTTCTATGTGGCACCTCTGCATCACATCAATTCGCTGACGGAGATAGGCAATGACATCTGGGTATGTTCGGATGACGGGATCGGTGTGGTCGACCGCAATATGCGCGGACTAAGGATCATCAATGATATTCCGATGAACAGTTCCATTGACAGGATGATGATAGATTATCAGGGCAATTACTGGTTCACGTCAACAAGACAGGGTATCATGAAGATCGTCCCGAATCAGTTTACTGATGTTTTTGATATTTGCGGTATCGAGAACAGAGTTGTTAATGCAACATGCATGTATGACGGCAGACTGTTCATCGGAACAGACAGTGGACTGATAGTTACGGAGAATGATCAGCCGGTCGGCAGTATTCCTGTAACATCCGCAGTCAGCGCATCGGGGAAGCAACTGAAGTGGGCAGATCTTGTCAAAGTGCTTAACGGTATCAAGATAAGATCGATCATAAGAGACAGTCAGAACAGATTGTGGATATCCACATTTGGCAGCACGGGGCTGATATGCTTTGACGGCAAAACCGTGACGGATTATACGACGGATGACGGGCTTCCTTCAGAGAGAGTCAGGACGGCGATCGAACTGTCTGACGGATCATATGCCGCAGCGTGCACCGGAGGTGTTGCCATCATTGAAGAAGGCAAGATAACAAGGATTTACGACAGTGAAGAAGGGATAAGCAATACCGAGGTGCTGACTGTATGTGAAGCAACGAACGGGGACATTCTCGCGGGTACGGACGGCGGCGGTATATTCGTCATTGGCAAAGACGGTAATGTGAGGAGTATCGGCGTATCGGAAGGATTGTCTTCAGAAGTTATTATGAGGATAAAGCGCGACAGGAAGAAGGAGATCTACTGGCTCATCACGAGTAATTCCCTGTCGTATATGGACGGTAATTATAAAATCAATACCATTAACAACTTCCCTTATTCCAACAACTTCGACATTGTTGAGACTGACAGCGAGGATATGTGGATATTGAGCAGCAACGGTATCTATGTCGTGCCTGAGAACGAATTGACATCCGGCAGTGATATCAATGCGCTTTATTACAGTATGGATAACGGACTGTGCTGTATCGCGACTTCCAATTCATACAGTGATCTGACAGATACGGGTGATCTGTATATCGCAGGAACAACCGGAGTTGCAAAGGTCAATGTTAACAAAAAAATGCTGGATGTATCATCGCTTAAGATGAACGTGCCATACATTGATGCTGACGGTGTGATCATATTTCCGGATGAGGATGGAAGATTTAATATAGACCCTTCGGTAACAAGGGTGACGATACATCCTTTTATATACACATACTCGCTCATCAATCCGCAGATATCATATGTGCTCAACGGGTTCGATAATAAGGAGACGACTATAAGCAGTCATGAATTAAGTCCGGTCGTGTATACGAACCTCAAAGGCGGTGAATACAACTTCAAGATGAGGGTCACAAATCCGTCCAGTGCGTATGAGAGTGATCTGTCGATATTCATAGTGAAGCCCAAAGCGTTCTATGAGACTTTGTGGTTCTATGTGATAATGGTGATCGTATCCATTGCCGCCGTCGCGCTCGTAGTCGCGCTGTTCTTCCGCGGCAGGCTGCGTAAATATGAGAAAAAGGCCGAAGAGAACAAGAAGCTAATCCGTGAGATAACAGAGGCCTTCGCGAAGACCATCGATATGAAAGACAAGTATACGAACGGTCACTCCACAAGAGTTGCCGAGTATACCGCAAAGCTTGCGCGGGAACTGGGGTGCAGCGAAGAGGAGATAACCAAGTATTACAACATTGCCCTGCTCCACGATATCGGCAAGATAGGAATCCCCATGGAGGTTCTCAACAAGAACGGCAAACTGACAGATGAGGAGTATGCGTGCATCAAATCGCATACAACGCTGGGACATGACGTTCTGGCCGGAATAAGCATAATGCCTGAACTGGCTACCGGTGCCGGTTCGCATCATGAGAGACCGGACGGGAAGGGATACCCTGAAGGACTGAAGGGAGATGAGATCCCCAGGGTTGCACAGATCATCGCGGTGGCGGATACTTTCGATGCGATGTATTCCGACAGGCCATACCGTAAACGCATGAATTTCGACAAAGCCGTATCCATCATAAAGGATGTCTCAGGCACGCAGCTGACCGGGGATGTGGTTGATGCTTTCCTGAAACTTGTGGACAGAGGCGAGCTCAGAGCCGAGGATGATCACGGCGGCGGAACCTTCGATGATATCAACAATATCCACAAGAAGTTTGACAGCGAAGGAAAGAAAGATCCTTCTGCCTGAGACGGCGCGGAACATGGCAGATAATGAAGCTTTTTTGATGAGAACCCGTATATAGAAGGTGAAGGGATGACGGGGCAGGGGAATTGCAACAAGAACGGTAGCGGCTATGGTGAATTACTTGTATTCCCGGACGGATATTGAGATAATAACGGTGGATACGATGGCGAAGAATGATTTGATCTGGTGGTGTCAGTCGCCGAAGAAGAACGGGAATTTGACGGGCCGATACTTGCAGATAAATGGGTAAGGTGATATGTATGCGTTTATTGGGTAACATTTTGTGGATAATCTTTGGCGGATTGATAAGTGCGCTGTCATGGATACTGGTCGGCTTGTTATGGTGTATTACCATAGTCGGTATTCCTGTTGGAGTGCAGTGCTTCAAGCTGGCGAGTATCTCGTTTAATCCTTTCGGGAAGCTGGTTGAATACGGCGGAGGCGGGGTGTCATTTATTGTGAATATCCTGTGGCTGATATTCGGAGGCTTAGAGATGGCGGTCACTCATTTTGTCTGGGGACTGGTATGCTGCGTTACGATAATCGGCATTCCGTTCGGCCTTCAGTTCTTCAAGATCGCCAAGCTGTCGCTTATGCCGTTCGGCGCTGAAGTTACGCGTGAGCATTATCTGTAACACTTGACACATACGCGGACGTTATTATATTATCTGCGTATCAAAGACAAAGGAGGAACACCAATGAAGATGATCATCTGCTGAAGTTTATTAACTGCCTGCGGATAAGTCTTTTTGCGTGTTCATTTGCTGATTTTTATGTGATTGTTTGCCGCGGCCGCGTGTCGCGGCGTTTGCTTCTTCTGCAGGCTTCTGTAAGGAGGAATTTTTATGTCATTGATAAATATCAGAGAATTAACTTTCGGATACGACGGATCAGATAAGAATCTTTTTGAGAATGTGACGCTGGGAATTGATACAACGTGGCGGCTCGGACTGTCGGGGCGTAACGGAAGGGGGAAGACAACTTTCCTGAAGCTGCTCAGAGGTGAGCTGGCGTACAGTGGCAGCATCACGGGTGTGCCCGATACAGTGCTTTTCCCTTCGGATGAGTTAGTTTGCGATGAGGACTGGAAGATACAGAAGGAGCTCAATCTGATGAAGACAGATCCCTATATCATGTACCGTCCTGTGGAGACATTGTCAGGCGGCGAGAGGACAAAGCTGATGCTTGCAAAGCTCTTTGCATCAGACGGGATCTATCCTCTGATAGATGAGCCCACCAATCACCTCGATCAGGTCGGAAGAGAAGCTGTTGCGGAATACCTTTCAACAAAGGACGGCTTCATACTTATATCTCACGACAGGGCGTTCCTGGACAGGTGTACCGATCATACACTCGTTATTACAAAGACAGGGATCGAACTTGTATCTTCCGGTTATTCGGTATGGTGGGAGAACAACGAGCAGAAGATGAAGAGCGAGAGTGCGCGTAATGACCGGCTGAAGAAAGAGATGGGTTCCTTGGAGGAAGCGATGAAGAAGAATGCCAAATGGGCTTCAAAGGCCGAAGGCTATAAGAACAGGAGCAAGGCTCCGTCCAAGGTGGCGGAGGATCACTTCAGGCGTGCTTATGAGGCTGAGAAATCCCGAAAGCTAATGTCACTGGCAAGGAATCTTCAGAACCGCAACGAGAAGAAACTCGAAGAGAAGAAGGGACTCCTCAGGGATCTTGAGAAGACCGAGCAGCTGCGCATAACGGGGAGTGAACACCACAATAAGACTCCGGTAATATTGAAAGGCGCATCCTTGTTGCGCGGCGGTATTACTGTCGCAGACGGCATTGATCTGACTGTGGAGCAGGGCATGAAGATATCTCTTAAAGGTCCGAACGGGTGCGGCAAGAGTACTCTTATCAAATATCTGGCGGGCTCAGGTTCTGCAGAAGAGATAACGGCGTGCGGCGACATTTACATAGCACCGGGGCTGACTGTATCATATGTCAGTCAGGATACTTCGGGGCTTCGCGGATCTCTGTATGATATTGTAGCGGACAGAGGCGGTGACAGGACTTTGTTCAGCACCATTATGGTCAAGATGGGATTCGACAAAGAGATTCTTGAACGCGATGTATCAACGCTGTCTCTCGGTCAGAAGAAATGTGTTCTCATCGCACTGTCGTTATGTGAGAAGGCTGACCTGTATCTGTGGGATGAACCGCTGAATTATGTTGATGTGTATATCAGGCAGGAGATAGAGCGTCTTCTGAACGCAAGTGATATTACATTGCTTTTTGTGGAGCACGATAAGATGTTCAGTGACAATGTGGCTGATCAGGAAGTGGAGATGAAGTGCTGAAGTTCAGACATAAAAGCCTTTTGACATCGGCGCGTGCGTGTGTTATTATCTCTAACGCTGCCGTAACTTAGGTGATGCGGATGACTCCAACCCTTGCCTCAGTTACCGGTGAATACATAAACAGGAGGAAAGTACCATGGCACACAGCAGAGGTATTGATAAGGCTGAGATCATCAAGACTTATCAGCTTGCAGAAGGCGATACAGGTTCACCTGAGGTTCAGATCGCACTTCTCACAGCAAGGATCAACCACCTTACAGAACACCTGAAGACCCACAAGGGTGATCACCACTCAAGAAGAGGTCTTCTGATGATGGTTGGTAAGAGAAGAGGACTTCTTGATTACCTTGCACAGATCGATATCGAGAGATATAGAACGATCATTGCGAAGCTCGGAATCAGAAAGTAATCACTACACTGATCTAAGATCTTACAGAGGGGGCTGTCTCTTGGAGGCAGCCTTCATTTTGTTCACAAATTATTATTTATTTCTCAGGTAAATCAATCTATAATATCTACATGAGCAAAATTAAAGAATATTTCAGTCAGAAGTTCGGCGTTTATTCGCTTGCGGCAGTTGTAGGTGTTGTAGTTTACTACATCCTGTTCCATCTCGTCGATATCTTCTTGTGGCTTAAGTATGCTATCAACCTGATGGCTCCGATAATCATTGGTATCATATTTGCATATCTCATAGATCTCGTTGTTGTTTTCTTCGAGAAGAAGGTATTCCGTAAGCTCAGGAAACCGAAGATCCGGAGCATGTTGTCTATTGTCGTATCATTTATCCTTATTCTTACGGTTATAGGTCTGTTCTCATGGTTTGTTATGCCTGAACTTGTGAGAAGCATCTATAAGTTTATCACTGAAGCAAAAGGGTATTCGGGAATTATAGAAGAGAACCTCAAGAAGCTTGATGAATTTGCAGCCCGTTACGGTATCACGTTGGGAGCTTCAACGTGGCCTGACAGCATGTATTCCGGATTCGATAAATGGATGTCTGAGATTACCAGCAATCTGTCGTCAACGATGAGTACGATCATGGGCGTCGGGGCAGTTCTGGCTAACATTATAATCGGTGCTATTCTTGCAGTTTATTTTCTTATCGGCAAGAGGAGACTTTTTGCAGGTGTTGCAAAGTTCAGACACTCACTCCTCACAGATGAGCAGTACAAGAAGCATACAGCATTTATGAAGAGGAGTCTTAATATTTTCTCGAGGTATATCAGTTATTCACTGCTCGAAGCCGTGGGTGTCGGAGTTGTTAATGCAATATTTATGCTGATAGCCGGAATGCCTAATGTAACCCTTATCTCCGTAATAGTCGGAGTAACAAATCTGCTTCCGACATTCGGACCTATTGCAGGCGGTGCGATCGGTGCATTTCTGCTCTTTGTCGAGAGGCCGTTCTACGCACTCATATTCATCATATTCACGTTTATTCTGCAGTTGATAGACGGCTATATTGTTAAGCCAAAACTCTTCAGTGATTCGATGGGTCTGCCGTCAGTTCTGACTTTGATATCGATCATTATCGGAGGCAAGCTTTTTGGTATGGTCGGTATCCTCTTATCGATACCTTTTACGGCCGTGTTGTCGATACTTTACCATGAGAGTTTGTTGCCCTGGCTTGCAATGAGAAAAAAGCAAAAAAAGATCGAGAAAGAGAATGTTGCAAAATAGAATGTTTTATGCACAAAAACGGATAATCAAATTAATTCGTTAGAGGTTATTTGCACAAAAGAAAAAAACAAATATTGACATAAAACACATAAAAGTATATTTTTCAAACTGTGTTCAAGATTTTTATGGCGAATAGGAGGAAATATACTATGCCTAGCACAACAAAGAAGACAGCAGATGTTAAGCCTGCTGAGAAGACAGTTAAGACAGACGCTCCTGCAGCAGTAGCACCCGCAGCAAAGGCTGAGGTTAAGGCTCCTAAGGCTGCAGCAAAGAAGACCGCTGCTAAGAAGGCAACAGCAAAGAAGCCCGCAGCTAAGAAGACAACAGCTAAGAAGACAGCTGCTAAGAAGCCTGCTGCTAAGAAGCTCGGCAAGATCATCTTCGAGTTCGACGGACAGCAGATCGATCTTAAGGCTATCGAGAAGAAGGCTGCTAAGCTCGGCGGTGACGTTTATGTAGTTGCCGGTGAGAAGAAGATCTTCGACGCAGAAGGTAAGGCTGTAGAGCTCTTCTAATTGAGACTGAACTATTGATAATGAAGACCGTCATCCGGCGGTCTTTATTTATTTTCGTGAATAAAGTATACTTCATATCATGATAATGCATTCTGATGAGAGGTGACTCAGTTGGATAATGAACTTTTGAGCAGAGAAGTTACTGATATAGTAAGTGATATCCTTGAGGATTACGGCAAGGGAAGGATCATCGATGAATCGAGGAATTATGTCCATCCCGATACTGATGCTGTGACCGATATACTTGATAAGCTCAAGAATATTGTTTTTGCAGGATATTTCAACAGCAATCATTACCGTTCGTATACATTGGAGAACAAGATCTCAATGCTGGTGGAGGATGTTACTTATAACCTCAGTAAACAGATAGCTACTGTCCTTTTGTACCAGGAGAATAACAAAGATAAGAGAATGCACGAAGTGAGGGCGAGAGCAGATCAGATGGCGGTCGAATTCATGAGGAAGATCCCGAAGATAAGAGAGTATATCAATACTGATGTTGAAGCGACATATGATGGCGATCCGGCATCGGCAAGCAAGGATGAGATAATATTCTCGTATCCCGGATTATTCGCGATCTTTGTCTACAGGGTGGCACATGAATTGTTCACGATGGACATACCGCTGATACCGAGGATGATGACCGAGTATGCTCACAGTCTGACAGGTATCGACATCCATCCCGGCGCGACGATCGGCAAGTATTTCTTCATCGATCACGGCACCGGCATAGTAATAGGCGAGACTACTGTGATCGGCGAACATGTCAAGCTGTATCAGGGTGTGACTCTCGGAGCACTTTCCACGAGAGGCGGACAGAGCCTTAGAGGAACGAGAAGACATCCTACCATCGAGGATAATGTAACAATTTATTCGAATGCATCCATACTCGGCGGCGATACTGTTATAGGCAGGAATGTCGTCATCGGCGGCAATGCATTTATTACTGAATCGGTATACAAGGATAATGTTTGATCTGGTCTCTGATTATAAGCCCTCAGGCGATCAGCCAAAGGCGATAAACGAGCTTGTGAAGGGCATAAAGGAAGGAGCCAAAGGTCAGGTCCTTCTCGGTGTAACAGGTTCAGGCAAGACGTTCACCATGGCTAATGTCATTCAGCAGATAGGCCGGCCTACCCTCGTTCTTGCCCACAACAAAACTTTGGCAGGCCAGCTTTTTGCAGAGCTCAAGGAACTATTCCCGAACAATGCAGTAGAGTACTTTGTATCTTATTACGATTATTATCAGCCTGAGGCATATATTGCGGCTACCGATACGTACATTGAGAAAGACAGCTCGATCAATGATGATATAGACCGCATGAGGCATGAGGCAACAAAATCACTGCTTACAAGGGATGATGTGATAGTGGTCGCATCTGTATCGTGCATTTACGGCATCGGTGATAAATCAGATTATGAATCGCTTGTTGTACCTCTCTCAGTCGGTCAGAACATAACGCCTGAGGAGGTCATGGCGCAGCTCGTCAATATTCAGTACGACCGCAATGATTTCGAGCCGGTAAGAGGTTCGTTCAGAGTTCGCGGAGATGTAATAGATATATTTACGCCTGATTCGGAGAATACGCTTACAAGGATCAGTTTCTTCGATGATGAGATAGATAAGATCAGCTTTGTTGACAGGATCACGGGAAGGATGGAATACTCAAAGAATTTCATAGAGATCTTTCCGGCTTCACACTATGCAACGGGGCGTGCCAAGCTGATGCATGCTATTGAGACTATTGAGGAGGAGCTTGAAGAGCGCCTTGCCGAACTGAGGGCAGAAGGCAAGCTGATCGAGGCCTACAGGCTTGAGCAGAAGACAAGATATGATATCGACATGATGCGCGAGACGGGATTCTGCAAGGGCATTGAGAATTATTCGAGACATATATCGGGAAGAGCTGCCGGTGAGGCTCCGTGTACATTGATGGACTTTTTCCCCGATGATTATCTTCTCCTCATCGACGAGTCACATCAGACGATACCGCAGGTGGGTGCGATGTATAACGGCGACCGCGCACGTAAGGAGATGCTTGTCCAGTACGGATTCAGGCTTCCTTCGGCTTTTGATAACAGACCGCTCAAGTTCGATGAATTCGAGCAGCGTATGGGGCAGACAGTGTTTGTTTCCGCTACGCCTGCCGATTATGAATTGAAGCACAGCAGCAAGGTTGTAGAGCAGGTTATAAGGCCTACGGGACTTCTTGATCCGGAGATATTTATCAGACCTGTTGAGGGGCAGATAGAAGATATCCTCCATGAACTTGCCGAGAATAAGAAGCGCGGTGAGAAGTCTCTCATAATGACATTGACGAAGAAGATGAGTGAGGATCTGACTGACTTCCTTGCCAAGGAGAATGTCCGTGTTGATTATCTGCATTCCGATATCAAGACTGTCGACCGTATGAGGATACTAAATAAGCTGCGCAGCGATGAGACGGATGTTATCGTAGGAATCAATCTTCTCAGAGAGGGAATAGATCTTCCGGAGGTATCACTCCTTATGATACTGGATGCTGACAAGGAAGGGTTCCTGCGTTCAACGAGGTCCCTGATACAGATTATAGGAAGATGTGCCCGTAACAGCAACGGCCGGGTCATACTGTACTGCGATGAGATAACCGACTCGATAATGGAGGCCGTGGGCGAGACTAACCGCAGGCGCGATATACAGAAATCATATAATGAAGAGCACGGAATAGTTCCCAGGACGGTCATAAAGCCTGTTAAGGATGTATTTGAGACGATAATGGGAGCCGCTTCCGAGACAAAGAGCAAGAAGCTTGATGTGGAGTCTCTTATCAATGACGGAGTGATCAAGAGCAAGATCGATCCTTCTGATAGGGATAAGATGATCGACAAGCTCACAACGGAGATGAAGAAGGCTGCAAAAGACCTTGATTTCGAGCAGGCTGCAGCAATCAGAGATGTCATAATTGCACTAAAAGAAGGGGCGCAGTGATATTGTTTTTTGTCTATAATGCTGTATAATTATTACATTAATATTTCACGGAGGTGAACAGAAATGGCGTTATTTGACCCCAAGACAAAGGTAATACAGGGATATGAGAAGGCAATAAGCGATAAGAACCTTTCCATTAAGAGATATTATGACGAGATCGGCCGCCTTTATTATGGTCAGTATAAGGATAATAATGTCGATGTAACCAAGGATATCAACACACGCTGTGATTCTGTTACGAAGCTTTACAGGGATATCGAAGAACTGAAGCACAAGATCCTTTTCGAGAAGGGACTGAAGCTCTGTCCTTCATGTAAGACCGAGAACAACCTTGAGTATGCTTTCTGCTTCAAGTGCGGCAATAAGTTCAATCCTGAGTCTGCAACAAGGGTTATCATGGAAGATGAGATCACACCTGCTCCTTCTGCACCTGCAGAAGAGAAGGCTGAAGAGAAGCCTGCTGAAGAGAAGTCAGAGGATACGGCAGAGTAAAGGCTTTTGTAACATTGTTATATTGAAGCGCTCCACTTCAGGCGGGGCGCTTTTTTTAAGTTCATTTAAGGTTCGCAGTATATATTAGATTTTACAAGGATGTTTGGATATAATCTTGATGAAAGACGAGGATAGGATAATGAACGGAAAAAAGATCAGACGATTACTTGCATTACTCATGACATCAGCCGTGATCATGTCATCAGCGGGCTGTGCCGGCGGATCCGCTAACGGGACGGGTTCGGAACAGACTGGTGTTACCGGCGGAGAGTTCTCCAGTACAAATGACGGTGAACACGCAATCGAGGCTGACGGCGAAGAGAAGAGTTATTCCGGTGTCAAGGTGACAAAGACCGGGGATTCCTCGGCCGGTGACGAGGCTGATTTCTACGGCGATAATGCCGCAGTCTTTGCAACGAACAAAGCAACACTGACTCTTGAAAACATGACGATCGACACGAACGGTAAGCATGCAAATGCCGTTTTCTCCTACGGCAGCGGTACAACAGTTGAAATAATCGGTTCGCAGATTACAACGAGCGGAGACTGCTCCGGCGGACTTATGACGACGGGCGGCGGGACGATGATCGCAAAGAATCTTACGATCAGCACCACAGGCAATTCATCTGCTGCAATAAGATCCGACAGGGGCGGCGGAACGGTAAAGGTTGAGGAAGGCACCTATACGACATCCGGCAAGGGCTCTCCCGTCATTTATTCGACTGCTGATATTACAGTATCTGAGGCTAATCTGACATCGACCTCTTCTGAAGGTATAGTTGTTGAAGGCCGCAATTCTGTTACATTGAATAACGTCACGCTGACAGCAGATAATAATACTAATAACAGTGACAAATCGTCTGTACATAAAGCCGTCATGATATATCAGTCGATGTCAGGTGATGCGGCACAGGGCGCTGCAACATTCACAATGACTGACGGATCATTGACTAATAAGACCGGGGATGTTTTCTTTGTTAACAATACTACGGCAACGATTACTCTAAGTAATGCCGTTATCATCAATGAGGATGAGAACGGTGTGCTTCTCAGGGCAGAAGCGGCCGGTTGGGGCAAGGAAGGAAGCAACGGCGGCAAGGTCAATCTGTATCTTAATGCTCAGGAAGTGGAAGGCGATATAGTCGTAGATAAAGTCTCGGGCGTGAATCTGTATCTCGGAACTGATTCAGTATACGGCGGTGCGGTCAATGCAGCTAACGGTGGAGACGTTTATGTGGCAATCGAGTCAGGCTCCCAATGGGTGCTCACCGGCAATTCCTATGTAAAGGGGCTGTCGTGTGAAGCCGGCGGGGTCGACCTTAACGGGTATACGCTCTATGTGGATGGTGTTCCGTATACTGCAGGAACAAGCTCCAGCGGAACTGCTATAGTGTTCAGTTCCGGATCTGATGACAGTGGTGACGGTGTGCCCGGCGAGCCTCCTTCAGGAGAAAAGCCTGACGGATCTCACGAACCTCCGCCGGGCGGCAGACCGGAAGGAACTCCTCCTCCCAAACCGGGTGAGAATACATGAGCAGGTATTTACCAAAGTATTGATAAACGGTGAACAGACTGTTAAAAAAGGCGTACCTATCATAAATCAAACACCTTGTTTAATGTGCCTCTTTGTATAATCAAATCATCTTGAACAAGATGAGGAGGCAGGCAACATATGAATACAGGCATTCATTTGACTGCAGAACTTGCTCCCGTCAGGGCAGGAAGTGCTGCAGTTATTTTTATACCGGGTGCAGCACAGATCTTCTTGCCATATATGTAAATTTACTGTTGCAAATCTGACAATAAAAGCAGAATTGAGAGATATCTCGGCTCGTATCCTATATAATCAATTATTATTGATTTTTGTGTTAATCAGGATTCAAAGGAGGTTACCATGTTTTACAAGATGAGACGCTACCTTGCCGTCGCGATAGCCGTCGCGATGGTGATCACGTGCCTGCCTTTCGGGCTGCTTGTAAGGGCGGACGGGCAGAAGATCTACTACCTGTATATTGCAGGTCATGATGATGAGGGCGATGACATCTATGATGTCACGACAGAGTACCCTGATGACGGGTCCCTGATGGGGATCTATGTTGAAGGAGGTACTTATAACTTTGAAGAGGAGGGCGGAATACTTATAGCCAACAATGCTGTAGTCAATGTTCCTGTGGAGGTTGTTTCTTCAGGCAATGTTGAATACAGACTTGCAGGTGACGGGCAGATAGTTACTGATTTTGGCATTATTTCCACCAATGAGGAAGCATATACCGGAGAGATCACTTATGATGCATTGAGAACAAGGTTCTTTAGCAACAATGAAGACGGTCATCCCGCAGCCCCTGCTTATAATCTCAGGGTTACTGCTGATCTTGAACTGGATTCTTCAATGAGGATCGACGAGCTGGTCGTTGATAAAGATGTTAAGCTCTCTATCAAGGCCGGTGGTTTTGAAGGCTACTCTCAGGCTGTCACAGTGAGTGCCAACTCCGCAGTTATAAACGGCACGCTCGAGATACAGAGTGCTCCTGACGGATCGTTCGGACTCAACTGTCTGTATATCAACGAAGATGGAAGTCTTACTGTAGCACAGTCAGGCAAGATCACCGGATCACTTGGCTCACTTATCGAAATGAAAGGCGGATCATCTTTTGCAGGAATCAGCCTTTACGAGAGGAAGGGTGACTCGATCGTATCTGCAGAGCAGGGGGATGAGGCAAGATATCTCTATGACGAAGCTGAAGATAAGTGGATCGCAGATCATGCGTATAATTCTGACAGAGGTTTCTTTGCAATCGGATATGATGACAGACGCGATCAGATGGATAACCCTGAGGCTCATGTGAAGCTCGGTGATCATGATGTTATCCCGTATGGTGTATATCATTACGAATATGTTGAAGGAATGAAGATGACATTTACTCTTATTCCTCCTGAGGAATTGAAGGATACGACCCCGATAGTTGAAGATTCATATGGCAGCAATTATAAGGTTACTAAGAACGGGGATGATTATATCCTGGAATTTACGCCCGGTCCTGAAGGATTCAATCTTGAAGTGTACTGGAGCGATTTTGAGGCACTCAACCCTGATGAAAGTCAGGTGCTCTTTGACATCGAATGGAACGGTTCCGTATTCTATACCGAACCTGACGGTACGATAATTGATTATAAGCAGGATCCCTTCAACATGAACCATATGAGATATCTGGTCGACTGTTCATCAGATGAAGATATCACGTTAAGGTTCAGTGCTGCTGAAGGACACTCAGTTGATGCGTTCTACTATAACTGGGCACGTTACGACGGAGATAATATTGAAGATCTGCTTAATGATCATCGTGAGTTTACTTTCGATGATCAGAGCAATGAGCTGGTCTATACATTGATCCGGGAAAATCTGGACTGGGACCGCACTGTCTTCTTCGTCATTGAAGCAGATGATGCGGAATTCGGCCCTGACGGCCCGCATTTCAGCGAAGGTGAGTATGGTGTCTTCTTTAACGACTGGGGCGGAGATGCGCGTGTCATGATGGGCGATGCCGATCTTATCTCCGGATACTACGGTTACTTTGAAGAAGGTGATGAGCTTACTTTCGTGCTGATCCCACCGAAGTCAAGGGAGGCAGAGACCCCTGTAGTCCGTATCAGACGCGAAAATATCGAAGACATGGAGTCAACACTGGATGGCCTTACGATCACTCGGTTAGATCCTAACGAGCATTCCTGGGAATTTAAGTACACGCCTGAGACAACAGAAGGATTCATAGTCGATGTTGAGTGGAGTGAATATGACATCTTAGGTCCTTCTGAAGACGAGTTCATGATAGAGTTCAACAGCAATTCCGGATTTGCTTCCTTTGAGACTGATCCGGATCCGGACGCCTGTGTTCCCGAACCGGGTGAGAACGGACTGAACGGCCGCGGCAATAAGATGACATTTATCAGGGAAGACATTAAAGACAGCGGCATAGATCTTAAGGTCACACTTAAGGAAGGCAGTAAGATCGAGGTCATAAGGACCCTGGTGAATGACGTGGAGAACGAATATGTTCCGAACGACCGCGAGCTTCCTGAGGGCGACGGCGGAAGAAAGCACATGTCTGACTGCGACTGGTTCTCTGAGCAAGACGGTGTGCTCACCATATCCATACCGGGAGATCTTGAAGATAATTTCTTATGGATCGATATTGAGTATGAAGGTGAGTATGGACCCGGACCTGACGCACCTTGTTTCCACGATAACGAGATGCAGGTCTTCTATGATGACCGTGGCGGTGATGCCAGTGTCGAGCTTGGTGGTGAATTTGTCGGCTCAGGCTGGTTCGGCAGTTTTGAATCCGGTGATGAGTTTACTTTCACTCTGAGATCACCTGAAGTCAGATGGGGAGAGACTCCGGTCGTGCGTATCAGACAGGAGAGCGGGATCAGGTCAACAGAGGGTGACGACGGCCTTAATCCGGTTACCCCGGTCGACGCAGATAAGCACGTATGGGAATTCACTTACACGGCTGACAGTGACGAAGGCTTCATAGTCGATATAGAGTGGAGCGTATACGATACTTATGGTGCAGGTCCCGATGAGTTTGCGATCGAGATAGAGAATAATCCTGAATTCGGTGATTATACCGTAACTACAGGATATGGCGGTTCTATGCCGGAGCCTAACGGCGGCAGATGTAAGAAGTTTATATTTGACAGGGAAAGTGTCAAAGACAGCGGAATGGCAACAGAGTTTACACCTGTCAGCATCGACGCTATCGATACCATATGGATCGACTACGGCAACTTTAATTACGGATTTGTAGCTGACGGCCGCGAGCTCGAAGAGGGCGATAACAGACAGTATATGTCTGAATGTGAATGGATATCTGTTAACGACGGTGTGATAACAGTCACATTGCCGTTGCCGGAAGAAAAGGAAGATAATTACGCAAGGATCCACATCGAGTACTATGGTGACCATGGAGATTCCGGTCCTGAAGGATATTTCCCTGAAGACGGTAAGTTCTTCGTAGATTACGATATGCGTGAGAATCCTGATACGCATCAGCCAGAGGCAACGGTAGTACTTGGTGATTCAGTACTGCGCAGCTGCGACGAATATGAATTTGAAGCTGATAAGGAATTGACGTTCACGCTCAATCCTCCTGTAGACAGAGTGGATGAAGTAATCCGTATTGATATCTATGGCAGCGACGGTTACCACTATGCAACGGACGAGCAGAACGAGGATAACAGGATAGTCATCTCTGACGGACAGTTCAAATTTACTCCGCCGTCAGTTGCAGGCTTCAAGATCTACATATCATGGTCAGATTATGATACATTCACCCCGACAGCAGAAGAGGTCCTGGTAGAGATCGGGCCTGATTACTCAGGCGGAGACTATACGATCAGTCCTGCTGCAAGGCCGGAGAACATCATGAACGAGCCCAACGGCGGAAACGGCGTAAAGTACCTTTATGACAGAAATGAGGTGCCGGATGGTATCACTGTTGTTATTACACACAAGGATGGTTATGTGATAGACAACATCTGGTTCAACGATGAGACCTATATCCTTGACGGACGCGAGAAAGATCCGGAAGACACCAGAAAGTACATCTCCGAGAGTGATCAGATTACCGAGACTGACGGAGTGGTAACAGTTACGATACCCGGTGATGAAGAACGGAACATGATGTATCTCGGATTCAATTTCTATGAAGACGGCGGCCATGACGAACCTCATGATACAGGTGAGCTGCGCATCGATGCCGGTGATGCCGGAGTAGAGTATGCATTTGTCAAGGACGGAGTAACCGGAGAGTATGCTGACTACAGTTCGAATTACGGCTTCGATGATCCTCTGATCATCGATCCGGAGAATGAGCCTGACCAGATACTGATCAAGTTTGTTCCTGCAGGCGAGGAAGAACTCAAAAATCCCGTCAGGATATCCGTCGAGTACAGCGGCAGGCCAAGTGTCAATGAAGTAAGGAAGATGCCTAATGACAATATCATCGTCCTCGATAAGAACGACGGATGGGGTGTATATAGGATCGACTTTGCTGATGAAGGCAGCATGACGAACAACGAGTACAAGATAAGAGTCGTTGGCAGTGATGGATACGATCCGCTCGTTGATAAGGAAGCTGATAAGATCTACACCTATGAGCAAGGTGAGACGATTGTTCTTGATCTCGGAGAGAACGTGCCTGCATACGTGATAGCCGACGTCAATTTTGGCAGAGTGCAGACTATCGAGAGAGGTACTGACGGCAAGTATTCATTCGTACCTGAGAACACGGCGGGATTCGTGGTCAGCATCTATGAGACAGAGGAAGATCTGAATTACGAATACACTGTTCCCGGCCCCGGAGAGATGAGTCTGAATTACAGGACGTACTACCGTGATTATCCTGAAGGAGCGGCACACAAGAGCGTTATCGGCTATGAGACCGACCCCAATGCTTCGGCTATGAACGGCAGTGGAGAAATGTCGGTGGTTATCCTTGACGAGAATACATCTTCCTTCACATTTATCATCAATGCGGATGAAGATGAGTGCAGAGATGTGAGAGTCAATGTGAGCGGCGTTGACGTGACGGATCAGATCACGGACGGCAAGTTTGTTTACGACTTTACTGAGTACGGGAACATGACCGAGCCTATATTCGAGTTCTATTACCGCCGCTCGTACAGCATCACTGCACCTGCTGTAACAGGCGGAACAACAGATGTTGCAGAATCTGCAAAAGAAGGAACTGAAGTTACGGTTACTACCACACCTTCCGAAGGATATGAACTTAGCGGTATAACCGTTAAGACCGCCGGAAATGTGGATGTGGATGTAACAGACGGCAAGTTCATAATGCCTTCGGATGACGTAACGGTAACGGCATCATTCGGCAAGATCGATTACACGGTAACGGCAGACGAATGCCAGAACGGTTCAGTATCAGTTGATAAGGCAACTGCAAATTACGGTGATGTTATTACTGTAACGGCAACTCCTGCAACAGGATATGAACTGAATACTGTAAAGGTTGACGGAACTGCGATTGCCGGAACGACATTCACGATGCCGGCAAAGGACGTAACTGTAACAGCAACATTCAAGAAGACAGATTACACGATTACGATCGGTGAATGCGTGAACGGATCTGTATCAGTAAGTCAGACGACTGCGAATTACGGTGACGTGATCCTTATAACGGCTACGCCGGACGAAGGTTATGAGCTGATCTATTTCCAGGTTGACGGAGGCGATTATGCAGGCACTGCATTCAATATGCCTGCAAAGAACGTAACTGTGACTGCCACATTCAGGAAAGCTGATTACAGTGTAACTGTCGGACAAATGCAGAACGGATCGGTATCAGTTGATAAGACAACTGCAAACTACGGTGATGTCATTACTGTAACGGCAACCCCTGCAGAAGGCTATGAACTCGATGTCATCAAAGTCGACGGTACAGCAATATCCGGCAATACTTTCACGATGCCTGCAAAGAACGTGACGGTAACAGCTGTGTTCAAGGAGATCCTGAAGGATTACACAGTATCCCTTGATTACGACTCTTCAATGGCAACTGTTAGCGGTATTGCTGCAAGCACGACAGCACACGAAGGTGATGAGTATTCATTCAAGGTAACTCCTGCATCCGGATTCCGGATCACGTCAGTAAAGGCAAATGACAAGGTCCTTACTGCAGATTCAAGCGGAAACTACAAGACAACGCAGCCTGCATCTGACCTTGTGATCAAGGTAACATGTGAGGAGATCCCCGCATCATATTCCTGGCAGAAGATCTCAGGCAAGTGGTACTACATCGACAGCAACGGTAACAGGATGACCGGATTTGCAACCATCGACGGAAAGATGTACTTCTTTGACAAGACAGGTGCAATGCAGACCGGATGGATATCCGAAGGCGGCGAATGGTACTACGCGAACAAGTCCGGAGCTCTGCAGACAGGCTGGCTGAAGATCAGTAAGGTTTGGTATTATTTCGCGGCGGATACGGGAGTAATGGCAGAAGGTCTTAAGAAGGTTGACGGTGTGCTCTACTGGTTCAAGTCATCGGGAGCGCTCGCCAGCGGCTGGTATAAGAATGAAGACGGTTCGTATTACTACTTCACGACGAACGGAGCCGTAAAAGGATGGAAGCAGATCAGCAAAGTATGGTATTACTTCGATAAGGATTCCGCACTCATGGTGACAGGCGTTCAGAAGATCGACGGTAAGTTCTACATCTTCGCTTCATCGGGTGCAATGCAGAAGTCCGGATGGAAGCAGTGTGGAGATGACTGGTACTATCTCAACAAGGGCGGCGATGCTTATGTCAGCAAGTGGCTTAAGAGCGGCAAGAAATGGTATTACTTCAAGGAAGACGGCAGGATGGCTGCGAATGAATCTCTTGTGATCGACGGCAAGACATATGAATTCGACGGATCAGGTGCTATGAAGTAAAGCATCACCGGAAACGGTCCGGAAGATCATTTAGTCAACAAATGGCGCAAGATGCGATGACCTGCATTTTGCGCCATTTTAGGTTATAATTAGTTGTCAAACTTTTGTGAGGACCGGTCGCTAAAGAGGTGCATCATGTCATATTATACGAACGATGAGGAATTAGAGAGGGACAAAGAAAGCGGACTCTACAAGACGGTTGTAGTGCTGAATATTATCCTGTGCGGCTGTTACGGTTTTATCGCCAAAGATGCCGTTTTTGCCATAGGGAAGATGATAGGATCAGGGACACTGTTTGCCGGAACATCTCTGCCGGCCGTTGCCGTAAATGTTTATGCAGTGATCGAACTGCCGATATGGATTGGAATCCTGATATGCATTATGGCGCGCATGCCTAACAGGATGATTGAGAGACTGTTTGTTGTTCTTACTTTCGGGATGGTAGTCAATTGCATTTGCGAGATGATATTGAGCGGATGGGAAATGAACGGCGCCGCATTATTGGCATATGCTTTTGCAGTTTCAGGTTATTTCTCGCTGGTGTGGATGCTGTTTACCGGTAACATGAAGTTTGCAGGGCAGATATGGTATCTTCCGGGACTGCTGACAGGTCTGTCTTTATTCCCCCTTGTGACTGACTTCTCACATGTTTCAGATCAGGCTTTGCGTTCAGTTACGTCTTTTGTTACGATGATCATACTGCCTGTGTCATTGATGCTTTTTATGTTCTGTTGTGCAAGATGGGCGTCGAGGCGGTATTTGCCGGATGATGACGAGATCAAGACCACATATACGCCTGTGCAGACATATAACCTCAGGCCGCTTGATATTCCGCAGTCATCTGAAGAGGAGACGAAGATGAAATGCCCATATTGCGGTGCTCCGAGGAATCTCGGCGATAAGGTGTGCAGTAGATGCGGCAGGGAGGATAAGAGTGGAGAGCAATGAGCACGTCATCGTATGATAGAATAAGCGGGGGAGGGTAAAACAATGATGAATAATCCGAATTATCAAGTCAATCCGGCGGGTAATAACATCAATTCCTTCCGGATGGTATGCGGGATCCTGTCGATCTTGCAGCTGATCTGGGCGGTAATTCAGGCAGTAACCCATATCAAGACATACAGGACAATGGGGAACTTCGTTATGCTTGCCGGATCTGTCATCCTTCTGCTCACGATATGCTTCTGGGCGGCATACATGATCCTTATCTTTGCAGACAAAAGCAGTAAGAGTCTGGCTGATGTAACGGCTGCTGCTGCGTTGTTGGGACTCTTTGTAATGATCTTTGATTTCTATCTTGTAGGATGGACGATCAATGTCAAGTATATCTTATCGTTCGGACAGACGGCATTGGTATTCGGCCCAATGACTGCATTACTTGTATCAAAGGATAAACGGATGTTGCGTAATGCATGGTTTCTCCCGGGAATACTGTGCGGAATAATATATTTGTATTCCTACGTGACTTCAGCCCGATATGCTTTCAATTCGTTGTTGATGTTCCTCAATTATCTGTTTTTCCCGGTGTGCACGGTTGTATTTGTTTTTTTCTTCATGAAATGGATGGCAGACCGTGATCCGGATGCCCGTGCAGTTCCCGTGAACAACATGTACGTGAATTCTAACATGTATGCACCGCCGCCGTACATGCCGCAGCAGATTCCTCCGCAGCAGATGCAGCCTGTGCCCGGTGCAGGATACGGAGCACCGTTGATCCTGTGCAGATCATGCGGCAAGCCATTGGAGGCAGGGGATAAATTCTGTGATAATTGCGGTACACCCCGTCAGCCCAGATTCTGTTCCGGATGCGGCAATCCGATCTCGCCGGATGCCAGATTTTGTGATAGATGCGGTAAACCCCTATAAAATATAAAAGGAGAATCAGATAATGAAAAAGACACTGGCATCGCTGCTGATCCTGTCACTCATGGTCATGCCCCTTGCTTCCTGTAACAAGGCGGGCGGCGGGACCGGGGATTCGTCAGCAGCAACGACGCAGACATCTGCATCAGAAGAACCATCGGCTCCGAGTTCCGATACATCTTCAACAGAGACTCAGCAGCCCGGCAATAAGTGGGCTGATGCTGATCCTGCAGAAATCTTAAGCAAACTCACACTTGAACAGAAAGCTGCACAAATGGTTCAGCCTGATATCAAAAAGATGAATCCTGACAAGATGGAACAGAATGACTACGGTTCTATACTGTCCATCTTTGACAAATGGCCGCAGGACGATCAGAACACGTGGATCAAAAGGATCCGCGATTATCAGCTCAAGGCATTGTCTTCCGAGGCAGGCATTCCTTATATCTACGGGCAGGATTCTGTTCACGGGTTGTATGGAGTTAACGGCAGTATCGTTTATCCCCATAACATAAATGCCGGTGCCGCCAATGATCCTGAACTCATGTATGAATACGGCAAGGCTGTCGCAAGCGACATGAAGCATGTCGGAACGATCTTTAATTTCGGCCCGTGCGTAGCTGCAGCCCAGGATCCCAGGTGGGGAAGGACATATGAGTCAATGTCATCCGATCTCGGAAGGATGACGACTCTTGCCGAGCAGTTTATCAAAGGACAGCTTGATGAAGGCGTCATTGTATGCCCTAAGCATTTCTTCGCTGACGGCTATTGCGAATTCGGCTCCGGTGAGGGTGATTTCCTGATCGACAGAGGTGATGCGAAGCTTACGGAAGATCAGATCAATGAACAGCTTCAGTCTTACAAGAGGTTCATCGACGCAGGTTCCCAGACGATCATGATAACTCATTCTTCTGTCAACGGCGTAAAGATGCATGAGAACGGTGAACTTATCATTAGGCTTAAGAATGAGCTTGGATTCAAGGGCTTTATCATTTCTGACTGGGAATCGATCCACAAGTGTTCCGGAGCAACGCTCTATGATCAGGTCGTTAATTCGGTCAATTCAGGCATTGATATGCTGATGGAACCTAATGATTACGAGAAGTGCCGTCAGTATATCGTTGAGGCAGTCAACAAAGGCGATATCACACAGGAACGTGTTGATGATGCCGTCCTCAGGATACTGACTGTTAAGAAGAATGTCGGTGTTTTTGCAGATCCCATGCTGGAGAACACAAACCCTTCATATGATTTCGCGTCTGACCATGGCAAGGAGATCGCAAGAAAACTCGCCGCAGAGTCTCTTGTGCCGATCAAGACCGGCAAGAACATCACGATCAAGCCCGGAATGAAGGTGTTTGTCACCGGACCCGCAGCCGATGATACAGGCGTTATGTGCGGCGGCTGGACAATGCTGTGGCAGGGTTCAAGTGATGAGCAGAATGGTTCAAAGTGGATCATGAACGGAACTACCATTCTGAGCGCACTGAATCAGCAGGCACAGGCAAAGGGCTTTACGGTCGTTACCGATCCTTCCGAGATAGATTCCTGTGACATGGTCCTTCTCTGTATCGGCGAGGTGCCTTATGCGGAGTGGTACGGTGATACTGAGGATCTGTCGATAACCGGAGCATGCGCGCTTCCCGGCAATCAGGAGGCTATCGAGTTTGCAAAGAAGTCCGGCAAGCCTACAACGACTCTCCTTGTATGCGGACGTAACGTGATCATCAATGATTACATTGACAATTGGGATTCATGCATCATGTGCTATCTGCCAGGTTCTGAAGGCGGCAACGGAATCTGTGACGTCCTTACCGGAGACGCAGAATTCAAGGGCACGCTTCCAATGCCGTACTACTCATCTGCAGATCAGATAGGTACAGGCAAGTGCTGGCATGATGTGGGCTGGTCGGCAGCTCAGTAATATGAGGGCTTCAGCCGAGTTCTTCCAGACTGTTGAGAAATATATCCCTGATCTGGATCTTCGCTGAACCGTAATATCTGAAGAATAGCGGATATACGCCGTCGGGAATGGATACACCGGCGGCGTATCTTTTCCACTCAAATGATGCGTCTCCCTCATCCATGTCTATCCTTCCGACGGGTTCACCGTCCTCTGCAATGAAGATATCGATATGCGATGCTTCCGTTGATTCATTAACGCGCGCCTGAAGCCTGACATTATCCTCCTCCGAACGCTCGTCAATCCTTACGGGCCCATCGAAAACAACTCTGTTCTCATCGTTCTCGAACCTGGCAACAACGCCGATCTCCGACACACTCCTGAAGTCGAAATACTTATACCCTATCAGTGTATTGTTCTCGACCTCTCCGATGAATCTCTCGTCACCGCTGTTGGTTACATTGGGGAATGCCAGCTTATATACTGTATTACATCCGTGAGGCATAAACCCGTTCGTAAGATTGCAGCATATTACAGCGGGATATGATCCTGTGCCATGAAGCGGACCTTTGTTAAGACCGCATGACGTGAATTCAACCTGATCAATGGAGCCGTCCTCTTTGATGAATACCTGCTGGGCACATGCCTGCCTGCTGTAGTCAGATTTGTGAGTTAGACGGTGGAAAAAGACATAATACTCATCTTTGATCTGCACAATGCTGCCGTGTGTTGTTCCGGTCATGTTGAGCTTGTTCTCCAGAGTCCTGCCCTTATACCCGACATCTCCGTTAGATACTATCGTTCCGCCGAATACAAAATCCCTGTCAGGATGATCTGACGTGGCGTAACACAATTCGTGGTTCTGCCATGATGAATAGATGAAATAGTATTTGCCGTTGAACTTACGGATGGATGATCCCTCGAAGAAGGGATGTGTCTCAAAGCTTGTTCCTTTGACCTTGTAGGGGATGATGTGATGAGGTTCTTCCTTGACGGTCAGCATATCATCTTCCAGTGTCAGCATGATCGCACCATTGATGCTGTCAGGGTAGGAGAGTATCTCCTCCTTTGACCTGCCGAACATTCCGCATTCGATCTCGAGGACTTCCGGGTTGTCCTGCCCCTTGTCTTCCTCATATCCGTATTGGGTTCCGTAATATACTCTGATCACACCGTCATCATTCATTACCGCCGGATCAAAGCAAACATATCTCATCATTATGCTTCCGTCTTTGTAATGGACTGTGCCGTGATACTCAAAAGGTCCCTGTGGTCTGTCGGATACTGCAACCTTGATAGCTCCACTGTATCCGCCGTATCCGTAATCGCCGCCGAGACAGTAGAACAGATAGTACCTGCCGTCGTTGCCTTGAACACAGTCCGGAGCATACATGAATCTTGGGTTGGGGTAGTCGGGATCCTGATCTGCCCTGTATGACACTCCTTCAAATCTCCAGTCAGAAAGGTCATCCAGCGGAGCGGAGTATACTACATAATCCTGCATACAGAATGTGTATCCCCCCTCTTTGTCATGTGATCCGTACAGGTATACCCTGTCTCCGAAGACATGCGGCTCACCGTCAGGAATATATTCATTTAGGGGGAGAAATGGATTGTAGACTTGCTTTCTCATCGCGGAAACCTCCATAAAAAGAGACTGATTTAACTGATTCCTAGTATATTACAAAAACGGATGACATTAATGTACAAATTGAGATGAGAATCCCGTAAATTAAGCAAACTTGAGGCAATATCAAAAAAAGTCAAAAACCTGTGGATTTTTACGGAAAAAGCGTTATACTTATCGTAGTTAGCACTCGGACGATAGGAGTGCTAACCAATCAAAACGAAAGGAGCGCGCAGTTCTTATGACACTTGACAGCCGCAAAAAGCAGGTTCTTAACGCCATTGTTGATGACTATGTATCGACAAACGAGCCGGTAGGCTCTAAGTCTCTCATTGAGCGTCATAATTTCACCGTCAGTTCGGCGACGCTCCGCAATGAAATGGCCGAACTGGAGAAGATGGGCCTGATCGAGAAGCCTCATACATCCGCGGGAAGGATTCCGTCTGACAAGGGATACCGCGAGTACGTTGATTCACTTCTCATGTATGATGACCTGTCTGAACGTGAAAGGACAGACATCGAGAACAGGATATCGGGAAGCGTCAATGACATCACCGACCTGATCAGGACGGCAACCGATACACTGTCGGAGCGTACAGGCTTTGTATCACTGTATATGAGTCCGAGGCTTCACAAGAGCTTCCTCAAGCAGCTCAAGATGCTGATGATCGAGCCGGGTAAGGCACTTGTCGTAATCGTATTATCTGCAGGCGTTGTAAGGGATAAGGTCGTAAGGATCCCTAATTTCCTGACAGGCGAGCAGATCATGCAGATATCCGATTCCGTCGAGCAGAACCTGACAGGCAAGCCGCTGGATGAGATAACACTTGTTACGGTTGCTTCGTCCATGAAGGCGGCAGATATACCTGATGCGATGATGAACCAGATCATATATGAGGCATATACGGCTATCAAGCAGGCTGACAGTCTTAATATCTACCTTCAAGGTGAGAATAAGATGCTGCAGCTCCCTGATTTCGGAGAGCTTGCAAAGGCGAGAAATCTCCTTGATTCCCTCTCCAACGACGGAATGGTGGCAGGTTATGTCAACGAGCTGCATCCGGCAGATGAAGTGAATGATGACTCGTTCATGATCAGGATCGGTCAGGAGATAACGCTGGACGGACTTCAGGACTGTTCTTTCATAACGACCACATACAAGATCGGAGATGACATATCGGGCAACATCGGTGTTATCGGACCTAAGAGGATGGAGTATCAGAAAGTAATCTCACAGATCAATTTCGTGAGGAAGACACTTAACGATAAAATCAAAAAACTTACAGAATAAGGAGAAGACATGGCAGACACAAAAGACAATGAAGAGATCATTTTCCCTGAGGATGAGACAGAAGAGTCCGGGGAAGTGAAGGAGGAAGTATCCGAAGACGAGGATGCCGCAGAGGCGTCTGAAGCGGAGGAGACCCCTGCCGGTGAAGGCAGTGAGGAACCGGAGACCGATACTTCGGATGAGATGGAGAAGAGATATCTTGCGCTGTATGCGGAGTATGAGAATTTCCGCAAGCGTACGGCAAGAGAGAAAGAGAAGCTTTATCAGGATGCGGTTGCTGATGTAACAGGTCAGTGGCTGTCGCTCCTCGATAATATAGCAAGAGCAGTCGATTCAACGAAGAACGCTGATGAGAATTCTGTAGAGAGCGTTGTTGCCGGGATCGAACTTTTGCAGAAGCAGGCAGATGATGTCCTCGACAAGATCGGCGTCAAAGTTATCGATGCCGGCAGGGGAACGAAGTTCGACCCTAATCTCCATGAGGCAGTCATGCACATAGACGATGACGAGCTCGGGGAGCAGGAGATCGCACAGGTGTTCCAGAAGGGATACATCTACAAAGAACAGGTAATAAGACATTCAGTTGTCCAGGTTGCAAATTAAGAATAAAGGAGAATACAAAATGGATTTTTACGAGAAAGCAAGTTTGGTGCCTACAGTAATCGAGAGTTCTTCCAGAGGCGAGAGAGCATATGATATCTTCTCAAGACTCCTCAAGGAGAGGATCGTTATACTGTCAGAGGAAGTAAATCACGTAACTGCAAGCCTTATCACGGCTCAGCTCCTCTTCCTTGAGGCAGAGGATCCGGATAAGGATATTCAGTTCTACATCAACAGCCCCGGAGGATCTGTTACTGACGGACTTATGATCTACGACACGATGAAGCTCATCAAGCCTGACGTTCAGACTATCTGCATGGGTATGGCAGCTTCGATGGGTTCCGTACTCCTGTCGGCCGGAACGAAAGGTAAGAGATGCATCCTTCCCAACGCTGAGGTCATGATCCACCAGCCTTTGGGCGGAGCTCAGGGTCAGGCAACTGAGATCCTGATCGCGGCAGATCACATCAGAGATACAAGAACAAGGCTGAACCAGATCCTGGCAGATGCCTGCGGCAAGCCGCTCGAGCAGCTCATGCAGGATACGGACAGAGATCACTGGATGACAGCTCAGGAAGCTTTGGAATACGGGATCGTAGATAAGATCCTTGAGAGCAAAAAATAATACTTAGGAGGCGATAAATATGGCAAAAGTAATAGGTATAGATCTGGGTACAACAAACTCATGTGTTGCGGTTATGGAGGGTTCCGAGACAGTCGTAATCCCCAATCCCGAAGGTGACAGAACAACTCCTTCAGTAGTTGCTTTCGCCAAGGACGGCGAGAGACTCGTAGGCAAGGTAGCTAAGCGTCAGGCAGTTACCAACCCTGACAAGACGATCCAGTCGATCAAGCGTGAGATGGGTTCCAACTACAAGGTAAACATCGACGATAAGACTTACACACCGCAGGAGATCTCCGCAATGATCCTCAGTAAGCTTAAGGCAGATGCGGAAGCTTATCTCGGCACACCGGTAACACAGGCGGTAATCACTGTTCCTGCTTACTTCACCGACTCACAGCGTCAGGCAACAAAGGATGCCGGTAAGATCGCAGGCCTCGAGGTTCTCCGTATCATCAACGAGCCTACGGCAGCATCCCTCGCTTACGGGCTTGACAAGGAGAACGATCAGAAGATCCTTGTTTTCGATCTTGGCGGCGGTACATTCGATGTGTCCATCCTCGATATCGCTGATGGTGTGTTTGAGGTTCTTGCAACGGCAGGTAACAACCGTCTCGGCGGTGACGACTTCGATAACAAGGTCGTAGATTATCTTGTTGATTCCTTCCAGAAGGCAGAGGGCGTTGATCTGAGATCAGACCGTATGGCAATGCAGAGGCTCCGTGAGGCTGCAGAAAATGCAAAGATCGAGCTGTCAGGCAAGACAACAGCGGAAGTTAACCTTCCTTATATCACGGCTAATGAGACAGGCCCTAAGCACCTTAATGTAACACTTACACGTGCCAAGTTCGATGAGATAACATCCGGTCTTGTGCAGTCCACGATGGAGCCGGTCAAGAGAGCTATGAGCGATGCCGGAGTATCACCGTCAGATATCGATAAGATCCTTCTCGTAGGAGGTTCGACGAGAATCCCTGCCGTACAGGATGCAGTTAAGAATTATTTCGGCAAGGAGCCTTTCAAGGGCATCAACCCCGATGAATGTGTTGCGATCGGTGCGGCTATCCAGGCGGCAGTTCTTACAGGCGATGTTAAGGGATTACTCCTTCTCGATGTAACACCTCTCTCTCTCGGTATTGAGACAATGGGCGGCGTATTCACAAAGATGATCGAGCGTAATACTACGATCCCTACAAAGAAGAGCATGGTATTCTCGACAGCTGCTGACGGACAGACACAGGTTGATGTACACGTTCTCCAGGGTGAACGTGAGATGGCTGCTTACAATAAGTCGCTCGGGAATTTTATCCTTGACGGAATCGCACCCGCACCCCGCGGTGTTCCTCAGATCGAAGTAACATTTGATATCGATGCTAACGGTATTGTTAATGTATCTGCAAAGGATAAGGGCACAGGCCGTGAGCAGAAGATCACCATTACCGCTTCTTCCAACATGAGTGAAGAGGATATCCAGAAGGCTATCAAGGAGGCAGAACTCCATGCGGCCGAGGATAAGGAGCGTAAGGAGAAGATCGATACAAAGAATCAGGCAGAATCAACCGTTTATCAGGTTGAGAAGACAATGAAGGATGCCGGCGACAAGCTGTCTTCTGAGGATAAGGCTCCGGTAGAGGCAGCTCTCGAGAAGCTTAAGAGTGCGATCTCAGCTGATGATACGGCTGCAATGAAGACAGAGACTGAGAATGTAACACAGGCTCTCTACAAGATGAGTGAGAAGCTCTACTCTGCTGCAGGCGGACAGGCAGGCGGTCCCGGACCTCAGGACTATGCAGGTTACGGTGATGCCGGTGCTGCAGGTGGAAGTCCTTTCACAGGCGGCGGTGACGCAGGAGCTGCAGGCGATGACGGATTCAAGAATGCCGGTGGCGATTTCTGATAACTGATTAAATCATAGCGGTGCTGCAGGTGGTTGACACCTGTGGCATATCGCTTTTATGGAGGAACAGGATTTGGCTGATTCTAAAAGAGATTATTACGAGGTCTTAGGCGTAAGTAAGAACGCCACTGATGACGAGCTAAAAAAAGCATACCGCCAGCAGGCTAAGAAATACCACCCTGACCTTAATCCGGGCGATGCTGCAGCCGAAGCAAAATTCAAGGAAGTTAACGAAGCATATGCCGTTTTGTCTGATTCCCAGAAGAGGGCTCAGTATGACAGGTTCGGTCACGAGGCTGTCGACGGATCGGGAGGATTCGGCGGAGGTGCAGGCGGCTTCTATTCGGCACAGGATATCGACCTCGGGGATATATTCAGTTCATTCTTCGGAGGCGGATTCGGAAGGTCATCCAGACAGAAGACGGGCCCTCAGAGAGGTGCTAATCTCAAGTACGGCATGACGCTGTCCTTTATGGAGGCTGCTTTCGGATGTGAACGCGATATTACCATAAGCAAAGAGGATCTTTGCTCTTCTTGTAAGGGATCGGGCGCACAACCCGGAACTACTCCCGAGACATGCCCTTCGTGCCGTGGCGCAGGAAGAGTTCAGCAGCAGACACAGACACTGTTCGGCATGACGATGGTTACAAAGGCGTGCCCCATGTGTTCGGGTCGCGGTACTGTCATCAAGACACCGTGCTCCGCATGTTCGGGCAAAGGCCGCAGGAAAATCAAGAAGACGCTTCATATCAAGGTTCCCGCAGGTGTGGATACAGGTGATCTTTATCCTATCCGCGGCGAAGGTGAGCCCGGTACTAACGGAGGCGGATACGGAGATCTCTATGTGGAATTCCGCGTAAGTAAGCATGATGTTTTTGCGCGCAACGGAATGAATACATCATGTGATGTGCCGGTGTCAATGACTCAGGCGGCTCTCGGCGGAGAGATAGAGGTTCCTACGATCGACGGAACGATTAAACATGTGCTCAAAGAAGGTACACAGCCCGGGGATACATATACTTTCAACGGGAAGGGAATTCCCAATAAGACGAACCCTTCAATGCGAGGCAACCATACAGTGCGTTTTGTTATTGAAGTGCCAACAAGGCTCTCTGACCTGCAGAAAGCAAAACTCAGGGAGTTTGAGAGTACTCTGACTGACAGGAATTATGTTAAGCGCAATGGTTTCTTTGCAAAAATAAAGAACATTTTTAAATAAAAACATGGCTGTCTCAAAGTGACATTGTTCACTTTGAGACATACCCATATTGTGGTAGAATATCTCGCATGAGAAAGATCGCATTATTATTGTTCATGGTTTTTATGCTCCAGTTGGTGTCCTGTACATCCGGCAGTAAAGTCGGTATCACCGGTAAGGGTATAATACATGAACCTGAATTCGGCGGGATATATATTAAAATGACGATAGACGAATTCAATGCTGTCGGTTTTGAATATGGTGACAGTGTTGATGTATCTTTCTCAAACGGATATGAGATCAAGGATATTCCCTATTATAACGGCTATTATGTTGATCCGGGTGATGTGCTTCTTGTTGCCTATCCGGGGTACCCTTATATTAAAATTACCTGCAACTACGGAGATGATTTCTTTGTTACCGCAGGCGTAGGCGAGAATGATACGGCTGACGTAACATTAAATGAGCGTGCAAAATACCTGGACACTCAGAAAGCGAGAGATATTCACTACAAAGATGACAGGGCGTTGTATCCGAATGATACTGTTTTTGCAAACTTCAGAAGCTGCGACACAGGTAATCTCGGGCACGGGAGGCTCTTCCGTTCTGCTTCTCCATGTGATAACCAGCATAGCAGAGCAGGTTACGTAGATAAACTGTCAGAGAGTGCAGGTATAAAATACATTCTGGATCTTGCTGACAATAAAGAGAAGGTCGAATCCTACATGAGTGCGGAGGATTTTGATTCGCCGTATTTTAAGAGACTTTACGATGACGGGTGTGTGGGACTTCTGGCGCTGTCTGCTAATTATTCTTCAGATGATTTCAGATCATCTCTCGGACAAGGTCTTATAGACATGCTTAATCATGAAGGTCCTTATCTCGTCCATTGTACAGAAGGCAAAGACAGGACGGGTTTTGTCGTAATGTTGCTTGAAGCTCTGACAGGAGCAACATATGAAGAGATCGTTGAGGACTATATGATCACATACTTTAATTACTATGGAATAGCCCGGTTTAATGATGAGGACAGATATCAGCTGATCAAGAACAAGAATATCGACAAGATGATCGAGTTCCTGACAGGGACGGTAACTGATGATTATAACTCGCTTGACCTTACACATTATGCTGAAGAGTATCTAAGTAAAGCAGGCCTTACCGCTCAGCAGATCGAACAACTGAAGCTGGTACTGACAAAATGAAGAAGATAGTATTTGCTTTGCTGCTTGCTGTTTTTGTTTCTGTTGTGATCATAATCGGCGGTGACAGGTATTCTGCCAGATTCAAATTCGGTTATGCGGATAAGACGGTAAATGATTACGATGTTACATTGATTCAAGACGGCGATATCCTGAGTATTGAAGATACCAGGACAGACGGTACTGATGTAATCGTCGATCTGAAGTCGGTCAATCCCGGTAAAGCTGAGTTGCAGGTGTCACTTGCTGGTCAGGAGAATAACCAGATCATGTTTTTTTATGTACACAAGACCGGTCTGATAACGGCCAACAGCTTCTTCGGAGCGTGTACTAACGGAACGCTCATATTGATTGTTATCGATGCATATTTAGGTATAATAGCAATAGATCTTATTCGCAGGTATCGTAAGAATATCAAAGAAAGATTTTACGATTACCGCAACGTAAGTTATCTGGCAATCATTATCTTCCTGGTGGCATTAATGATTAATACTCTGATATCAACATTCGGTGCTAACGGCCTGGCGGATTCTGTCACCAAGATAATATTTGCTTCCTCGCAGTTTGCTTTATTAATGATTCCACTGTCATTCATCTTTTTCTTGGTAATCGGGATAAACAATGTAAGACTGACTGTCAAGGAGGGAGTGAGCAGGAACAACGGAATGGGTATCATGTTTTGTGTGATTCTGCTTATTGCAATGTTGTTTCCTACGCTACTGGATTACTTCCTTCAAGTTACGGACCTCATAGACGTGCACAGGGAATACGGACCCGGTCACTTCTTTAATGATGTATCGGTCAATTTTATAGGTGCAGCTGTCTCGTATATTGTTTGCGTCCTGATCGCAACGGCCGTTATGGGACGGCTGGCCATGTCTCAGACTCAGCATTACAACCGCAATTACATTATTATTCTCGGGTGTCAGATACGCAAGAACGGTACACTTACGCCGCTGCTTAAGGGAAGGGTTGATGCTGCTATGGCATTTGCACGGACACAGGAGGAGACCACGGGACTTGTGCCTGTATTTGTGCCGTCCGGCGGTAAAGGAGCAGACGAGATTATACCTGAGGCAGAGGCGATGCGTGAATATCTTGTGAGTTGCGGAATAAGCGAAGACAGGATACTTGTGGAGGACAAGTCCACAAATACCAATGAGAACTTCATTTACTCTATGGAGAGAATCAGGGAACATGCAGGAGATAAGAAAGTCAGAGTGAGTTTTGCAACTACCAATTACCATGTCCTGAGGGCGGGATTTCACGCTGCCGAGTTAGGTATCAATGTCATAGGTATCGGCAGCCGCACCAAGTTTTATTTCAGCAGCAATGCTTTTATCAGGGAATGTATTGCCATGCTTTACTATGAACGCAAAACTCATATCAAGATGATAGTGTTCCTGTTCCTGGCTATTTTGCTTACTGTTGTTTTTAAGTTCCTTGCAAATTCAGACCTGTTCAGTGTGTAAAAGAGGCATTATTGTAAGAATGTTTTTTTTCGGCAAGTTTTTGTGCCTTTTATTTATTGTAAACTTTGTTACTTTGTTGTAATATTCTATCTGTGCGTGAATACAGCACTAATTAAGTATTATTCCCCGTTAGGGGATTTAGGAGGAATTTCATATGGCAGTAAAAGTCGCAATTAACGGTTTCGGTCGTATCGGTCGTCTTGCTTTCAGACAGATGTTCGGTGCAGAGGGTTATGAGGTTGTTGCTATCAACGATCTTACAAAGCCTTCTATGCTCGCTCACCTTCTGAAGTATGACACAGCTCAGGGCGGATACTGTGGCGCTATCGGCGAGAACAAGCACACAGTAACAGCTGACGACGAGGCTAACACTATCACAGTAGACGGCAAGACACTTAAGATCTACGCTATGGCTAACGCAGCAGAGCTCCCTTGGGGTGAGATCGGTGTAGACGTTGTACTCGAGTGCACAGGTTTCTATACATCTAAGGCTAAGGCACAGGCTCACATCGATGCAGGTGCTAAGAAGGTTGTTATCTCTGCACCTGCAGGCAATGATCTTCCTACTATCGTTTTCAACGTTAACCACAAGACACTGACAGCTGATGACAAGATCATCTCCGCTGCTTCTTGTACAACAAACTGCCTGGCTCCTATGACAAAGGCTCTCAATGACTACGCTGCAATCCAGAGCGGTATCATGACAACAGTTCACGCTTACACAGGTGACCAGATGATCCTTGACGGCCCTCACAGAAAGGGTGACCTCCAGAGAGCAAGAGCAGGTGCTGCTAACATCGTACCTAACTCAACAGGTGCTGCTAAGGCTATCGGTCTTGTTATCCCTGAGCTCAACGGCAAGCTTATCGGTGCTGCTCAGAGAGTTCCTACACCTACAGGTTCAACAACGATCCTTCACGCTGTAGTCAAGGGTGACGTTACAGTTGACGGCATCAACGCTGCTATGAAGGCTGCTGCTAACGAGTCATTCGGCTACACAGAGGAGAAGCTCGTATCTTCCGATATCATCGGTATGAGATATGGTTCACTCTTCGATGCTAACCAGACAATGGTTTCCAAGATGGATGACGGCAACTCTCTCGTTCAGGTTGTATCCTGGTACGACAACGAGAATTCTTACACATCACAGATGGTAAGAACGATCAAGTATTTCGCAGAGCTCGGCTAATAGACAGTTTACTGCTGAATAATTTATATGAGAGGTGTCTCAGTGATGAGGCACCTCTTATTTTAGTATGACGGGCATGTCCCGAACCTCAGGTGAAAGTCCTGAGGGGCGTAGTTGCCGACGAACCTTAAAGCGACTTGCAAGGTTTGTATCGTGAGGTACAGG
>Ga0247608_10000920_pt1 | contig 43668 bp, 36 predicted proteins | sample 176DNAGHGlowgp2_FD_193490 | JGI IMG/M metagenome (GOLD analysis project Ga0247608, IMG submission 193490) | Sheep rumen microbial communities from Palmerston North, Manawatu-Wanganui, New Zealand - 1766 DNA GHGlow gp2 | ecosystem: Host-associated > Mammals > Digestive system > Stomach > Rumen ...
TTGAGGAACATGTTGGCTGCCGTCAACACACCAATAATAACGCTCAAATGATGCGTAGTACACCATGCGAGCCTTAAACACTCGGAAGCCCTGCTTCCTTCTCCAAAGTCTTGTTCTTTTTGTTTCCATCGTCTCTATCGATTAAAGTGATTGGGTGATGGAAATTCAAATTAACTTTGGTAATATTCATTGTGTTCATAATTCTTCTATGTTATTTTTGGTATGCTTGCTGGATAGAGGGTAAATTGGTTGCTATCTTTTGCAGTTCCCCAATTATCAAACCATAGTATATCTCACATCTGGGAACCCTTGGTAACCTTTTCTTTTATTTATCTCGCGGTGCGTACAGTTGCGGCACGTGTTTCAAGAAGTCCTGATAGTACGAGAGTATCATGTCGTGAAGAGGATGGTCGTGTCGCATGAGGATGCCTGCGTAATAGTTGACACTTTTGAATGAGACGGAATCACTGAAGAGCGTCATTTCGTGACTGCGGGCATAATCATAGAACCAAAGGTGGTAGAGACGGTCACGCGCTGCCTGCCGCTTATCCGTGGAGTCGCATATATAAAGCATGACGGTTGGTTCCTGACCGAAGAACTCTTCAAGGATGACGGTCACCACTTCAAGTATCTTTGAGTCATAGGAGCCATGTTCGTGCTCGCTATTATCGATGAAGAAGTGATAGGCCCCATCGTCCATAAATATCGTGTCTTTGTAAAAACCGACAGTATAGTGTATCTGCTGGTCGGTTACAAAACGAAAAGTGAGTTCGCCCAGTTGCATCAGTTCATAAGGCGAACGTTGATTGAGCGTATCGGCAGGAAGCGTCATCGTACTAACCTTGTTGAAGTCTGTTCTCTTGTTTGCGTACTTGCTCACGCCATCTTTCGCGGGCATCTATCATTTGCTGGAAAGCCTCGGCATACTGCTCAGGGCTGTCATAGCGCTTGAAGGTGTTTTGTTCCGTCATCATCATGTTTTTTTAGTTCGACGCTGCAAATATAGTGATTTTTATCGATTTCTGCGCAGGATTTGGCAGAAATATGACGGAAGACGTTGCAAATATCCATTTTTTTCTGCCGTAGATGTCAGAATGTGGTGGAAAAATGTGGAAGTTTCGAGATGCCTTCCTATCTTCGCATCGTCAGAAGAAATGTTCTGGCTACGCCGCTGAGTGCGGGGAGTAAGGCTTTGCCATCGCACTCCATCTTTTCAGCCCCTTCAAGTTGTTTCCTGATTTCATCAGTTTCCAAGAAGTGTACCTTCAATGCTGATGAGTTAGGGTAGCGGTTGAAGAACACGTTATTGCTCATGTATAACTGTATGGAAGCGATTTCACTGTTCGCCAGCACATTATTATAATAATAGAGGATGCTTCTGAGCACACGCGGCAGCACCTTGATGCCAGTCCTGCCATCGTGGAAGATTACTACAGCTATTACATGGTAGTGGCTGTGCTTATCCTGCAGCTGTTCCCGCTGTTCCTTGGTGCTCTTGTGCGACACGTTGAGGCTCCTGCCAAACTTGCGGTTGATCTCGTTCATGATACTGAGAAACAGCGGCCCGTGTGCAGAGGTGTCTTCCAGTCGATTATATCCGATGTAGTAGTGAATCATTTCATGAATGATGATGTCTTCCACCTCCCGTTCCGGCAAGTCTAAGCGGGTATTGATGCGAAGCCTGAAATCATACAACTCCATTTTGCCAAAAGGCTTTTTCCGCTTCTTAAATACACACTGTCCCAAGAAAGTCTTGGCATCGCTCAACTCCACAGGAATCTTGGGAAGTTTGCCACCAAACATCTGGCGGTTAAACTCCTCAAACTTCTGCTCTATGTATGGAATCGTTGCTTTCACTTATTTTTCCTCCATTTTCTGGCTTCCTTACTCTCTCACCCTCACCCAGTACTGGGTGCCGGTGCTGGTGTGTCGGCTTCTGAACTTGTATTCGGGACGGTTGAGGAAGGTTCCGATTTTCTGGAAGTTGGACACTTCGTCCTTGTATCTGGGGAAGTGGACTTTGATGAGGGCGGCAAGGTCCTTGAGCGACATCCACTGGCTGTCGGTATCGCCTGCGCCAGGGCGTTGTATAATGCTCATGAGCATCTCGCCCAGTCCGTTCAGACGCTGGTATTGCAGGTTGTGCTGCATGAGCGTGCGCTCTTCTTCCTTGGTGAGCCAGTAGGGTTCGCCGTTGTTGATTTCCTTTACCAGCTGTGCATAGAGCTGCCGGTGGAAGACGGGTGTCTGAAAGTCGATGTCGTCTTCGATGCTGACACAAACGAAGCGACGCGATCCGGTTGGGTCGACGAGCGGGTTGGGCTCGTTGGTGGTCCCTATGAACGAGGCATAGCGCCGGTTGGCGGTATATGCCTTTCCGTAGGGTGGCCGGTATTTCAGGTCGGCCGTGGATACGAGGTATTTCAGCACAATCTGCTGTCGCTGTGTGACGCGGTCGAACTCGTCGAGGTTGATGAGTGCAAAGGATGTCAGTCCGAGGTTCAGGTCTTGCTCGTTCTTGAAGTTGATGCGGTCGTTGTAGTAGTCTTGCAGTTCCGCTGGCAGCAGGATGCGGCAGAAGCTGGATTTGCCGCAGCCCTGTCGCCCGATGAGCAGCGGTACGAGTGCGTTTCCCGTCAGCTGTCCCTTTCCCAGCCACATGGCCACCATGGAGCGCATCCACAGGTGGAAGAGGTGTGGCCATTGTTCCCAGTGCGTGGGTATGCGCAGTGCCAGTGGTGTTACGCGGTCTTCTCCGTCCCATGTTCCCAGGTGCTCCAGATAGTCGCTGACGGGGTTGTACAGTCTGATGTCGTTGGAGTTGACATATCGCTTGATGTCTTTGTCCCAGCAGCGTATGCCCATCTGCAGTGCCTGCATGGTGATGCTGTTGCGTGCCTCTTCCGTAAGGTCCTGGTAGGTGAAGCCTATGCCGCTTCGGTCACGGTATTCTGCGACCCCGCGCATGACGTTCTTGCGCAGGTCGTAGTTCTGGTTCAGAAAGTGGTTGATCTTCAAGGTCAGCAGTGTTTCCGGCGGCATGTGTCCTGTCAGTGGTAACTGCCTGCGCAGCTTTACGTTTCGGCTCTGCTCCGTGCGATAGGCGTTTTCGAACACTTTGTCCACCAGCAGAGGGTCGCCGTTGAGCCATGAGCGCGACCTGGCCATCTGCCGTGCCAGTGCCTGGGGGATTCCTGTCTGTTGGCAATATTCTGCCAGCCGTGTCAGCACCACGTGGCACCTGGCATCCTGGTCGCTGATGCCTTCGGCCTGGTCCATGGCTTTTGTCAGGTTAAACTCGTAGGCAGTGCGCATGGACACCAGCTCATCGTAGCTTACCGTCTGTCCGCCGTCAGTTCCTGTTGCACCGGGCAGATTGGAGTTGGTGGCCTTCTCCGCCCGTGCATAGATGGGCGTTGCCATCGGGTTGTACACCACCCTTGTGTCGGCAGCCATGTAACAGATGCGCTCTGGCAGTGGCTCCAGTTTCTCAATGTTCACCCCCAGCTGACCGTTATATATCAGTCGTGCCCGCTCATACAGATTCTGGTGGAAGTCGCGCCTGGTTTGCGCGTCCATGGGCAGGCCGCCGCCCTCGTCGGGGAACAGCTCGCCGCGGCAGACTATTTTTACCGACTTCCCCTCGGCACCCACGAAGGCTGCCACTGTCTGAGGCATCTCGCCCGCACCACGGCGCACGGCATCGGCCTCATCGAGTCCTGTCAGGTTGTTTACCTCGAGCAGCACCAGTCCTGAGTACCCCTTCACCACACGCTGTTCCCCCCGCGTTTCCATTTCCAGAGCCATGCATAGGCGTGGGAGGTTGCGCGTAAACTGAGGGCATGCTGTCAGCGTGCCCTCATAGGCCCGGTGGTCTTTGAGCAGCGGATAGTAGCGTCGCAGCTCGTCGACGGCTTCCTGATATTCACATTGGCGGATGCTGTCCACCAGTTTGTCAAGCGCTGTCAGTCTCAGTGTCTGACGGTTGCGGTATTGCTTGATTATTGTTACTCTTGTTTCCATAGTCTCTGTCTTCAGGTGTGTCCTGCGTTAGGAATTATTGTTCCTGCAAAGGTACGAAAATGGATTTTGCTATCCAAATTTCCCAATACTTTTTTTTCTTTTTCTGCTTTCAGCCTTCATTGTTATGCTTAACACTTTGACAATTAGCTAATTAACTAATGACGATAGGCTTCATCAGCCTTTACTGAGCCGTCATTATTTCCTTTTTTCAGACAAATATCCATTCCTTTGAAATCTGCATATCCATCGTTTCCATTCTTGTTAACATTGGAAACGATGAGTTTCCAGACTAAACACGATGAGTTTCCATGTTAAACTCTGATCGTTTCCAGCTTGGTTGTTAACATGAAACAGCCTTTATTATCAGCGAATATCCTAATTCATGGGGAGTATTTTAACATGGATTACAGTGAAAGTGATGGTTTACTGATGACTACTGACAGTATACTTCATGATTTATTTTGTTTATATTCAAGCTTTTAACTAAATTAGTGACAGCATTATCTATTTTTTTTCATCTTTTTACTCTAATTTATTTTGTGAAATCACATATTTTATGTAATTTTGCAACAATATCTGTGAGTTCTCTATTTTTTACCACAATAATTGTAACGAAGAAAGCTTGCGTATGAGCAAAAAGAAGCAGAAGACAGCCGACAGCCAGTCGATGAGTGAGGCAGAGGTGTTTCGCATGAAAGCCCCCAACTACTTGGTGTGCTTCATGGACACGTGTCCGCTGCACAGTCAGTGTCTACGCTGGCATGTCGGTCAGTATGCCGACCCCCATCTGACCAGCTACACTGCCGTCAACCCTCGCAATGCAGCGATGGGCAATGCTGAATGTCCCATGTTTCGTGACAAGACCCCTATGGTCATGAAGCGCGGGCTTACCCAGATGTATCATGAGATGCCCCAGTACAAGGCCTATAACATCCGTCACCGCCTCTTTGCGCTCTTTGGTCATAAGCCCTATTATGAGATGCGCAATGGCACCCGGCTCATCAGCCCCGATCAGCAGCAGCTCATCGAGCAGGTCTGTCGTGAGAACGGCTGGCCGGACCCCGTCGTCTACGATGGTGAGCAGGAAGGGTGGAACTGGTGAGTGTTGCTGAACTTTGTGTGTCTTTGCATCCTCCGTCAAAATTCTCAATTTTGTGATTACGATGAAAAAACAGGGTAGTGCAAAGTATTTTCTCTAAACCGGTGGGGGTATTTTCCTATTGTATCGCTGACTTCGCCGAATATTGTCGTAAACAGAGAAACTCCGAAAATTATTTGGCGTTTTGTCAGGTTTACATTACCTTTGTACACGAAATGAAACAAATATTTTTTCTATTACTGGCTGTCATCAGCTTCTCTGCTGATGCACAGGCACGGAAAAACCTTTTGGACAGCCTGCACTATCGGTTCGAGTTGCAGGCTACGCTGACCAGCGGAGACCATACTCCCTTGTGGCTCAACGCCAACCGCTACGGGTTGAGTTCGCTGAAGACGGCCAATGGTTATCTGCGTGGTGCCGTGGAGCGTCCACTGAGTGTTGACGCTGATCATCGCTGGGGTATTGGCTATGGTGTAGATGTTGCTGTGGCGGCAGGATTTACCAGTGTGCCCATCGTCCATCAAGCTTTTGCGGAGGCCCGTTGGTTGAAGGGCGTATTGACAGTGGGTGCCAAAGAATACCCGATGGAACTGAAGAACCAGGAGTTGAGCAGTGGCTCACAGACCTTTGGCATTAATGCTCGTCCCATTCCGCAAGCCCGTGTGGCACTGCCTGACTATTGGACTGTCCCCTACACCCGTGGTTGGTTGGCTTTGAAAGGACACCTTGCTTACGGCAAGCCTACCGACAGCCGCTGGCAGAAAGATTTTACAGACAAGAGAAGCAAGTACGTCGAGGGTTCATGGTATCACTCCAAGGCCGGCTACCTGCGCATCGGCCCTAAGAATATCACTCTGGAGCTGGGACTGGAGATGGCCTGCCAGTTCGGAGGAAAGAGCTATAATGTTCCGGAGTATGGTGACATTACGGAGAACAAGTCTGACCTAAAGGCTTTCTGGGATGCCTTTGTACCTGGAGGCACAGACACAGGCGAGGCTGTCACAGATAATCTGGAAACCAATGGTGTCTACGAGAACGCTGACGGTAATCATGTGGGCAGTTGGGTGGCTCGTCTGAACCTGGACTTCGACAAGTGGTATGCGGGACTCTATGCCGACCACTATTTTGAAGACCATTCCGCCATGTTCTTCCTCGACTACGACGGCTATGGCACGGGTGCTGACTGGAACGTGAAAGAAAAGTCGCGCTACTTCCGCTACGACTTGAAAGACATCATGCTCGGCCTGGAGGTGCAGCTGAAGCAGTTCCGTTGGCTGGACCATGTCGTGGTGGAATATCTGCACACGAAATACCAGAGCGGCCCCGTCTATCATGACCATACGCAGAACATCAGCACGCACATTTCCGGGCGTGACAACTATTACAATCATAGTCGCCAGACAGGTTGGCAACATTGGGGACAGGTGATAGGTAATCCGCTATATCTGTCGCCCATCTATAACGAAAAAGGCATCATAAAGGTATTGAACAACCGTTTCGTAGCCTGGCATTTTGGCATTAGTGGGCAACCCTCTGACCGACTGCATTATCGTCTGCTGGTCACTACGCAAAAAGGCTATGGAACCTACTACGAACTATATCCCGATCCTCGCAATAACTTCAGTATGATGGCCGAAGTGAACTATGGTTTCTGTAACGGATGGAGCGCCCGTGGTGCCGTAGGCTTTGACTCGGGTGAGATATACGGCAAGCAGGTAGGTTTCCAACTGACACTGGCCAAGACTGGATTATTTAAATTCTAATCATCTAAAGCATAATGACAATAGTGACAACGATGAAACGAAAGTTAATATATATAATAGGAATGGCACTCTCGTTCGTAGCCTGTGAGACAGAGTCGTCAAACAATGGTGACCTTGATGGTATGTGGCAGTTAAGGCATGTTGACACGCTTTCCACTGGACATAGCAGAGATATGCGGCAATCGTATGTGGTGTGGGCTTTTGAAGGTACCATTCTCGAAGTGCGTATTGCCGATAGTTCAATGCCATCTGATGATATTATCTTCCGCTTCAGTCGTGAGGGAGATTCGCTTAAGCTTCATTCCCCTTTCTTCAGTGATCGCGCTCATGGGGACATTAAGGTGGAGAATGCTGACGAACTGAGCAAGTTTGGCATCAACGAACTGGAAGAGGGTTTTAAGATGATTGAACTCTCCAGTGAACGTATGCAACTGCAGTCGAATATTTTGCGGTTGCAGTTTCGCAAGTATTAGAACTTCTTGCCAAACGAGATGTTAGTGAACGTCAGGAAGATAATCTTCAGGTCGAGCCACCATGAGCGCCTTTGCAGATAGTCCAAGTCCATCTGCAGGCGCTTGAGCATCTTCTCCATAGTGTCCGTATACCCATTATAGATGGTAGCCATCGACGTGATGCCTGGTCTCACTTGGTAGAGAAATTCATAGCGAGGATCGTGCTCCATAATCTGCCGGATATAATATTTCCGCTCAGGGCGAGGTCCCACAAAGGACATGTCACCTTTCAGTACATTCCAAAACTGAGGCAGTTCGTCAAGGTGATGGTTACGCAAAAACTTGCCGGTCTTTGTCAGACGCGGGTCTTCATCAGAATTCCATAGCTGCGGACCACCTTCTTCTGCATCAGTCTTCATACTGCGGAACTTATAGATGAAGAAAGGACGCCCGAAGCGACCTATGCGCACTTGACGGTAGATGACGGGCCCGTCATTGTCGCGCTTGATGGCTAAATAGCAAATTAAAAATAGCGGTGAGAAGATGATGAGGCAGAATAATGCTGCAAAGAAATCGAACCAGCGTTTGACCTCCCTTTCGAAAGCATTCATTCCGTCATATATATAGTTGTCGTTTATTTCCATCAAATGTGATATGCATTTTACTTAAAAACGTGCACATAGTTTATTTATTGTATATAATCACAAAAATCTTTTCCAATATATTTTTTTTAAAGTACATCCACAAGATTCCTGAGCAACAGCAGTTCATAGAGCAGGTCTGTCGTGAGAATGGCTGGCAGAATCCGATCCCGTCGTCTACGATGGCGAGCAGAAAGGCTGGGACTGGTGAACGCTTGCCCTATGGCTGCGAAGGCTAAGTATGAGAAGTAAGGGATTCCAGGTATCGCTGGCTGTCGCGGTTCCGCTTCTGTACCTTCATGAAGTAAGTGGGCAGAAAGCGGGTGAAGAAGTACAGATATGCCTTTGGCCTGGAGTATCCGAAGACAGTCTCATAGACGTTGACATTGTACTTGATCAGCGAGAACTTGTTGCTGGACACCGAGTTAGTGCGTTGGCGATAGTAGGCCAGAGGTTCCGTAACGCAGTAGCATATCTGGCACTCCTTGAGGATGTTCAGAAATAGTGCCCAGTCCTGACGTTTGCGGATGGCCGGCATGTAGAACTTGTGGCCCAGACGCTTGATATCATAGATGGCTGTGAGACAACCAATCTTGTTGTCGCGCTTCATCATGCTTAACGTCAGATATTTAGGAGAGATGTTGATACCTGTCACCTCGTTGTTCTCGTTGCATATCATATACGACGAACTGCACAGCGCACAGTCCTTGCGCGTCATGTGGGCTATCTGCTTCTCCAGCTTTTCCGGCTTCCAGCGGTCGTCACAGTCGCAGAAGGCGATGTACCGACCCTTAGCGCGCTCGATGCTCTTGTTGCGGGCCACGCCGGGGCCATAGTTGTCCTTGAGATACTCCACCTTTACGCGGGGGTCGCGCATAGCAAACTCCGTCAGGATGGTGCGTGTCTCGTCCGACGAGCAGTCGTCGGTGATGAGCAGTTCCAGATTGGTGTATGTTTGGCTGAGCACACTCTCTATGCTGTCCGCAATATATTTGCTGGCATTGAACGTGGGCATGATGACTGACACTAAATTCTGGTTCATAGATAGTTCTTTCAGAAAGTGGGTGCAAAGGTACAAATAAACGGACACACAGCCAAAGAAAAAGCCTTTTTTCTTATTTTCTTTAGCATGAATGTACCATCGGCAGTATGTTTTTGGACGAGATATTTGCCTATTCGCCTAAAAAGTTGTACTTTTGCATGTCTATAAGCATAAGACTATTGACGAACATGAACAAGCTGGAATCTATCGTATATAATTGTGTCAAGAACAACTACGTGCTGAAGAATCTGGTGCGCAATCTGTATCAGGGCTTCTACGACCTGCTGCCCAACTATGAGTCGCGCTTTGTGGCCACGCCCTTGGTGCGTGAAAACAGCTTCTTTGGCTTTCACGACTGCGACCCGTTCAGCCATGACGGCACCAAGCATCTGGCTGGCCGGCTGGCCATCCCCCTGCGCATGCCCACCAGGGACGACCTCTTGGAGGTGGGCTACTGGACGGGCAAAGCGTTTGACGAGTGGGTGGCGCTGGGAAAGACTGGTGCGTGGAACTATCATAAAGGTTGTAGGCTGCAGTGGCTCAACCAGCAGGAGTGCATCTACAACCAGGTGGTCGACGGCCGGCTGTGTGCCGAGATAACAGACGTGTCGACGGGCCGGCAGCGGCGTGTGGCATGGCCTATTGACACGGTGAGCGCCGACGGCCGGTGGGCGGCAACGTTCAGCTATGAGCGCTTGCAGGCCATGATGCCGGGCTATGGCTATCTGTATGGTGACGACGATGCCTGCATGCAGGAGAACGCCCCAGCCGTGACGGGCATTTTCCTTGTTGACATAGAGAAAGGTGAGCGCCGGCTACTGGTGTCGCTGGCCAGCCTGAGGGACTTTGAGCATGAGGATGCCATGGACGACACGTTCCACTTTGTCACTCATACGGAGTTTTCGGCCGACGATCGCTATGTGGCTTTTCTGCACCGATGGTATAAGGGCACGTTCCGAAGGACCCGCCTGGTGGTGTGTGAACTGGCCACGGGCAAGCTTTGGGCCTCGCCGACCACAGGTATGGTGTCGCACTACCACTGGAATGCGGAGAACGGCATCGTGGCCTATTGCCGCATGGAGAACGTTGACTCGCATGTGTATTTCTCGTCGCCGGAGATGAAGGAGTGGAAGCGCTGCGGCTATCCCCAGCTGAACTCCGACGGTCATCACCACTTTATTGACAACGACTGGTTTCTCGTGGACACCTATCCTGACAAGTGGCGCCACTGCAAGCTATACAAGGTCAACCGCAAGACCGACGAGGTGGTCGTGCTGGCCGATGTGAAGAATCCTAAGCAGTTTGTGGCTCCCGATCAGGAACACTGGTGGAAGTGTGATCTGCATCCACGTTGCGACAGCAAGGGCCGCTGGGTGTCGTTCGACACGGTGCATACGGGTATCCGCTCGCTGTGCATCATGCCCCTTTAGTAGTATTTGGCGAGGATGTAGCTCAGTGCCTGATAGTTGTAGCGGCAGTAGCTGCTACGCCGGAAGGTGCTGGTAGAGGCATGCTCGGCATCGGTGACTTTGAGGGTGGGGGCGTAGACCACCCTCAACTGTTGCTGCCTGCACTGTTCGCCGAGGTATATCTCCTCGCAGAACAGAAACACGGGATAGCTGATGATGCCGCACTGCTGGAAGTAGCTGCGGGTCAGGATGATGAACGAGCCGTGGCCGGCATATATGTCGCCGGGCTCGTGGTGTACCAGCTTCTTGGTCTTGTAGGCGCTGTGGGTGTAGAGGTTGTAGAGCGGGGGGATGCTGAATAGGAAACGCAGTATCTGTAGTTTCCGCTTGGCATAGCGGTGCATGATTTTGGGGTTGCGGTCGCGCTGCTCCAGCCGTGAGTATATCTGGGGTGCAAGCCAGCCCACCCGGTCGTCAGCGGGACGTGTGCTCAGCGTGGTCAGAAAGTCGGCATCGACCAGCACGTCGACATTGCTGATGATGACGTAGTCGTAATCCTTCGGAGTGACGTGCTCCATAAGGTAGCCGATGGCGCCGAAGTAGCCTTTGTTGCTGCCTGTGGGCATCACCTGCAGGGTGAAGTGGACTGCCGGGTAGTCGATGGGGCTTGCCGGTACGGTGTTGTCGGCCACGAATACCGTGACGGTGGCGTTGTTGCGTGCCTTTTCGGCAGCGGTGTCGATAGATGCCAGATAGTGGTGGAGACTGTCGTACGACTGATAGTTGACACAATAGATGGCTATCTGTTTCATGCTTATAATGCTTAATGCTAATGCTTAATGCTTAATGTTCAATGTTCAATGTTTTCTCGTACACCTGATTGCGGATGTGCGACAAGGCTTCCACCGAGTAACACTCTTGAAAGACGTGGCGGGCATTGTCGGCCAGCGTCTTGCGCAGGGCACCGTCGGCTGTCAGCCGGTTAATGGCAGCGGCAAACTCCGCCGGCGTGTTGCCTACCAGGCAGGAGTGTCCGTCGCGGAAGTTCAGTCCCTCGGCACCCACGGCTGTGGTGATGAAGGGAGCACCAATGGCAGCGGCATCGAGAATCTTCATGCGCATGCCGCTGCCCGTCAGCAGGGGTACGATGAGAATGGAGTTATGGACCACCTGGTAGAGGTCGTCCACGAAACCGAGGAAATGGAGCTTGGAGTGCAGCGTCTGGAACGACTGTGGCCATCCCTTGCCGGTGACTTCCATGGCCTGGATGCGGTCGGTGTTGACCAGTGGCAGCACCTCGCGCAGAAACCACTCCATGCCCTCCTGGTTAGGAATATGGGTGAAGCCGCCGATGAAGGTCAGCTTGCCGTTCCACTGCTCGTAGGGCCTCACGGGTGTGCTGACGGCTGCCGGCGACACCTCGATGTGTACGCAGACCCCATCGCGCTGTAGCAGCTGGCGGTCGGTGTCGGTCAGGGTGACCACGGTGTCAAAGCGGTTGAGGTCGGCAATCTCCTGCTGTCTGACCTGCTCAAAGAGTGCCTGCTCGTCGCTGGTCAGCGTGAAGGGAGCCAGTATGCGCTTGTTGCGGACATAGCGTATCTCGTGCTGTATAAAGAGCTTGGGAGCCGTCGTGTCGAGATAGTTGACCAGATGCAGGTGAGGGTGGAAGTCAATCTGCACGATGTCGCTGTGGGCCTCGCGGACGATGCGGTTGACAAAGCCGACAAAGTCGCGGCTGCAATAGAACCCGTAGGGCTTCAGTATGCGCTCCACCTGAAAGCGCTCGCTGTGTGCCATCAGCCGCAGCTTGAAGGCCCGCACGGCCTTGTCGAACAGGAAGCGCGGATAGCACAGCTGGCGGACGTAGGAGTAGGGCCGGAAGGTGACCTCAGGCCACAGCGCCTGCAGCTGACGGAGAGCCTGTCGGGTGTTTTTCTGGTTCTCAGGATATATCATGGTGAAGTGGTGCTGCCGTCGCAGCACGTCAATGATATTATACTGAGCCTGCGCACCGCCGGACATCAGCGGATAGGGCAGCTGTTGGGTGATGATGGTGATATTCATAGTAGCGGGTGGGTCTTAAAGGAGGTGTGCTTGCTGGAGGATGGCGGATAGCCGCGACAGGCCGGCAGCCATCGAGAAGGTGTCGCGAAAGGTCTGGTAGACCGTTTGGGGGGCGATGTCGGCGAGGGTCAGCTGGTGTAGTGCCAGCGAAAAAGAATGCTCGTCGGTATAGGAAAACAGGCACCCTTTTGCCGCCAGCGCTTCGTAGCCGGCGGCGGCCACCTGATGGCAGAGCACGGGCAGTCCCGCCTTCAGTCCGTCGAAGATGCGCAGCTTGAGGCCGCTGCCGGCATGGATGGGACAGACGTAGTAGTCGGCTGTGCTGACGACGGCCTGCATGTCGGCGGGATTGGCAATGAGGCTGACGCCGTGGGTGGCCTCGCAGGCAGCCTGCAGCAGGGCCGACGGGTTGCGACCGGCGATGAGCAGGTGGGCCCCGGGCATGGCCTGTAGCACCAGTGGCCAGTAGCGGCGGAGGAAAGCCATGACGGGCCGCAGCGACTGCTCGAAATTGAGCGAGCCAGTGATGATGAACGTCTGGCCCCTGGTGCTGGCGGGGAAGGTCTTTTCGGCGATGGGCCGATACTCAAAGATGCCCCAGTGGCAGATGCAGGCATCAGGAGCCCATGAGCGGAACGTGCGGGCATCGTGCCGGGTGACGGTCAGGTTGATGTCGCTATGGCGCAGGCAGTCGCGCTCGGCTTTCCGGCAGTAATACAGGAAGGGGTAGCGATAGAGAAGGGGTTTTTCGCGGCTGTTGTCGCGCAGGTAGTCGCGCTCGACGTTGTGGTGAATGGTGATGAGGCTGGCCCCCGTCGACTTGATGAACGCGCTCAGGCCAGCCCCGGTGAAGGTGTGGTCGACGACAACGACATCGTAGCGGTTGTGGCGGAGGTGTTGGCGGACAAAGTAGTAGTGGCCCGAGATGGCCCCCCGGTACATGTCGAACAGCTTGCGGAGCTTAGTGCGTGAGTCCTGCATGGGCAGGTATCTGACGTTGGGCGGGATGAACGACGGGCTGGTGGTGTCCATCGTGTGGCAGATGAGGGTGCAGTCGTCGAACAGGCGGGCAAAGCAAAGGAGGAATCCCTTCGACGCGTTAGCACCGCCGTTGTTGTCGTCGAGCTTATGATGCGTGATAAAGAGCAGTCGTCGGTTCATGGGCTACAGTGACTTTAGATACCACTTCACGTATTGCGCCTTCCCGTAGTGGAAGGGTGCCAGCTGGCGGTAGCACCAGCGCAGGCGCCAGGGGCGGCCCTGGACGTAGTCTGGCACGTCTTTGTCCAGCGCCTTGAAGAAATAGCGCCACTTAGGGGCCTGAATGGTGCGCAGATACAAGTCGTCGTCAGCCGACAGCGACGCGGCGGACAGCTGGCTCAGAAAGTTGTCAAACCAGTGCAGCTGGGCTATGCGCGCCTCTATCTTGATGCGGGCGTTGGCCGTGCTGCTGGTGATGGTCTGACTGTTCTGCCGATACTGGAAGCAGAAGCCCTGGGTGTTGGCAATGCCCTTCTCGCTGGCGGCCAGCAGGGCGGTGATGTCGTCAGAGGCCCACGCCAGCGGCATCTTGTAGTAGCCGCCGGCCTGCTTCAGGTAGGCGGCACGGTAGCAGAAGTCGCCGATGAACTGCCTGTTGCGGTGGTCCCATCGGTTCCAGAGGAACGACAGCGCCGACTCCCATAGCGGTCGGGGCTCCTGCATGCTGACGACCGTGCCATTCTCGTCGATAATCTCTGTGCGGGCATGGTAGACGTTGAGGCCGGGGTGGCGCTCTATGAGCGTCTTGTACTCCGCCAGACAGCACGTCAGCAGGCGGTCGTCGTCGCCCATGCAGACGACGTAGTCGCCCGTGCAGTGGCTCAGGCAGATGTTCCAGTTGTCTACCACGTCGACGGCCCCGCAGTTCTTCGCGTTGCGGTAATAGCGGATGCGGCTGTCTTTGAGGTAGGGCTTGACGATGGCTGCCAGATTCTCCGGCGAGCAGTCGTCGACGATGATGAGCTCCCAGTCAGCATAGCTCTGGGCAGCGATGCTCTCAATGGCCTCGGCCAGAAACTGCGCCTTATAGGCAGGTATGGTGATGGAGAATTTCATAGCAGTAGAGAGAGTAAGTACCTGTTCTATACTATATAACTGAAAACGGTGCCGTTTATTGTGTGCGGGCTTACGTCAGGCGGAACAACAGCAGGTCGCCGGCCTCTACGCTATAGCTTGTCTTCATCTTTTCTTCTTGTAGCTGTTTGGTCAGGTGGCGCGGGGTCGCGTTGGCGGGGCGGATGCGCACGGTCAGCGGCTGCTCATGGCTCTTGTTGACAATGGCCAGATAGCGGTGGCCGTCCTTCTCCAGTTGTGCGACGACGGCCCCCTGACGGCCCACCACCTTCAGCGCGCGCAGGTTGGCGGGCATGGTGGTCAGGCGGGTCGTGCCCTCCGGGATGGTGCCCAGGTGATGGACGGAGCGCACCCTTGCCCCATAGAACAGCGGGGCCACGGCCTTCAGCTCGCGGTTCATCTGCTGCACTAGCCAGTAGGTCTTCGTCTTCCTGCCGTCCAGCCCGATGGGCGCATCGTGGTAGTTGTAGTTCTTGGGTGTCGGTGTCCAGTAGGTGAAATACTGGATGGCCTGTGCGCCGTAGGCCAGATTGACGTACACCTGCAGGCGCAGCGAGCCCATGGTGGGCTGGGGGTAGTAGGTGTCGGGTGTGAATGGCACTTCGTGGGGCACGGAGAGCACAAAACCCCAGAATGGCTTCCTTGACGATAGACACTCGCGGCGAATCATCTCCAGATTGTGATACCAAGTAGGACGTATGCCTGCCGTCGTTACGGGATAATGGTCGAAGGACAGTTGCCCGCAGTTCGTGGCAGACGCAGCCTTGAGATATTCGGGATAGGTTTTCACTTTCAGTGACGGCTCTATCCAGCTGGCATGATAGTAGGGAAAGAGATTGATATAAAACACGTGTGTCGTGTCAGTACGTCGCAACCTGTCTATCTCCTGCTTGCGCAGTGCGATTTCGGGTGCCGTAGGCTCGTCCTGCATAAAGTAACCAAAGAAGCCTTTCTCTTGCTTCAGTGTGTTAGCAGCCTTCGTGGGACTGCTGACCATCTCTGGACAGCGCCCTAACACCTTTACGTTGTACTTGTCAGCAATGCGGCAGGCTTTTACCAGTAAGTCTAACGAGGGATACGGATATTGGCTGACGGTGAATCCGCACTCGCTGAACGTCTGGAAATGCTCGTCGGCAGTGCGCCAGTCAGGTACACCGAAGAAGGCGATGATGGGCATGTCGTGAGCGGGTTTTGCTACGATAGACGGGTGGCAGGTTACCGCCAAGAGTAGTGCTAATAGGTGTTTGTGCATACGCATGGGAAAATGTTAACGGTGAAGGACTTGGAGTAGTTGTTTGGCAACCTTGTTCCTAAGAATAAACAGTTCGTTGACGGCAGTATAGAGCACCGTCAGCAAGCCTACTGAAAGCACGATGGCATAGGTGTTGTCAAGTGCGTTATAAGTGAAAATGGCCAACGCCAATAGGGGGATGTATGCACAGCAATAAGTTAACAGGCGTTTGTATGGCGGGATGTAGTGGAACTTCTTGTAGATGACCATGACAGAGAGCGCCATGATAGCACACTCGGCAATGACCCACACTACGGCGGAACCGCTGGCCCCAAACGTGGCGGTAAGCAATATATTGGCAATCAGGGCTACGAGAGCTCCGAAGAAGGAGTTCCTGAGCACGATACGGTCGCAATGGTTGGCCATGAGTATCTGGATGACCAGTATCTGCTCAATGCCGATGACCAGTACCAACGGGGTGATAATCCTAAACGGCAGGTACGCCCCCTCAAAACCGTCGCCAACGACAAGGTGCAGTAGTTCTGGACCTGCGACGAGCATAAAGCAGATGGTAGGAAAGGCAAAGAGGAATATGGCGTCAAAGGCGATGTTTATTTTTTCCCAGAATTCCTTTTCCTTGCCTTCGGCTAGCAGGTTGGATACTCGCGGAAAGAGAATGTTGGTGAAGGACAGGAGGAAAGCCATGATGATGTTGTGAAGTTTGGTTGCTGTGGTGAAATAGCCGACCTCGTCGGTATTGGTGACAAAGCCCAGCCAAACGGGATTCAGTGAGGTGTAGACATTGGTAAGCAGCACATAGACACCCATGATAAGGAATGCCTGATAGTAGGGGCGCATGTCGATGGCGTGAAAGTCAAAGCGGACGAATTTCCTGATATATACGAGGTTGACCAGGGCATTGACGATGACCATGCCGACGGAGATGCAGTAGTAGACCTTATAGTCGGATGCTTCTCTGACAAACAGAAAAACGCACAGCACGTATAGACATTTGACCAGCAGTGAGCGGTTGGTGATATATCTGAAGTCCTCCATGCCCATAAAAAACCACTCCATGATGAATAGATTGAACACGAGCTTGACAATGCCGACGTATAGTAAATCCTTGTAGGGCATTAGCTCTGACACGGTGTACATTGCAATCCATAGTATTGCAATGGCTATGAGCGTAGCAATGCACGTCAGCGACAGTAGCGATGCAAACGTCTTTGACAGTTGTTGCTGGTTGCTTCTCACGGCTGCAATCTCGCGTACTCCTACCGTTGTAATGCCCATCATGGAGATATAGACAAAGTAGTTGACCAGGTTGTCTACGAAGTTGACGATGCCGATGTTCGACAGCCCCAGCGTTCTGGATACGTAGGGATATACTATCAGTGGGAACAGGTATTTAGATACCGTTAGTATGCTGCTATATATGAAGTTCTTCTGTAGACTCATCGTAATCAGCTTTCTCTTACATCCATAACAGGGAGAGTGCATAGCCTAACATACTGGTGACAAAACGCACGGTAGATATGGCGTTACTAATAATCTTGCTCACTATTTGCGGATAGAACGCATAATAAGAGCCCGTCCACAACAGCACAGAAGCCACAGAGAAGTAGTCGTTCATACGGTTACCAACCACGGCACTCAGGGCATTGACGAAAAACAGGAACAGGAATCCCACGGCTTGCAGCTTGATGGCTACAGTGGTGTACTTGAAGCGTTCCTTCAAATAGTCGTGGTAATAGATGCTGGCATAGTATAGCACGATGTTCATCCAGATGAGGATGTTTATTTGGAACTTCCATCCTGCCTGTTCATCCTCATCGCCTTTTTCACTCAGCTCACGATACTTCATCAGCTTATATCCGCCCAATTCGTCGGGAATGAGCGTCGAGATGTCGAAATGCGTAAAATAGGCCACAATGCCCACGGGTACAATGGCGTAAAGTACGTATTTCTGCCACCGTGGCAGTTTGTCATTGCAGAAGAAGATGACCAGTCCGGCAATGGCAGAATAATGGAACAGTGTGCCCATCAGGATGAAGGCCAGCGTCCACAGCTTCTTCTTCTCCACATAGAAGTAGATAGCCCACAGGAAAAGTCCTGATGCCACGCCTGCACGTATCTGCACCATATCGTGCATCATATAATAATAAGATATGTATATGGTCAGTGTCAGCAGAGGTATTCTCGACATGCGCCAAAACACTGACAGGTGGATGGGTATTGACAGGATGGCATAGGCAAAGAATAAAGCATTGATACCCAGTCCAAAGGAATGCAGTAGCGTCACGATGAATCCGAACGAGGGCTCGCGGAGCAGCACCATCAGGTCGCCATCCTTTGCGTAATACATCTCCTCATACGATATGGTGTCTGGTGTGGAACCCACCTCGCGGGTGCCTGCAATCATTATCATTGCAAAGCCCAGGATAGCATACAGCACCATCTTATCCCGCTGACTCAGTCGTTCGTCAACAAACGACAGCGCCATACATGCTGTAAACAATAGGACTAGCGATACGACCATGGGCGGCTCTTTCGGACTACGCAGTATATAGGATTATGCCTCCTTCTTCAGCAACAGTTTGCCGGTGAGTACCATGGCCGACAGGATAGACATGAAGATGGAAATCAGCATACGTTTCGGACCTGCAGGCTTTGTGGGCACCGATGCGCTCTCTATGACGGAGAATGCCGGTGTGGCCTCCTGCAGCTTGGCGTGGGCGGCCTGCAGCTGCGAGTTCATGGCGTTATAGATGTTGTACTTTGCCTGCATGTCGTTCTCCAGAGCCTCCACCTTTGCCTGATATGTAGCCATCACCGTGTTCGTGTAGGCATCGGCACTGCTTGCATACTTCTTCAGTGCTTCCTCGTAGTCGCTCTTGCTTTTCTCGGTCAGCTTCTGGTAGTATTCATAGTCTATACGTGCCTTGTTGGTACGATACTTGATGATAAACTCCTGTAGCTTCTTGCAGGTCACCTCGGCCATCGTGGCACACACCAGCGGGTCTTGGTCCTTTACGTCAATATACACGATGTCGGTCTTCTTGTCATAGCGACAGGTTATCAGACCCTGTACAGCCTCAAATATCTCCTCCTGCTTCTTCGAGTGGTCAAACACAGAAATCTTGGCCGACTTCTTGCCTCCTGCCTCGTCGTCATCGGCAAACCACTGCTTGACACCCTCAATGATGTACGTCCACCATGCTGCCTTCTGGTGCTTCATCAGATAGTCGTAGTAAGTACACTGGATGTTCTCGTCCCGCTTGCGGGTCTTGATTTCCACAGGTAACAGTTCTACTATGAAGTTCTTTGAGGCCACCACCTCTGGATAGATTTCCGCATAGAGGGCATCCGAGGAATTCATCTTTGCCAAGGAGCCGCCCAGTCCGAACGACGAGGCCAGCGATTCCAGCGAACCAGATATTGATGTACCACTGGTCTCTGGTGCCAGACTCACGCCACTGGTGTAATAGCGTGGCACGCAGACCATGATAAGATACACCGCCACCAGTGTTGTTCCCATGACGTAGGCATATAGCTTCTTATAGGGTAACAACTTGCCCAGCAGCTTGCTCATGTCTATCGGCTGTTTGTAGTTTTCTTCCATCTCTCTTTCTGTTGTTGTCTTTCTAAATTTCGTAATTCTCCCTATAGTTAGTGGCCCTTAGCGAATCCGGAGTGTAAAAGGCTATCTGATGTGTAGGATGCTGGTGGTGGGTGTTTGGTGGTGTGTGATGGTGATTTGCAAAAGTCGGCAGCTAACCACCAACACCCATCACCCCTCACCAACCACTTTACTTCAACAGGTTGGCAATGGTGGCAAACATCGTTCCGAGCGAGGCGGCGCTGGTGCCGATGCTCATCCACTCAGCCAGTCCCATGGCACGCCGCTGGCGCTTGGTGGGCACTATTATCTGGCAGCCGGGGCGTGGCCGGTGCTTGTTGTCGGCCTTGGCCACCATGCCGTTCATGTAGATAATGATGGTCATCGACTTCTTGCCGGTGGCCGTCACGCCACCCGCCTGCTCGATGTAGTAGTCGGCCTTCTTGCCTTCCTTGTAGTGTACGGTGTTGGGATAGAGCACCTCGCCGTTGATGGTGACGGTGTTCGTATAGCGGGGCACCACGATGCGGTCGCCCTCACGCAGGATGGGGTCGTCTTCGCCGCCGGGGTTCTTCAGTGCTTTGTCCAGCTCGATGCCGACGGGATAGCTGGTGCTGGTCATGAGCTTCTTCAGGTCGATGGAGTCCTTGCCGGAGTTGCGCTGTGCGGTGCGCAGCACGGTCTCCATCATTTCACGCTCCTCCTGTGTCATGCGGCGTAATAGTTTGGCACCCTCCGCATAGGCACGGTTGGTCAGTCCGCCAGCCTGCTTGATGATGTCGCTCAGACGCTGGCCTTTGTTCGAGAGGGCGTAGGTGCCCTCAAACTGCACTTCGCCGTCGATGACGACATTCTGTTGTTCTATATAGTTAGGACTGCGGCGCACATACACCTCGTCGAAGGGCTGTAGCGTGAAGTCAGGCTGTTCGCTGATGGCGAAGTCGGGTGTCAGGCTGAAGCTGTAGGTCTTGGCTATCAGGTCACCGGCCTCCTTGGCCTGTGGGTCGTTGATGCGGCGGGCCACGTCGACCTTGACCAGCGAGGCGGCCTCGGTGGGTCCTCCGGCCTGTAGTATGAGGTCTTCTATGGTCTCGTTCTCTGCATATTTGTAGTCACCGGGATAGAGCACCTCGCCCGTAATGGTCACCGTTTTCTCCTCCTCGCGCTCCTCGCGGCTGGCAATGAAGATGACATCCTCGTTGCGCAGGGGCACGTCAGGAACGGTGCCGTCCAGTATGCCGTTGATGTCGACACCCATTGCCTCACGGGTGCGGTCGGCCTTCATGCGGTGCATGACGGCATGCTGTCCGATGGCTCCCTCGGTTAGTCCGTCGGCAGCCTCCACCAGTGCCTTGACGGTGTTGATGGTGCCGCCCACATGGTACATGCCAGGGCGGAACACGGCTCCCTTTATCTCCACCATGTTCTGGTAGCGGTTGAGCGTGGAGTCTACGCTGACCGAGTCCTCGTCCATGAGTTTAAACGAGTTAAGGTCAAACTCGCCGACGCTGAACACCGAGTATTGGTTGCCTGCCTTGCGATTGATGCGGATAGCCTTGGTGTAGGCATCGCCGGTGAATCCGCCAGCATAGCGCAGCAGCGTGGCAGCGCTCTCATTCTTCTTCATCTCGTAGAACATGGGTCGCTTCACCTTGCCCGTAATGTTCACCAGCGACTCATAGGGACTTACCGTGATGACGTCGTTGTCCTGCAGGCGGACGTCGCCCGTCAGCCGTCCGTTGAGCAGGAAGTCATAGACGTCGACATTAGATATCTGCCGTCCGCCACGAAACACCTTGATGTTTCTCAGCGTGCCGATGTCGTTGGGGCCACCAGCCATGTAGAGGGCGTTGTACACGGTGGCGAAGGCCGACATGGTATAGGTGCCCGGCACCTGTACCTCGCCCATGACGCTCACCGTAATGGTGCGTGTCTGTCCGAGTGTCAGCTCTATGTTCGAGCCCTGGTAGCGTGGGCCCAGCACGGCCTTCAGTTTGCTCTTGGCCTGCTTGACGCTCAGTCCGCCCAGCTCTACCACCCCGACGCTCGGAATGGTGATGGTGCCGTCAGGCGATATAGTCTCGCTCACCGTCTCCTGCGAGGCACCCCACACGTCCACGTTCACCACGTCGCCGGGCCCCAGCCGGTAGTTCTGCGGCGTGGCCAGGTTCATCGAGCTCTCGAAAGTCAGGTTCTTGTTGTTGAACACGTCATGACCGAAGATTTTGCGCTTCGGCTGCTCCTCCTCCTCATAGTAGTATTTCAGCGAGTCAGGCATCATGAAGTCCATGGCCTCGTCCATCTCCGTGAATTCGGGGTCTGTCTCGTCGTACGTGTGCTTCTTCATCTGGTTGGCCGGCTTCTTGTCCTTCACGCGGAATTGCGACGCCTTCTTCTTGTCGGTCTCCTTCTGTTCCAGACGCTTCTCGCCGTTCTGCTCACGCATGCGCGTCTTTACGTTCTTCGACCCTGCGGTGATGTCCTCAGCGGCCAGCGAGCCGTTCTTCATCTGCCGTTGGTACTTCTTCTGTATGCGGCGAATCTGCTCCATGGTCACGCCACGCTGCATTAGGTTGGTCACTATCTGCTGGCGCGACATGCCGTTGGCGTTCTGTTCCACCACGTAGTCCATCACCTGATTGTCGGTCATGCCCGACTGTGCCCATGCCATGGCTTGCGCCATCAGCAGGCAGACCAGTATCGTTGCTGTTCTCTTCATTGACTCTTACTTACCTATTTAGTATATATAGAACACCTCGTACGGGGAATTATTGCGCAAAAGTACACATTTTTTTCCAAATAATCCGTCCGTTCTCTAAATAATTCGTACCTTTGCATGCAAATTTTAGGAAACAAGCAAGACAATGGGAATATTTTCAAAACTCTTCGGAACGAAGGATGACGAGCAGAAGACTGGCGGCATGGAAGATTTCATGACCCTCATCCGTGTGTATTTTCAGGCAGTGATGGCTGCCGACCTGGGCATCACCAACCTGGCGGCGCTCCCTGACCTGCGTGTCTTCAAGGCTACGCTGAAGGTGCCCACCCAGCACAACAAGCTGGGGCTGGCCGAGAAGTCGCGCTGCAAGAAGATGCTCAGCGAGCTGTACGACATGGACGACGATTTTACACGCGAGATAGACCAGAGCATCCGCAAGCGCTGCAAGCGTCCGCAGGACGTGCAGACCTACATGTATCAGTTTGGCGGCTTCACCCAGGACCTGATGATGCTGACGGGCAACCTCATGAAGTTCAAGCTCCGTGTGCCCGGCATCTTCAAGAGTGCCATCCGCACCATGACCGAGAAGACCGTCAACGACATCTTCACCAAGAACGACTTCAGCGATGCCAGCGTCATGAAGACCGTGGTAGGCGTTCGTCAGTATGCCCAGAAGCTCGGCTTCTCGCAGACGTGGGTCACCCACTTCGTCTATCGTGTCGTCATGTTGGCAAAGAAAGAGAAGCGGCCGCAGTCTGACGATTAAAAAAGGTTAAAAGTCAAAAGCCAACGTTAATTCTCCCTCGGCCGATGGCCGTTTGTCAATTATAATCTCTATCTTTGCATCGTCAAGTGACGTACAATGACTGCTAACGAGAAAACTTTAGCCACGTTTGAGACGCGCCTGCGCCAGCTGATTCTCCGTTTTCAGCAACTGAAGAAGGAGAACGGAGAGCTTTATGCCATGGTAGAGGAAAATGAGCGTCAGTTAGGCGAACTGAAGGCAAAGATGGAACAGCAGCAGCGTGACTACGATTCGCTGAAAACGGCCAAGATGCTCAGCATCTCCGACGGCGACCTCACGGGCGCCAAGGAGCGGCTCTCTCGGCTGATACGTGACGTCAATAAGTGCATTGCCATCCTCAGTGACGAAAAGTGATAAAAGGAGAGACAAGCCATGGCAGAACAAGACAAGGACAGACTACATATCAGGCTACACCTATACGATGAGGACGTCGACGTTGTGATAAACCGCGACGAGGAAGAGTATTACCGTAAGGCCGCCAAGCTCATTACCGACCGCTACAATGCCTATGCACAGGTGTACAAGGGCAAGAAGACGGACCATGTGATAGGCTTGATGACACTCGTCGACATCGCGCTGATGTACCAGAAGCAGTGTAGCCACAACGATACGAAGCCCTACGATAGTGTTCTCGCCAAATTGACCGCCGAGCTCGAACAGGTGCTTGGTGAGCAGACGTGAACATTATTAACTACATATATACAGACATTTATGAACATTATTGTTGCTATTGTTGCCATCGTCGCTGCCCTTGTCGTGGGCGGTGTCTGTGGCTTTCTGATTTTCCGCTATGTCCTGACCGGAAAATATAACGAGATGGTAGACGCCGCCAAGAAGGAGGCCGAGGTTATTAAGGAAAAGAAGCTCCTTGAGGTCAAGGAGAAATTCCTCAACAAGAAGAGCGAGCTCGAGAAGGAAGTCCAGGAGCGTAACAAGCACTTCCAGCAGAGCGAGAACAAGCTCAAGCAGCGCGAGATATCGCTCAACCAGCGCCAGGAAGAATTGGGCCGTCGCAAGAACGAACTCGACAACCAGCAGACGCGCATCGACAACGAGAAGAAGGTGCTGACACTGAAGCAGGAAGAACTGGAGAAGATGCAGCTTCAGGAACGTGCCAAGCTCGAGGAACTGTCTGGACTCTCTGCAGACGAGGCTAAGACCCGTCTGGTAGAGTCGATGAAGGACGAGGCCAAGACCGATGCCGCTGCCTACATCAACGAGATTATGGACGAGGCAAAGCTCAATGCCAATGCGCAGGCCAAGAAGATCATCATTCAGACCATCCAGCGCGTAGCTACTGAGACTGCTGTCGAGAACTCCGTATCCGTGTTCCATATCGAGAACGACGATGTCAAGGGTCGTGTGATTGGACGTGAGGGACGAAACATCCGTGCACTGGAGTCGGCCTGTGGTGTAGAAATCGTAGTAGACGACACCCCTGAGGCGATTGTCATTTCAGCCTTTGACCCCATTCGCCGCGAGACCTGCCGTCTGGCTCTCCACCAGCTGGTGGCCGACGGACGTATCCACCCGGCCCGTATCGAGGAAGTGGTAGCCAAGGTGAAGAAGCAGCTTGAGAACGAGATTATCGAGACAGGTAAGCGCACCACCATTGACTTAGGCATTCATGGACTGCATCCCGAGCTTATCCGCATCATCGGTAAGATGAAGTATCGCTCCAGCTATGGTCAGAACCTGTTGCAGCATGCCCGTGAGACGGCAAACCTCTGTGCCGTGATGGCTGCCGAGCTGGGACTGAACCCCAAGAAGGCCAAGCGTGCCGGACTGTTGCATGACATCGGTAAGGTGCCCGACGAGGAGAGCGAACTGCCCCACGCACTCTATGGAGCTAAGATTGCTGAGAAATACAAGGAGAAGCCCGATATCTGCAATGCCATCGGAGCCCACCACGACGAGATGGAGATGCAGACCCTGCTGGCCCCCATCGTACAGATTTGCGATGCCATCTCTGGTGCCCGTCCCGGTGCCCGCCGCGAGATTGTTGAGGCTTATATCAAGCGTCTGAACGACCTTGAGGCTATTGCCATGAGCTATCCCGGAGTCACCAAGACCTATGCCATTCAGGCAGGCCGTGAGCTGCGTGTCATCGTCGGTGCCGACAAGATGGACGATGCCGAGACGGAGGCACTCAGCGGACAGATAGCCTCCAAGATTCAGAACGAGATGACATATCCTGGCCAGGTCAAGATAACGGTCATCCGCGAGACACGCTCCGTGGCCTACGCAAAATAGACAATCTGCCGTCCACGCAGTGTGGACGGTTTTTTTTACCGTTCCGTCATAACGAATCTTCTTCATTCCACCCAAGCGACGCGTCTGGGTGGAATGAACTCTTTTTGGGGGTAGAGCAAGGCATTGCTGCGGGTAGGGCAAAGCGTCGCTGAGGGTAGGGCATAGCGTCGCTGAGGGTAGGGCAAGACGAGAGTTTGGGCTGCCCAAAGTATGAGTTTGGGCTGCCCAAACTTCAGGAGCTGTCTGAGGCGTGACTTTTCCTGACTATTTCTTCTCGCGTCAGCGCGAAAAAATCCCCCGCTCCAGTGGTGGAGCGGGGGGATGAGGCTTTTCTTATTTGAGCATCTCGCTGACGGCGGCCTCAAGCTGTGGGTCGCGGCCGTGGATATAGTCCTCGGGGGTGTTGTAGACCTCGACGTCAGGGAACAGCTCCTGGTTCTCCATATAGCGGCCCTGCATGTCGTGCTTGCCGACCTGGGGGATGCCGAAGACCAGCGAGGGGTCCATGAGAGTCTCCCACCAGACGGAGGTGGCGGTGCCGGCTACTGGCGTGCCGATGAGCGGGCCGATGCCCAGTTCACGGTAGACCCAGGGGAATCCGCTGCCGTTGGAGTAGCAGTCTTCGTTCATGAGCACACACGACTTGCCGACCCATTTGTTCAGCGGGTCGCGGCCTACATAGCGGCCTCGCGGCACGAAGTTGTGGTAGAGGCGACCGCTGAGCAGCGTGCAGAGGTCGTCGTGGAGCCACCCGCCGCCGTTGTAGCGCTCGTCAACGATGACGGCCCGGCGGTTGCGGTTCTTGTCGTTGAGCAGCTCGCTGTAGACCTCGCGGAAGCCGGCGCTGTTCATCGACTTGATGTGGACGTAGGCCACCTGTCCACCAGAGAGGCTGTCTACCAGCCGGCGGTTGTGGTCGACCCAGCGCTTGTAGACCAGCTCGCTGAGCTGGCGCTGCGTGACGGGCTTCACGACCACGCTGAAGGTGGTGGCGCTGTTGGGACGGCGCACGGTGACGTGGACGGGCTTGCCGGCCTTGCCGTCGAGCATCCAGTTATAGTCTTCGCCGGCCTTGATGGGGTGGCCGTCGAGCTGCTCGATGATGCAGCCGGCGGTGACACCCGTTTTCTTGACGGCAAATGGTCCGCGCTTGATGACCTCGGCGACGCGCAGGCCGTCGCCCTCGTAGGCGGTGTCGAAGAACAGGCCGAGGCTGGCGGTCTTCAGCGTGGGACCGTCAGGATAGTAGCGTGCGCCGGTGTGCGAGCCGTTCAGCTCGCCCAGCATCTCGCTGAGCATGTCGCGGAAGTCGTAGTTGTTGTTGATGTGCGGCAGGAAGCGGGCGTAGGTCTTGCGGTAGCCCTCCCAGTCAACCCCGTGCATGTTGGGCTCGTAGAACTTGTCGGCGACCTGCCGCCAGACGTGGTTGAACAGATATTCGCGCTCCTTGTAGGGCTGCCAGCAGAAGGGGGCCTCGAAGCTGATGGTCTCCTGCTTGTTCTTGGCCAGGTCGAGCTTCTTGATGCCTTTCGACACGAGGTAGAGGTGCTTGAAGTCCTTGTCGGCCTGCATGTTGCCCAGTCCGACACCCTTCATGACCAGCTCGGTCTTCTGCTCGCGCAGGTCGTGGCGCCACAGGTCGTAGCCGTCGTCAAAGGTGACCTGGTAGTAGAGGGTGTCGCCGCCGGGCGAGAGGATGGCATCGCCGAGATGGCTGGAGTTGACGGTCAGGCGGGCTATGCGGTCGCGGGCGTTGTCGAGGTCGAAGGTGAGGGCGGGGACGGGCTTGGGGGTGGCGGATTTGGAGCTGGCTGAACCAGCTCCCACCGTCTTTTTCCCCTTTTTGCCCTTGCCTTTGGCCTGCGGCTTGTCGGCCTCCTTGGCCGCCTTTTTGGCCTCTTTGTCGGCTTCGGCGCGCAGCTCCTTTTCCTCCTTGGTCATGCGGAAGCGCTCGTAGGTGTCGAGGTCGAAGAACATGATGTAGACATCCTCCTCGGCACCCCAGCTGCCATGGCTGCGATAGCCGGCACGGTCGCTGGCCCAGATGATGGCCTTGCCGCCCAGCACCCACTTGCCGTTGGTGTCGCTATAGCCGCTATTGGTGAGGTTGTGTACCTCGCCGCTGCCAGAGGCGCTGACCATGGCCACGTCAGGGCTGTGCCAGCCGCCCACGCCGATGTAGCTGCACAGCAGCCAGCGGCTGTCGGGGCTCCACTCAAACCAGAGGTCGCCGTCGCTGTAGCTGTACTGGTATTTGCCGTCGAGGGCGGTGTGTACCTTCTTGGTGGCGAGGTCCATCACGCGCAGGTCGCCGCGATTCTCGAAGAAGGCCAGCTGCTGGCCGTCAGGGCTATACTGCGGCTGTTGCGAGGTGAGGCTGGTGTGGGTGAGCCGTTCCTCCTTCAGGTCGGTGGCATAGGCAAACTGCTTCTCGTGTTTGTTGACGATGGTGGTGGCGTAGAGCTGCCACACGCCGTCGCGCTCGGCAGCGTATGCCAGGCTGCGGCCATCTGGTGAGAAGGTGACGTTGCGCTCCTGCTCAGGGGTATTGGTAATCTGGCGGGTGGTCTTGTAGTCGACTGACGTGACGTAGACATCGCCGTGCATGATGAAGGCCACCTCTTTGTTCTTGGGCGACACGCTGATTTCCGTGGCACCGCCGCTCTTGACGCTGCGCACCAACTGCTGGTCGTTGCTGTCGGCCACGATGTCGATGCTGACCTTCTGCTCCTGGCCGTCGCGGTTGACGTATATCTCGCCGTCGTAGCTATAGCACAGCGTTCCGTCGGCGGCCGCCGTGAGGAAGCGCACGGGGTTCTTCGCATGGTGTGTCAGCTGGCGCTCGCCGGTGCCGTCGAGGCGTCGCTGCCAGACGTTGAAGGTGCCGTCGCGCTCGCTCAGGTAGCAGAACGACAGGCCGTCAGGACACCACACGGGCGAGCGGTCCTCGCCACGGAACGTGGTCAGACGGGTAAAGCGGCGGTCGGTCTCTTTGGCGTCGGCCTTCTGCATGAGCCAGATGTCGCGGGTGATGGCGCTCTGGTGGTGCTTGCGGAAGGGGTCTTCGTAGCCCTTGCAGTCGTGGTAGAGCATGTCGCCGTGGCTGTTGATGCTGATGTCCTCCATGGTGATGATGGAGTAGAGGCGCGACCTGCCGCCAGCGGTGCTTACCTCGTAGACCTGGGGGAAGACGCTCTCGGGCAGCAGGCTGCTCAGGGGCGTGGTGTTCTGTGCGCTGGTGAACAGCACGCGGCTGTTGTCGAGAAAGGCGATGGGCTTCTCGGCGGCACTATGGGTGGTCAGGCGGCGTGGCACGCCGCCCTGGCGGCTGACGACATAGACATCGAGGCTGCCCTCGCGGTCAGAGGCGAAGGCCAGTTGCTGGCCGTCGGGACTCCATACGGGGTGGGCATCGTAGGCGGCATTGGTGGTCAGCTGGCGGGCCAGGCCTCCGCTGACGGGCACGGTGAATAGGTCGCCCTTATAGGAGAATGCTATCTGCTGGCCATCGGGCGAGATGGCGGGGTGGCGCAGCCACAGCGGCTGGGCTTCAAGGGCTAAGGCCGCGCAGGCTGCGGCCAATAGGGTTGTCAGTTTTTTCATTGTTTTTATGATTGATTCGAGCGGCTGAACCGCTCGACGCAGTGGCGGGCGGGGCCGTTGGTTACTATTTTTTCGAGCGGCTGAACCGCTCGGCACAGTGGGGGCGGCTGAACCGCTCGACACAGGGACTATTCGAGGGACCAGGTGCTGCTGGTGGTAAACACGCGGTCAGGGGTAATCTGGCGGGCTTCCGCGTCAGTCAGCTGGCGGCTCCAGGGGGCACGGCCCTTTGTGGCGGCACCCTCGCCGTGGTTGTCGTATTCCATGTAGCGGGCGGTCTTCACGGCCTCGGGGCGCCACTGGTGCCAGCCCTCCGGGCGAATCTGACGGGGCAGGTCGCAGTGCATGAACAGCGTGTAGGCGTAGTCGCGCCAGGGTCGTCCCAGATAGACCTTGGTGACATTGTCTGCCGCCACGATGCGGCAGTGGTTGAACACATAGCCGTAGGGTGCCTCCTTGGGTGTGGATGCCGCCGTGATGTAGGAGTCGGCCTTGCAGCAGATGGTGCAGCGCTCGAACCATGCCGTCGAGGGGCCGAAGATGAAGTCGGTGGTGCCTTCGATGTAGCAGTCGGTGAAGTAGAGACGTGTGTGCGGGTTGCCCGTGTAGACGGTGTCCTGATGGCCCAGAAAACGGCAGTTGACGAACCTGAGGCAGTCGCCCTCGGTGTGCAGGGCCACCGCCTGTCCCAGCCGTGCGGCATTGTTCTCAACGGTGATGTTCTTGAGCGTGATATGGCTGCCTGCAATGCGCAGCGTATAGGTGCGGAAGGTTCCTATCTTCTGCTCGTCACCGTGGACGGTCAGCGGTGTGATGTCAGCCTTGATGTTGGCATGGTCGTCCCACGTAATGATGGTCTGGTCGCGGTCCTCGCCGCATATCTCGATATTGGTGAGCCACTGCGGGACATCGAGCTTCTCCTTGTAGGTGCCCTTCTTGACGTAGATGACCTTGTGATACTCCATGAAGGCACGGCACACCTCGATGGCCTCGCCGATGTTGCGAAACTGTCCGGTGCCGTCGCGGCTGACGACCAGCGTGTCAGGGTTGTCGTAGGGGCTGGCGGCATGTGCCGTTGACAGGCCGACGGCAGAGAGCATCAGGCATACGACTATAACCCTTGCTTGCCAGCTTCTGGGCAGCCGCATTGTTGTTTTATGTTCCATAATCTATTAGTTATTGGTTGCTTAGCGAGTGAAAAAACTTGGTACAGATGGACTTAGTTACAGACCCCACCCCGCCCTTCGGGCACCTCTCCCCTTGAAGGGAGGGAAGTTGCTGAGGGCGCAGCGGCGGCTGTCAGGCTAAATGATTTGTGTCACGTCCTGCAGGCCCTCTATCTTCTTGAGCTCGGCGATGATGACGCGCACGTCGTCGCGGTCGTGGACACGCAGCTCGATGGTGCCGTCGAACACGCCCTGCTCGGTGCCAATAGTCAGGTGGTGGATGTTGACGTTCATCTGTGAGGTGATGACGCGCGAGACATCCATGAGAATGCCCATGCGGTCGATGCCCTGTAGGCGCACTGTGGCGTCGAAGAACAACTGCTTGTGCATGTCCCACTTGGCATCGAGTATGCGGTTGCCGAAGCTGGCCTTCAGCTTGGCGGCCACCGGACAGGCCCGCTTGTGAATCTCTATCTGGTGCTTGCCGTCGATGAAGCCCAGGATGTCGTCGCCAGGGATGGGGTGACAGCAGTGCTTGAACTTATACTGGTTGATGGTGTCCTCACTGATGATAATGGCTTTCTTGCGGTTAAACTTCTCAGGCACTACGAAGAGCTCCTGTTCATTGCTGGCCGCCGCGTCCTTGCCCTGCTTGCCACGTCCCAGGAAGGGCACCAGCTTGCGCCAGCCTTTCTTGCCGTTGGCGGCATTCTTGCCATGCAGCTCGTCGAGGTCTTTCTCGCCGAGCAGGATGGTTTTGTTGCCCAGCGCCTGATAGAAGTCCTCGCGGCTATGGCTCTCGTGGAACGTTGCCAGCTGGTCGACCACGGTGAGGCTGTGTGCTATGTCGTTTTTCTTGAGAAATGCCTGCAGGGTTTCCTCGCCCTTGCGCTGCAGCTCGCGGCTGTCGCGTCGCAAGATGGCCTGTATCTTGGCCTTGGCCTTGGCCGTTGACACGAAGCTGACCCAGGCGGGCTGCACATGCTGCGACTTCGAGGTCAGTATCTCTACCTGGTCGCCGCTCTGCAGCTTGTGGCTCAGCGGCACTAGCTTGTGGTTGACCTTGGCGCCGATGCAGTGCGACCCTAAGAAGGTGTGGATGCTGAAGGCAAAGTCGAGGGCCGTACAGCCGGAAGGCATGGTCTTGATTTCGCCCTTTGGGGTGAACACGAATATCTCAGAGGCAAACAGGTTGAGCTTGATGGCATCCAGAAAGTCCATGGCGTCAGGCTGCGGGTCGTCCAGTATCTCCTTGATGGTGCGCAGCCAGTCGTTCAGCTCGCTCTCGTCCTCAGTATATTCGTTCTCCTCGCCCTCCTTGTATTTCCAGTGGGCGGCAAAGCCCTGCTCGGCTATCTCGTCCATGCGGTCGGAGCGTATCTGCACCTCTATCCATCGGCCCTGCTTCGACATCAGCGTGACGTGCAGCGCCTGGTAGCCGTTGGCCTTCGGATGGCTCAGCCAGTCGCGCAGGCGGTCAGGGTGACTCTTGTAGATTTTCGAGATGGCCACATAGATATTGAAGCACTCGTTGATTTCCTCCTCGCGTTTGTCAGGTGTGAAGATGATGCGGACGGCCAGGATGTCGTAAATCTCGTCAAACGTCACGTGCTTGTTCTGCATCTTCGTCCAGATGGAGTAGGGCGTCTTCACGCGTTCCTTTATCTCGTACTTGATGCCCATCTGCTTCAGGGCAGCCTCGATGGGTGTCGTAAACTGGTCGAACAGCTCATGGCGTGAGGCTTCCGTGGAGGCTAGCTTCTGCTTGATGCTGTTATACTCGTCAGGGTGCTCGTACTGGAAGGAGAGGTTCTCCAGCTCGCTCTTGACCTTGTACAGTCCCAGTCGGTTGGCCAGCGGGGCATAGATGTAGAGCGTCTCGCCAGCTATCTTGTACTGCTTGTTGGCCGGCTGCGACTGCAGGGTGCGCATGTTGTGCAGGCGGTCGCAGATTTTGATGAGTATGACGCGTATGTCCTCGCTCATGGTCAGCAGCAGCTTCTTGAAGTTCTCAGCCTGTGCGGAGGCCTGCTCGCCGAAGATGCCGCCGCTGATTTTCGTCAGTCCGTCGACTATCTGGGCTATCTTCGGGCCAAACATGTTCTCGATGTCCTCCGTCGTATAGTCGGTGTCCTCGACGACATCGTGCAACAGCGCGGCGCAGATGCTCGTAGACCCCAGTCCCACCTCCTCGCAGGCTATCTGTGCCACGGCTATGGGGTGCAGGATGTAGGGCTCGCCAGACAGTCGGCGTACGCCCTTATGGGCCTGCCGTGCAAAGTGGAAAGCCTTGGTGATAATGTCTACTTTCTTGCGGTGTCGTGATTTCAGGTAGCTGTCTAACAGTCGTTGGAACGCATCGTTAATAAGTTTGTCGTCATCGCGCTCGCGGAGCATGTCTTCTTCCATAGCGTAAAGGATTTATAGGGGATATGTTGTGAGAAAAGGAGTGGGGAGACCAGTAGGGCAGTCTCCCCCCGAATCTGTTTGCTTAGGCTGGCGGCATCAGCGGCGACGGCGGCTTCTCCTGCCCTTGGAGCGTCGCGTAGCCTTGCGCTTGCTCTTTATGCCGGCATGGCGGCGGCCCTTGCCGACAGAATGCCTTCTGGAATAGCGGGCCGAGCGCCGCTTGACGTAGCGCTTGCTCTTATGATAATAGGTGGGCACGTCGTCGTTGATTTCCACCTCGGCACGCTTGTTGAGCAACTCGTCAGACCGATAGCTGAAAACGGAGTCCTGCAGGTCGATAAACTTGCCCACCTCCGTCTGTGGCAGGCGCAGGGCACAGGACTCCGTGGCGCCAGGCACGACATCGCGGCGATACATGGGGTTCAGCGAGCGCAGCAGGTCGATGTTGATGTCCAGCACGTCAGCCACCTGTTCCAGGTGTAGCGTCCTGTGTACCATCACCGTGTCGGTCTTGGCAGGCAGACGGGTGGCCATGGGGCAGATGTTGTGCAGCGAATAGTAGGTCATGATATAGTTGGCGGCAATGAAGGCCGGCACATAGCCGCGTGTCTCCTTGGGCAGGTAGGGGTAAATCTTCCAGTAGTCCTTCTCGCCGCCGGCACGATGGATGGCCTTGTTGATGTTGCCAGGGCCGCAGTTGTAGGCAGCAATGACCAGATTCCAGTCGCCAAACAGCTTGTAGAGGTCGCGCAGCAGTTGGGCGGCGGCATACGACGCTTTGACGGGGTCGCGACGCTCGTCGACCAGTGAGTTGATTTGCAGGTTGTACTGCTTGCCTGTGGACAGCATGAACTGCCAGAGGCCCGTTGCCCCCACGCGCGACACGGCCTTGGGGTTTAGGGCCGACTCGATGACGGGCAGGTATTTCAGCTCCAGGGGCAGCTGGTAGGCATCCAGTGCCTCTTCAAAGATGGGCATATAGAAATTGGCGGCTCCCAGCATATAGCTGATGCTGTGGCGCAGTCGTCCGCTATAGCGGTCGATGAACTTCTGCACGACATCGTTGTGGGCCATCTCCATGACGGAGGGTATGCGCATCAAGCGGTCGATATATTCCTCCTTGCTGTATTCTGGGTTGACGTCGCGCATGTTGCAGTCATCGCCGCCGCTCAGGTAGGTCTTCGCCATGTAGAGGTTGAGCAGGCTGTCCAGGTCGTAGGTCATGGCCTCGGGAAATTCGATGACCTCCTCGTTGCCACTTTGGTCGATGACCACTATCTCGTCGTCTTCGTTGGTCATCTCGTCGTCGTCAGTGCCGTTCACGTCCTGCGCCCAGGCTCCTGTGGCGACTGTCAGCATGGCGAGCAGCATCAGTAGTAGTTTCTTATTCATTATGGTGTTCGTTTGTCTTCTTTACTATGGGTTTAAAACGGGGCTTAGAATCTTAATCGGCAGTTGACACCCAGCGACTGAGCCTGCAGGGGTGTGCCGCCGGAATGGTTGGGAATGACGGCCGGCTCTATCTTCAGGCTGAGGTCCTTGGAGATGTCAAACTGCGAGAGCTCGGCATCCACATAGGCATCGATGACCGACAAGGCATAGACGCCGAGCATGACAAAGAAGCTCATGTCGCGCCAGCGGCGATACTTGTCCTTGCGGCTTTTGAAGATTCCCTTGTATTTCTCCTCGTTCTCAGGGGTAATCTGCGTGCCTAGGTGCAGAAATTTGTTGTAGCTGGCAGTGCCGGGGTCGTCGTCCATGATGTCCTGATAGGCCTGCGAATAGTCCTTGTACATCATGTTGTTCCACGTCAGGGCATAGATGCAACCTATGAAGCCACCATAGATGATAGGCAGCTTCCAGTACTTGCGGTTGTATATCTGACCAGCACCAGGCAGCACCAGGGCCAACCATAGTGCCCGTTGCGGGTTGGGCTTCCATTTGTTCCAGTCGCGCTTCTCGCGCACCTTGTCCTTCTTGACGACTACCGACTCCTGCTGGTCGGCCAGGGCCGTAGAGTCGGCCTTGATAAGCGAGTCGAGCCGTTGTACGTCGGCTTCTGTCAGCAGGGCGGCCTTCAGCGTGTCAGTATCCGCTTGCAGACGATCAGCCGTCTGCTGGGCAGGCGACGGCTCCGTCTGCTGGGCCTGTATGGCGGCAGCGCTAATCAGCAGGCAGCAGACCATGAGGCTTCTGAGGTCAGTTGTCCAGTTTCCCATCCAGTGCGTTCATGATTTGTTCCAATTGTTCCTCTGAGTCAAACTGAATGCTGATTTTACCCTTCCCCTTGGCCGAGTACGTCATGTCGACCCTGGTCTGGAAGAAGCGCGTCAGCCGTTCCTTCAGCAGGTTAAACTCCTCGGGCAGCTTCTGCGGGGCGTTACGGCGGCCCGTCGCGCCCTGCACCTCGCTCTTGTTCTTGAGCTCCTGAACCATGTCCTCCACTTGGCGTACGGAGTATTGGTGCTGTCGGATGTCCTTGAACAGCTTGATTTGCTGCGACGGACTGTCGATGGCCAGCAGGGCACGTGCATGACCCATGTCGATGTGGTGCTCCTTCAGGGCCATCTGCACCTGGGCAGGCAGCTTCAGCAGGCGCAGGTAGTTGGTCACGGCGGCACGGCTCTTGCCCACACGGTCGGCTATCTTGGCCTGGGTCATGCCCGTGGTCTCGGCCAGGTGCTGGTAGGCCAGTGCTATCTCGATGGCGTTCAGGTCCTCGCGCTGGATGTTCTCCACCAACGCCATCTCCATGACACCCTCGTCCTCCACGGTGACGATGTAGGCGGGAATCTTTGTCAGGCCGGCCAGCTGCGAGGCACGCCAGCGGCGCTCGCCAGCTATAATCTGGTATTTCTCGCCATCTACCTTGCGCAGGGTGATGGGCTGAATGATACCCAGCTCGCGGATGCTGTTGGCCAGTTCCTGCAGGGCTTCCTGGTCAAACTCGCGGCGCGGCTGGTTGGGGTTGGGCATTATCTGTGCAATGTCTATCTCGTTGAGGTTCGAGCTGCCCTGGGTGTTCACCTCGCTGGTGTCGATGAGCGCATCCAGGCCGCGTCCGTTGCCTATGTCGTCCAGTCCGCGTCCCAGCACGCTGCGGTCGTATTTCTTCTTTACTGCCATAGTGTTCTCTTTGCTGTAGCACTTAGTTCTTGGAAATTATCTCCTTGGCCAGGGCCAGATGGTTCTTGCTGCCTGTAGAGTCGGCATCGTAGAGAATGACGGGCAGACCGTGCGAGGGACTCTCTGAGAGTTTTACGTTACGCTGGATGACGGTCTTGAACACCAGTTCCTGGAAGTGGCGCTTCACCTCGTCGTATATCTGGTTGGCCAGCCGCAGACGCGAGTCGTACATGGTCAGCAGGAAGCCTTCTATTTCCAGCTTCGGGTTGAGCTTCTGCTTGATAATCTTGATGGTGTTGAGCAGCTTGGAGATACCCTCCAGGGCGAAGTACTCGCACTGCACAGGTATGATGACTGAGTCGGCGGCAGTCAGCGAGTTGACAGTGATGAGACCCAGCGACGGTGAACAGTCGATGAGTATGAAGTCGTAGTCGTTGCGGATGGGCTCCAGCACCTGACTGATGATTTTCTCGCGGTTGCCGAGGTTGAGCATCTCGATTTCGGCACCCACGAGGTCGATGTGGCTTGGCACAATGTCCAGCCCCTCGATGTCAGTGGTGTAGATGGCATCGCGTACGTCTATCTTGTTAATGATACATTCGTAGAGTGAGCTCTCCACCTCCTGGATATTGACGCCCAGACCGCTCGACGCGTTTGCCTGCGGGTCGGCATCGACCACCAGTACGGACTTTTCCAGGGTGGCCAGTGAAGCCGCCAGATTGATGGTCGTCGTCGTCTTTCCCACGCCGCCTTTCTGGTTTGCTAATGCAATAATCTTTCCCATATTAACTAGAATATCTTTATTTTTGCGCCCAAAGGTACGAAAATAAACTGAGAAACCACTAAATATCAACCTTTTTTAGTAATTTTGCAGCGAAAATACTGATTATTCATGCAAAGCAAAAGACCTTTTATACTCATTTCCAACGACGACGGCTACAAGGCCAAGGGCATCAACAGCCTCGTCGAGATGCTCCGTGACATGGCCGACATCCTGGTGTGTGCCCCTCAGGGGCCGCGCAGCGGTATGTCGTGCGCCTTTACCAGTACCCAACCGCTGACGCTGACCCAGCGCCGTCAGGAGGAGGGCCTGCAGGTATGGTCGTGCAACGGCACGCCTGTCGACTGTGTGAAAATGGCACTCTCCGAGCTATGTACACGCCGCCCTGACATGGTCATCGGCGGCATCAATCATGGCGACAACGGCTCTGTCAACAGCCACTATTCTGGCACCATGGGTGTCGTCCTTGAGGGCACCATGAAGTATATACCCTCGGTGGCCTACTCGCTGTGCGACCACGACCTCGACGCTGACTTCACGCCGCTGACTCCCTATGTGCGACAGCTGACCCAGCATGTGCTGGCCAATGGTCTGGCTGACGGTGTCTGCCTGAACGTCAACTTTCCGCTGCTGGCTGCCGGCCAGCACTTCCAGGGGGTGCGCATCTGCCGCATGGCTAAGGGCTCGTGGACCAATGAGACGACCAAGTGTCACCATCCGCGTGGCTATGACTACTGGTGGATGGTGGGCCACTACCGCAACGATGAGCCGACGGCTGACGACACTGACAACTGGGCCTTGCAGCACGGCTATGTGGCCATCACTCCCACGCATGTCGACGTGACAGCCTACGAGGCCATCGGCCAGCTCCGAGAGTCGTTGAAGTTCTTTGAATATTAAGCGTTGGGAATTAAGAACAATAGTGATGTTGTTAATTCTTAATACTTAACCCTCATGTTATGAAGTACTACCTCATTGTTGGCGAGGCCAGTGGCGACCTGCATGCCTCGCACCTCATGCAAGCCCTGAAACGGCATGACCCAGCGGCCGACTTCCGCTTCTTTGGCGGCGACCTTATGACGGCCGTGGGTGGCACGCGGGTCAGACACTATCGTGAACTGGCCTACATGGGCTTCGTGCCTGTCTTGCTGCATCTGCCTACCATTTTGGGCAATATGAAGATGTGCAAGCAGGACATCCTGCAGTGGCACCCTGACGTGGTCATCCTTGTCGACTATCCCGGCTTCAACCTCGGCATCGCCAAGTTTGTCAAGGCCCATGCGGTGTGTCCCGTCTACTATTATATCTCGCCTAAGATATGGGCCTGGAAGGAGTATCGCATCAAGAATATAAAGCGCGATGTCGATGAGCTGTTCTCCATACTGCCCTTCGAGGTTGACTTCTATGAGAAGAAGCACCACTTCCCCATCCACTATGTGGGCAACCCCACGGCTCAGGAGGTCAGACAGTGGCAGGCTGCGCAGGGCGACACTTCTGGCGCTGGAGCATGTGTTGCCCTGCTTGCCGGCTCTCGCAAACAGGAAATCAAGGACAACCTGCCAGCCATGATTGCTGCCACGCGCCATCTGGCTGACCGCTACGACCTGGTGCTGGCAGGTGCCCCGTCCATTGAGCCTGCCTATTACGAACAATTCCTGCAGGGCAGTGGCGTCCGACTGGTGGTCAACGACACCTATCGCCTGCTGTCACAGGCCACGGCTGCATTGGTGACCAGTGGGACGGCCACCCTCGAGACCTGCATGTTCCGTGTGCCCCAGGTGGTGTGTTACGAGACTCCTCTGCCACGCCTTATCGGCTTTCTGCGTCGTCATCTGATAAAGGTGCGCTATATCTCGCTGGTTAACCTCATTGCCGACCGTGAGGTGGTGACGGAGCTGGTGGCCGAGACGTTCAGCGTTGACAATATCCGTCGTGAGCTGCAGGCTATCCTGCCTGGTGGCAGCCGTCGCCAGCAGCAGCTGGCCGACTACGATGAGGTGTATCGCCGTCTGGGCGACAGCCATGCCGCCGACCGCGCTGCCGAACTCATGGTGGGCGGCCTACGGCCTAATGAAAAGTGAAAAGTGAGGAGTGTGGAGGGAGAAATGCGAACAACTTGTCAACTTGTCAACTCGTCAACTTGTCAAAGGATTGCGTATCGATGGTGGTGCTGCATGAAGATGGCTTCGTGGGCTGCCTGTTGGCAAAGGCGGGCCTCCTCCTCGCTGATGCTCTCAGGGCGGTAGCGGTTGCCATCGACTATCTTTCCCGTCAGAAACTCACACCATGTACAGGCGGCCAGATAGCGGCCTACCGTTAGCGACAGGTGGCGACCGTCGCGGTTGAGCACATCGCCCATGATGTAGCGCCCCAGCTGTACGGCAGTGCCGGTGGGGATGACACGGGTGAGTCCTACGGAGGGCAGCACCTGTTGCATCACGTGGACAATGTCTTCATACATGCGTCGCTGGTCATTGCTGTAGTGCTCGAATTCCTTGCCTGTATAGCTGTGGGCGTAGGCCCACGTCATGTGCCATGCAAACTGCACATGCAGGTTGGTGGTATAGCTCTGCACAAGCTGTTTCATGCGTCCGAGGTTAGTGTATGACGAGGCGATGCCTGACAGCGGACTGGCCTGTTGCAGGGTGATGATGTCCCACTGCTCGTCGCGGATAATGCGGAGTAGGCTCACCCCTTTGTGCGAGGCCAGCACACCGTGTGTCACCTTGTTATATTCGTATTCTGCCTTGCCCGTCTTCAGGTTGTCGTAATGTCGGTCTATGGGGCATCCAGGAATATAGGCGTTGCCGATAATCAGCGAGTCGCCCTGTGCGGCAGCCAGTTCGTAGAGGTAGTGCTCGACGGCATCCTGTGAGAAACTGTTGCCAATGGCCAGCACCTTGATGGTTTTGGCCTCTGCGGTGGCCACCATCAGTAGCAGCCACACCACTATGTATATTCTTCTAATCGCTTTCATCCTTATTGTCATCCTAACCAATTTGTTCGTTGTCAAGTCTGAACCTTATTTTTTTTTTATTTCACCATTTCACCAGACTCCATGTCTTGTTGCCGTCAGTCAGCTCCAGACGGTCACTGCTCAGGCTTACTATCTTCAGACGGATGTTGTTAAACGGCTTCATGCCAAAGCCCTGTTCTACGAGGACTGTGTCTGTGACAGAAGGGTCGAACATAGGGCGTTCGCTGGTGTAGCATTGCATGAACAGCGAGTCGCCCTGATGCTGGAAATTGCCATACACCTCACCTCGCGAGACAGTGCGGAACAGCACCACACGGCCTGACAGACACAGATATTGTGAGTCGGTCAGCCGCCATTGACCCAGCAGGTCACCGGCCTCGTGGCCCTCCTGACAACTGGTGGTGAGCAGCGGCATGCAGAGGCTTCCCAGCAGGGTCACTAGCAGGCAGCGTATGTGGTTAGAGAATCTTGCCATGATAGTTGATTTTGATGTTGAACGTCGAACAGTTGCCATAGATGTTGCCCACGTCGAAGGCGAAGGCCCCCTGGAAGTGCCACGGCCCTACTGCATACTGCCCCTGCAGCAGGGCGTCAAACGAGTGGTGCTTCTCAGCCAGCGGCTGGTCGTAGGAGCCCCATCCCTCGCGGTAGGAGCCTTTGACCAGATACGACCAGCGGTCGGTCAGCTCGCCGTTAAAGCCCAGATGCCATGCTTTTACACGGTTGTCCAGGAAGCTAAGCTCGCCGTTGGCGTTGTACTTGGGCGAGGTGATGAGCGCTATGCCTGGTGTCATGCCGAAGTGATCGTAGCTGACGTAGAACGTGTGGTTGTAGTAGTTGTCCTTGCCCGTCACTACATCAGTTATCTGGCTGCGTATGGGCTCCTGGTAGTCGCCACGGTCAAAGTGTAGCGGGCCGCCCTGGTTGGTGCTCTGGAAATATTCAAACACCGCGCCGCGCAGCCACTGTCTGCCAGCCTTGCTGTTCTTGTATTCTATGCCCCAGGTGCCGTCCCAGCCGTTGCCCTTGCGCACGCCGGAGCCATCCTCGAAGGGGTTGTCGAGGTAGAGCTGCACCTGATGGTGGCGTGTGATGTTCCAGCCCACCTCGTAGGTCATCACACCCACGTGGTTGCCCCACACCCAGTCCTCCATCGACTCGTTTTCCAGGTATTTGCTATCGCCCAAGGGCAGTATGACGTTCCAGAAAGCCTTCAGGTTCGACGGTTTCGACTTGCTTGTCCATCGTCCGTTGGCATATTCATATCTTGTGCCTCCAAACTGTGCCACATGCTCTATGCCCACCATCACGAAGAACCGTTTCTCAGGGTTGGTACGGAAGTAGAGGTGCTTCTGGTGGTAGTAGGCCCCTGTGGCATACTTCTGGTGCCTCGACTGTCCCAGCGACTCACGATATCCGTTGTCCATCGGCTTGCCATAGCCGAAACCGAAGTTTGCCTGCACCCATCCCTTGGTCAGCGGCAGGTTCCAGAAACCGTTGGTGCCGAAGCGCACCTGCGGAATGGGCTTGGCGTTGTTGCCCAGCACAAACGAGCCGATGCCCAGCTTATTGTTGCGTACTATCAGGGGTGTCTCCCTGCTGCCAGCCTCTATGTAAAACGGTCCGTAGCTCAGGTTGGCATAGCACTGCTGCAGATACACCTTATGGTCGGCATGCATGCTGGCTATCATGTCTACGGCCCCTGTCAGCGTCAGCCGCCGGCTGAGGTCATGGCTCACGCGGAAGGCCCCCCGCATGTAGGCCGTGTTAGGACGTGTGGCCAGCACGTGGTGGCGGTTGGTCACCAGTTGGTAGGCCGTATAGTCGCCCGTGCCCACGGCCATTTCCGTGCTCAGGTCGTAGTCTATATGCGTGCATCCAGCCGCTGACACCTGCTGCGCCGCCAGTGGCTTGTCAGCAGTCGGCGGCACACTATGCAGCGAGTCCTGCGCCGCTGCCGTCATGGTGGTCAGCAGCAAGGCAATGCTTACCAGTAGGCGCGTTGTCTTCATCTTCTTCTCCAATTAAATGACACACAAAATAAAAAGTTGGTACTTTTCACTTTTCACTAGGCCGAAGGCCGCTAAATTTTCTTTCCGAAAGCGATGTTGAGGAATGTCAGCGCAATAATCTTCAGGTCGAGCCACCATGAGCGGTGTTCCAGATAGTCGAGGTCCATCTCGAGGCGCTTCAGCATCTTCTCTATGGTGTCCGTATAGCCGTTGTAGATGGTAGCCTTCGACGTGATGCCCGGCCTAATCTGGTAGAGACACTCATAGCGCGCGTCACGCTCCATTATCTGGTTGATGTAGAACTTACGCTCAGGCCTGGGCCCTACAAACGACATGTCGCCTCTCAGTACGTTCCAGAACTGCGGCAACTCGTCCAGGTGGTGGTCGCGCAGAAACTTGCCCGTCTTCGTCAGGCGTGGGTCGTCGTCAGCGTCCCACAGCTGGGGCCCGCTGTCTTCGGCATCGGTGCGCATGCTCCTGAATTTAAAAATGTAGAACGGCCGTCCGAAGCGTCCGATGCGTATCTGCTTGTATATGACCGGCCCGTCATTGTCGCGCTTGATAGCGATGTAGCAGGCCAGGAATAGGGGGGAGAATATGATGAGACAGACCAATGCCGCCAGGAAGTCAAACAGCCGCTTGACTTCTCTCTCGAAAGCATTCATTCCGTCATAGACATACGCGTAGTTTTTTTCCATTCACCAATTGGATTACGTGTTTTTTTTGTTTCCTTTTATCTTTTTAACGCTCCGCTTCCCTGTTTATTGTATCTTCCACAAGATTCTTTTCAATTAATCATGCCTTTAGTAACCGTTAAAAAAATAGTAGCCGTCCATCAGTAACTGAGTGGACGGCTGTTATTATAGCAATTTATATAGAACAATATGATTCGCCCAGTTATAAAATTGGCAGCATGACCATCATAAGCCATGCTGCCGCTAATATTATCATCCGTAAGACTCTATCAGATATTTCACAAATTGCGGGTCTCCGAAGTTGACGGCGCACCCGGATTTTCCGTGGCAGACCCACACAGACCCGCATGACAGCATAAACAAAGGTGTCAATACTTATCCATATATCTTGCAGACTCTGTAGAAGAAGAACGGCAGGTTGGATATGCCGTGCAGTTCGGCACGGAATCCCTTAATACCGGAGTTCAGTGATTCTGCTGATGCGTTGGTTACGAAAGTCTCGTAATAATTGAGCAAATCCTCCTCTCTTTCCTTGATGGTTCTCATGAATGTCTTCATGCCAGGGGACTTGCTTTTCTTTACATGGCCATACCATGCGTGCAGGTTCTCCCCGACGGTTTCCTTGAATGCGTTCCTTTCTTCTGGCGCAGGCATCTTGTCTTTGAGTTCTTCCTTGTCCCTCTTGCTCCAGTATAGCTTGCGGAATTCCTCCTTAAGGTCAAACGCCTCCTTCAGTTCTGGGAATTCCTCGAAGAGGATGTTCATCCGCTCCCATTGCTCGTCGCTCCACTTGTCGGGACATGTCCTGAGCGTATAGAACGAGCGGCGGAGAAAGTCCATCTTCGACTCGCCGTTCTTCATCGTGCTAGGCTTGAAGTCCTTTTTCCGCCACTTGGACTTGCATCCCCGCTTCTTTCCCCTGTAGTGTTTGGGGTGCTTGGCCCTGTACCGCTTTCTGTTCCTGGCAAGCTGTTCCACTTTCCTCTCGAAGGCGGCCTTCTCATGCTTGATGGCTACCAGCACCTTGTCGCGCACCTCGGCAAAAGCCTTCATGAAGTACTTGTTCAGGTCCTGGAACACATGGAAGCGGTCGAGCGAGATCTTGGCACAGGGGAAGGCGGTCTTGGCTATCAACTTCATGCTGTCAGAGAAGTCCATGCTCACGTCGAGCACCCCCCTGCGTTCCTCCTCGGGAATCTCCAAGAGCCAGCGGAGCACCGTCTCTGCCTTTACGCCTGCGATAATGGCAATGATTGTGCCGTGTCCGCCACGGGCATCCTTGTTGGAAACGAAGGTGTAGAGCCTGCCGCAGTACATCGTCTCGTCTATCGACAAATGCCTGCCCATGTTTTTGGCCATGAGTATCCACTCCTTGGCATGAATCTTCTGGTCCCAGTGCTTGTAGTCGCTCAGGTGGTCCTTGTACACTTGGCCAAGATAGTCACCGTCAATGCCGTGACTGCGACCGACGGAGCGCGAGGTGACAGGACGGTTATCTAACTCCTCCTTTTTAAAAAATCAGCAAACTCGGGGGAGATGCTGGTGCCGTCGGCCTTGATGGGGAATTCGCTGAGAATAACGCTCTTGTCATCTGCATCCAGATACCTGCGACGGCGGATGTGCAGCGTCAGCAGACGGTTACGTACTGGGTAGTCCTT
>Ga0247608_10000921_pt1 | contig 43663 bp, 35 predicted proteins | sample 176DNAGHGlowgp2_FD_193490 | JGI IMG/M metagenome (GOLD analysis project Ga0247608, IMG submission 193490) | Sheep rumen microbial communities from Palmerston North, Manawatu-Wanganui, New Zealand - 1766 DNA GHGlow gp2 | ecosystem: Host-associated > Mammals > Digestive system > Stomach > Rumen ...
TTTAAGACAGGCAAATGGATGGTTCCATCAATATGCTTTTATTTGCCAATGGATGCTCTATGCAACAATGATGGTTACGCTATCGGGTCCCCGCAGTACTTCCGCCGCAGGCATTTCGTGCAGTGCAGTCCCATCCACACCTCGTCGAACTGCTGCATGGCTTGACGCACCAGTTCGGGCTCGTCGGTGAGGATACCCGCCTCGAAGTTGCGGGTGTTGGCTCCTTTCATCCCGATGCCTGCACCGGTGAGGTTCGCGCTGCCGAAATAGACCGCGCTGCCGTCGAAGACCAGCATCTTAAAGTGGACCCGCGGGCAGAGCACCCGCTCCAGCCCTTTCGCCAACGACGGGTACTTGTCGAAGTCCTCGCGGAAGGCCGGACCCGGCTCCTTGGCGTGGATGAGGCGTACCTCCACGCCCTTGCGCACTAACTGCGCCAGAACCGCGAGGAACGGCATCGTGCCGTCCCCGACTTTCACGTAGAGGTCCTTGATGTCGGCGGTGCCAATCCACAGCGACTTCCTGACGGAGGCCACGCGGGAGAGGACGAGGTTGTAGTGGTCGGTGTTGGAGATGTAAGTGAGCATAATATAAAAATGTCAAAGTCGTTCTAACCAATGCGAAAAGAAAACATCGTTGACCGAGTGTTTGGTGCGGTGGAGGGTTTTTACTGCTGCAAAGATACACAATTTTTCTAAATTACACAAAAGGTTGTAATACAAAAGGTGTAAAATGTTTTTTGCAAAGTCACTCCTCGAGACTCACCAGCCCGCTGAGGATTTTTTCCTTTTACCGCCTATTCTTATCCCTCAAACCTTTCACCTATATTCCCGCCAGCGGATACCCCCAATCACTCTCCATCTCCCGCAAGATTTCGCGGAAGACGGCGGGTGGGCGGGGACGGTGGGGGCTACTGTGGTGTCTCTTCGAGACGCTCAGTTTCAACCATTTAATCCCACAAATTCTTGAAATACTTGCAGAACAGAGCAAGTCCTTCCGAAACGGTTTTGGTCTCTTCTTCTGAGAGGCAATGCGCGTATTTCATTAGCTCGAAGGCGTCAATCATTTTCTGAATGGTGGCGTTCCACTCGCGTATATCCTTAAAACCGTCAGGATGTCCGTGCTTTTCCAACTCCCTGAACGTGATGAGGCGCGGGGCAATCAGACGGGCTAACGTGTTCTTCGTATTCCACACCTCTTCAATCGGGTAGTCATGTTTGTGGCTCCAGTGCTCGCTGTCGGAAGTGTTTTTCCTCTTTGAATTCTTTTTCATTCTTTTTAGCTGTTATTGATTCCCTTTAACTATCCCCGCAATCCTCTCATCCATCTTGTTCAAGAACTCCCCAAATGGCAAATTTGGGTTCGAGTGCTCCATTTCCTCCTGATAATCAACCGTATGGAAGTGGTCCACCGTGTTTCCGAACCAAGAGTCCTCAATGATGGGAGATTTTTGCCCAGATGCAGGCGGCAGCACTTTGATGACGTGGATGGTAAGGCCTTTGTGGTGGACTTTGCACCAGGTCAGATTCACGCTGACGGCCAGGCATTTCACATACAACGACGAGCACCCACCTTTCGGAGGTTTGAGCATTTTGCTGGGCGAGTCCCACACGAGCAGCCACACCTCCAGCGGCGGGTCGTAGTCGCCGTCCTCCTGACAGTACAGATATTGCTGCACGAAGTCGTGGTCCGACATCCATTCCGTAGTGATGTCATTCGCGAAAAAGGACAGGACGCCTCTTTTGCACTGCTCGGCGTTAAAGCCGATGGGGATGATAATGGTTTTGGTGGTCATAATCTTTGTTGTTTTTGATGCGGCAAAGATAATGCGGGGCTATGCCAATTCGTGGCGTAGTAGGGCTGCCGCAGTGCGACAGCCCTACACGTTTTGGAAAAAAAAGATTAAGGGTTTCACCCCGCGAAAAACGGCACGGGCTTCACATTTGCTACAGGATCTGCGACAGTGACATCTGTTTACGTCTCCGCATTCTCCATGGCTGGCGCATTGCTTTGCCTTATGTGGTGGAGGAGTATCAGTTCGTCGCACACGGCAAGTTTTTCTTCCAAATCGACACACTCCTCTTTCCATCCGTCAAGTTCGTATGAGAGGTCCTGATACTCGTCTGAATCCTCGTCCAAATTCTCCAGTCGGTTTTCCAAATCTTCAATTTCACCTTCACAGTCATACATTCTGACAGACCAGCGTTCCCTGATGGTGATAATTTCTTCGATCCGCTCCTTTATGAGGTCGGTCTGTTCCTCAAAGGAGAGGTTTTTCAGGTCTTTTTTGAATTGTATAATGTTCATATTATCGTTTGTTTTGTTTTGCTTTTACTCTGTTGAACGCTTTTCGGGAACGCATCTAATGTCTCCAATCCATAACAGTAGCAGAGCTCGTGCTGATGCAGGCGAAAACCTCTACCAGTCCGGCTCAAACTCCCAGTCCACCGGCTTCCCGTTCAGGTCGAAAACCTGGCACGTGTCGCACCCACCAACCTTATAGGCACCCGAGTCCACCAATGTGTTGGGAACATATACTTCTTTGAGAAGATGGGCTTCCTCAAGGCACCACGTATCAACACCTTTTATACATTTAGGTAGCCTGATGGATGTGAGGCGTTCTGAAAAATACTCTCTCAAGCCCTCCCCGATATATTCAACAAAAGAATATTCGTCCTCAACGTCAACCATATCGGGTAAGTCAATGTGTCCGGACAGTTGGTGCATCTCCTCACCCCAGAATAATTGTACGACATTGTCATAACTGTAGATTTCCAGCGTGTTGTTATGGTTTGCAGCGTAGATGGATCGTTCACTTTTTTCGGAAGGGAAGAATTTTTGGATATAACAGCCCGTGTACGCATCAAGATCCTCGGAAACGTATCGTACACCCAGCACTTGCTCTTCCGGATAGGGTTGTTCTTTGCCGTTTACGGACAATACCAAACGATCGGGCTGCAATGTTGATATGCACCCGCCAATAGTCCCGTCCGGAGTCTCGATTTCCACGAAGTCCCCGACCTGCAGGTTTTCGTTAATGTACTTCAACATATCTTTGTTTTTTTTGATGCGGCAAAGATAGTGCGAGGGTGTGCCGATTCGTGGCATAGTAGGGCTGCCGCAATGCGACAGCCCTACGCAATGCGACAGCCCTACACGTTGGAAGAAAGAAAAATGATTAAGGGTTTCACCCCGCGAAAAACCGCTAGGGCGAGTTAGTGGGTGGAACAGCCTATCTCTGTGCGTTAAACTTGTCTGCCGCAGAATGGAACAGCTCAAAGTAGATACGCATATTCTCCAGCTCGTACCACTGGGCCAAATTCACGGGGTCGGCATCTCTTCGACACCCTCATTGGTGGTGAAATCAATATGGCGCGGATAGCTTTGGTGGTATTTCACATCCAAGATTTCGTCTCTCAGAATACGGCTTTTGGCCTTTTTTATCTCATTTTTGTCTCTTGACCGAAGGATGTTTTTGAAGATGTCGTCGCTGGTTATCATCTTGGAAAATTCCGAAAGATTGGCCACCGGATGTTCCGCTTTCCATTCGGCACTGACGGTAAAATCACACAGTCTGCCATAGCGTTCCATCATCACCGTGGTGTTGTAGGCAGCATTCCGTTTGATGCCCAGCACTTCGGAAATCACGTTGAGGGCGGTGGATTATCCGCTGCCGTTACCTCCATACAAAATGGTGATAGGGGTAAAATCAAGGGACCTGAGACTGTGGTCCGACAGAACGCCAAAGGGATAATTGCCCGAGACGTCCTTGTGAAAATAGGATTCCTCCAAAGAGTCTGGATCATAATGGTAATAGTCGATCAGAGCCTTGTCCTCTTGTTCAAAAGTGGGAAATTTGAATGATTCGAGATAGATCATAGTCGTTTGTTTTTGCGGCAAAGATAGTGCGAGGGTGTGCCGATTCGTGGCAGAGTGGAGTGGGCAGTTCTTTTCCAACTCCTCAAGAGCGTGTCAAAGCACTTGGGGTTTGATGTTGGTGGGGGCGAGCCAGGGCGATTTCTTGAGGTATGGCATGGGGGTGAGGGATGGAAGGGATAACTAAAAATCTTTACGAGCGTATGCATCATTTACTTTGCCAATAATTGTCGCAACTTCAATATCCTCATAGACACTCTTCAAGAAAGATTCTCTATCTTTCTCTGACAGTAAAGCAAAAGGTTGTTTTGAAGAAAATTTTTTGGTGAAATAGGTATCAATTTCCCCTATTGATGATATCTTTTCGACATTTAAACTAACTCCAATAGTATTTCGACAGCCACCTTCAACATGTAATACTAATGTGTATTCGCATTCTTCAAGTAATTGTTTTTGAGAGAGAGGAATCCATTCAAGATGAACACGATCTTCCCAATTTTTACTTCGTATTTGAATATACCCTGTTTCCCAACAAGTTCTATCTATTGGGTCTTCCCAATTCAAAGTAGAATATTTTTCTTGCAAAATATTTTTTGTTATTTGACAAAAGTCTTTGACAAAAGACATCAGTTGATCCTTGTATGTTAATAGAACACTTTGCAAATCATTGGTCTTTTGAATCATTCTTTCCGTTGCATAATACTTTTCAGCAATCGAATCGTTTTTATTAATTGAGCATTTCTCAAGTATCAATCCTTTCATATTATACATTAAGTCGATTTGATTTTTTCTTAATCCAAGTAAACCATCAAGATAATCAATATACTGTTTAATTCCGCTAGATAATAGATCTTCCTTTAACGTGCAATTAGGGAGCACGTCGTTCTTTAGCCACGGAAGAATATCGTCTTTGTAATTTAAAGGGATAAATTGCCCCTGTTCCGAATCACTTTTCCATCCCAAAACCTCTCTGGCTTTATTAAAACTTTCACTACTGACTTCTTTTCTACCATCTTGGGTGAGATATACAACAAAAACATTTTCTAAAAGTCCTGTTGAATCATTCGTTTTGAATCCAGATTGGCGGACACAATCAACATATCTGTCAATTTGGTCTTTTTGATCACCAGCCCAGTATATTTTATTTTCAATAATAATGGCATATTTCCCTTTCTCTACAATCAAAGCGTCAATTCGATTTCGTTCATTGGAGATGTCTGGTGACCCTACCTTGATATTCATTTCACATTGACATTTGTTTTGAAGGAGTTTGATAAATGATTCTAAAATGGGGTATTTTCCTTCAACCCTGTATTGAAGTAATTTTGCTAAAACACGGCTGTGTCCATTTTCATTAATATGTAGTTCGTCAATTACATTAAAGGAAAAAGGAAGTTTGCTTTTCTCTTTTTGATACACTTCAGCAAAGGAGTTGACTATGTCTATAACAGACAACAGATTCTCTTTGTATTCTAGAACTATTGGATTGACAATACTATATAGTTTTTTGAATTTGTTTGTAATATCCATCAAATCACGTGAATTTGTCGATTCTTTAAGACAAATAACACAATCATTTTTAATTTCAACATCAGGATTGTCTTTTGTTTTTTCTTGTATCAAATTAGCAAGTTCAAAAAATGCACCACTTTCGTTATGGATAACAAGAGGAGTGTTAGTTTTGGCTAATTCGTAATGAAATTCTTTTGGAAAAACTTGATCAATTGGAATTTGAAAATGAACAATAGTGCCATTATCAAGTTCGTTATACCAACCTCTATTTATTGGACAGCAATGTGTTTCCCCTTGTAAAAGATTTTCCAGTTCGTCAAATTTCATAATAATGAATTTAATTCAGATTGTTAATCAATTTCTTTAATGTCTTGTTATTTTCATTTGTCACTATTAATCAGGATGTGTAATTACTTGTGTTGGATTATTATTTCAACAACCTTTTTAAGACAATCAAATGCTTTTCTCCAATCATATTTAAAATACTTGTATCGGCACCAGTCATTCTTTTCGTTCAACAAAGAATCCAGTCCTAAATCGTTAAATGCCCCATCTCGTTTGGGCCTTTCACTTTTGGCACGATATACAGAATCGTATTCAACTTGACAAAACAGCTGTGCTTTTGGAAATTTATCACGAGTCCAACCGATGTAAACATGGATTTTTCCAATTTTAACAACAAAAATAGCACGGTCATCGTAGTCTTCTGGCTTAGGAAAACTGATGTCATCATTCTTTTCCAGATCCTTTTTTATAGAATAAATATTACCTTGAAATTTAAGGGAATATACTTTTTTGACATTATTTGCATCTGTAATAAAAGCCCCAACTTCTGCAACTGTTTCAAAATTGTTTTTTTCGGCTAATAATTCTATCAGTTCCTCTTTGTTCAAACTATCCATATCTAGATTTGTTAATTGTTTGATGTGATTTAAATATTGTACTAAAGTCTCTCTAACAAGCGGCATAGTGGCGCATTCATGGATGCAACGTTGCAGCCAGTTTATAATGTGATCAGAGTATGAAATACATTTATAGACAACTCCTTTGGCACTATTATTACTGGCTTTATAGCCAAAAAGGGTGAGATAGTAAATGGTGTAATTATCTTTTTTATACTTGTTTTCAGCAAAAGAGTTGTATCGGATCAATTGTTCCGGTTGGTCTCCAGCATAAACTTTGTTTTCAATGACAATGCCGTAACCTGTATTGTCCTCAATCAAAATGTCTATTCGACCATCTCCTGTATCATACTCTGTATAGACTTTTGCATTGGATGTATCTATGTCGATTCCATCTTTGTTTTCGATTGTTTGCAAAAACAATCTCAGAAAAAGGTCTCCTTGTCCGTGTGAACCTTGGGGATTCAAGAAACCGGCAATGATTTTGGAATGAGTCACCTCGTAGTGAGCCACTCCCAACATTTCAAACACGTTGAACCGTTCCCCTCTCTTTCGACTTTCCTCCTTGCGAACCTTTTCCTTTTGCAGGATGACATTTACATCTTGTAATAACTTTTGTAGTTGCTCCATATATTAGCTTATTTTCCAACCGCAAAACTACAACTTTTTCTCTTTTCCCGCCCAACCGTATCCCACTAAACCTTTCACCCCACACTCCCCACCAACGGATACCCCCAGGCCCTATCCATCTCCCGCAAGATCTCGCGGAAGGTTTCCGGGAGGCGGGACCACATTTGGCGGGCGATCTCTTCGGGGATCTCTTGGTAGTACGCTTCGGCGAGGCCGCCGGTGATGCAGGCGAGGGTGTCGCTGTCGCCGCCGAGCGAGACGGCCAGAATGGTGTGGCGGCGTCACTGATGCCTGCTCTGGCGTGCTAGGAATTCCGCTCTCTCACTGCGTTCGCGGCGGAATGGTGCGCGTTACACCATTCCGAAAGACGCGAAGCGTTGAGCGGAATTCCCCGGCACTCGCGCTGTGGCGGCGCTACTTACCGATATTGTCGGTTTGTCCCCAAAATCAGTTCCCTTTTGATGGCCTCTTCCTCCTCGTCCACCAATCTACTCCATAGTTGTGAATTTTCCAAAGCCTCTGCTGGGATATATTGCTGATAGTGCTTGAAAAACTCCATGTTTAGGACTTTTTCCTTGTTTCCCCCACGATTATTGTGATAATGGTAATGACAATGATCAAGCAGTCGCGCCCAATCCCACCGATCAATGTATTTGTCAATGAGTTCGTAGGAAAGGGGCAGATTGGGGTTTCCGGAAAGCTCCGACCAGTCCCATTTGTCTTTGAATTTTTCAATCACTTCTTCCGAAAGAATCTCATTATCGGCATTTCCTGAAAACGCCTCCCAGTCAATATTACGACGGAATTGCTCCAACATATCGACATCCCAATGGATATATGAATTTCTTGATACCTTTTTCCAGTCAAGGTCAATTGAATGTTGCATCAGCATCTTCACGGTAAGTGGGTAATTGCGGGAAATGTTTTCCCATGCCTCTTTCTGAATCTGTTTCTTGAGCAAAGCGCTCGCTAAATCTTGCTTTTCCATTTTTTTGAATTTTTTAGTGAAAAATATTGATTGAATGATGCGGCAAAGATAAAACGAGACTGCGCCAACTTGTGGCATAGTTTAGGGCTGCCGCAATACGACAGCCCTACACGTTGGAAGAAAGAAAAAAAGGGTTAAGGGTTTCACCCCTCGAAAAACGTCAATGGTTTTATTCGGCGGCTTTGAAATTGAACACAGGCTTGATGATATTCTCCACGCTTACCGTATCTTGTATATTGGCAAGAATTTCATCCATAGGTTTATACGCCATAGGAGCTTCGTCAAGGGTGTCGTTAGTCACGGTTTCGCTGTAGATGCCTTCCATAGAGCTTTTGAAGTCTTCCAGCCGCAGTTCCTTGAACGCCTTCGCCCGGCTCATCACACGCCCTGCCCCGTGCGGTGCAGAGCAGTTCCAGTCGGCGTTGCCTTTGCCGATGCAGATGAGCGAGCCGTCGCGCATGTTGAGCGGAATGATGCACCGTTCGCCAGCTTTGGCAGAGATGGCACCTTTTCGGATCAGGTTGTCGTCACTGATATAGTTGTGTACGCTTTCAAAAGCACCGTCAGCAACTCCGCAAGCGGAATGTTTTTCCTCAAGGAAGTCTGTGATCAGGTCGGCAATCAGTCTGCGGTTGAGGCGCGCCCAACGCTGGCAAAGCCGCATGTCGTGCAGGTACTCGTTGCACGGCTCGCCCTCCAGATAACAGAGGTCGGGCGGCACAGGCGGGGTCTGCATCTTGAAATCGGAGTGCAGTTTGGCAATGGCGGCCTGAATCTCCTTTCTCCGGCCTTGGCTTTTGTATTCCTCTATGATTCGTTTCTGTTGTTCCATCACCTTGTCCCACCCCGAAAGCAGTTTCCGCGCCTCCTTTTGGTACAGGTCGGCCACCTGTTTGCCCAGGTTGCGGCTTCCCGTGTGAATTACCAGATACCATTTCCCCTGTTCATCGCGGTCGAGCTCAATGAAATGGTTGCCACCGCCCAGGGAGCCGATAGATTTATCCAAACGTTTGCTCTCCTTGAGAAGTCTGTAGCTGTACAGCTCACGAATAATGGCTTTGGCCTCGGAATAGACCTCCATATACTTGTGGGGTAGCGGCAGGTATTGGTCACTGCGGAAGTCGCGCCCCGACGGTATGGCCTTCAGGATGAAGTTGTTGAGCGCGTGGAAATCAATTGATTCCGGCACTTCGAGCGGTTGCACGAGGATGCCGCAGCCGATATCAACTCCCACAATGTTGGGGATTACCTTGTCGCCAAGATTGCCCGTGAAGCCGATCACGCAGCCCGCGCCGGCATGTACGTCGGGCATGATACGGATTTTGCAGTCGGCGAACACCTTGACGGAAAGCAGGCGCTGAATTTGTTCAAGCGCTAACTCCTCTATGTTGTCCGTGAAGATTTTAGCGTTGTGATTGGGAATGGTTTTCATTTTTGAATAGGAATTTGTGCAAAGATAACAATTGTTTGATAATGTTGAGCCGGCAAAGATACCCATCTTTTCCATCTGTTCCCCGTGCACGATGCACCATTCCGCAAGACGCGAAGCGTCTGGCGGAATCTCCGTTTCGCAAGGACGCGGAACAGCATAATATGGAATCCTGATTGCACGATTGCGAAACCTACCTCCAATCATCCACCTCTGCCTCCAAATCCAGATAATCCCCTAACGTCCTCCCTGTCGGGATGAGTTCTTCTTCGTCGGTCTCAACCATCACGGAGAGGAAGTCTCGCAAGACATTGCACCCCGCCTCGCCGGTTTCGGTCGTGAAACAATTCTGCGGGTTGTCCAGGACACCGAAGCAGAACCACGACCACAGGCGGCCGAACACCACTTTCACGGCGAACCAAAGCGCGAACATGCCGCAGGTGATCTCTTTAGGGACAACAGGAAGGCCAAATTCCTCGTTTATCAGCTCGCTTAGGGACTTGTCGCTTTGGAGGAACGGCACCTCCTTGGTCTCGGGATCCATCATGGCGGACAGGCACCGCTCTGACAGATAATGCTTGTTTCGGCTCAGTTGTGCACCCACGTCCACGAAGTTGCCGTATTCATCCTTCTCGCAACGCAACAGCATCTCAAATACAAAGCCCATTCTTGAAAACTCGTATCTTGGTGCATCCGGATTGGGGTTGATGAATGTCCAGAAGGCTTCAAACTGAAGTTTTCCCTCCATACAGTTCCACTCGTCAGCGATTTTCTGCTTGTAAACAAGGGCCGTGCAGCTGCAGTTGTTCTCGTGCAGCAGTAAGGCCTTGATGAGTTTCAGGTCGTTGGTGAAGTCGGCTGCGGAAGATTTGGTTTCGTCCAGAGTGTCCATTCCTTTTGCAATTTAATTAAAGGCGGGAATTTGCTCCCGCCCTTCGTTCTACTTCTTCGGCACGAACACGTAAGTCTTGTTGCCTATCGATTTTGCGGTGCCGCCCATCTTGTGCGCTGCATTCATCAGTTCGCCGGATGTGGAGTACGTCTGGCTCATGCCGTTCGGAAAATTTAATGTGTACATCATCATAACCCTGATACGTGTCGGGCGCAACTTTTAGTGAATACTGAAAAACGCGGCAAAGATAGTGCAGGGGTGTGCCAGTGCGTGGCATTGTAGAGACGCGCCATGGCACGTCTCTACATGCCGCGGCTCTACGCCTGGAACCCGATACTTCCCCCGTTGCACCCGTTCCCGATCTTCTCGTGACGGCACAATTCCTCGATTTTTGCCAACGCGGGGCGAGTGCCGTGCAAGACCTCCTCCATCACGACCTTGCGGACGATGTTGTCGATCTCGCCGCCAGAGAAGTCGAACTTCGTGGCTAACGTCCGGCAATCGTCGTCGGGGAGCCACTCCAACTTGCTCTTCCAGATGCTCTGTTTGGCCTCCGCAGTCGGTTGCTTGAACTCGATCTTGAAGAGAAAACGGCGGGCGAAGGCGCTGTCGAGGTTTTCGGTGAGGTTGGTGGTGGCGATGAGGATGCCGTCTAACTTCTCCATCTCCTCCAAGATGATGTTCTGGATGGCGTTCTCGGTCTGCGCCACACTGCTGGAGCCGCTGGCATTGTTGATTTTCTGGCGGCTGCTCAACAGAGCGTCGGCCTCGTTGAAGAGCAGGATGGGTTTCTGCTTCTCCTTCTCGCAAAGTCTGCGGTAGTTGGTGAAGATGCCCTTCACGAGCTTCTGACTCTCACCGTACCAGCAGGTCTTTGCCGCGCTGATATCGACGTGGCACACCGCCCGCCCCGTGATGCGTGCAATCTGCATGGCCGTCTCGGTCTTGCCGGTGCCGGGCAGACCGTAGAACAAGGCGGCAACACCTTTCGGCATAGTCAGTTTCTCTAATTGATTTTGCAGTTCTGAAAATTTCTCTTCCAAAAGGTTTTCTTTGAGAAGTTCTAACTGCTCGGATTGTTCTTTGTCGTAGAACATGGACTTTTCCGCGATTTTGTCAGGATAAATCAAACTCTGACTGCGATTGTCGGTGCTGAAAAGGTCGTAGTCTTCCTCTAAAAACAGCTGCTTGCCCTTGTCGGTGAGAACGATGGATGCATCGGAAAACATGCTGCCTTGAGTTACCTCAATGAGGCCGGCTTTTTGCAGTTCGTGCTCCCCTTCCTTGAGTTCTCTGGCCACATCCATTCTCAGGAACATTTCTGCATAAATGTCTTTCAGGGTACACTCTATGTCGCTTTCACGATCACGAGTGGTGACGAAATCGTCGCAGACTTCGTAAAAAAGTGTGCGAACTTCTACGTCAAAATTCAGTTTGAGGAAGTTTTTTACGAAAGTGAGATTTTTGTGCTGCTTTTCCAAAGGTCCTATTTGTCTAAAGAGGCGCAAGCTGGAAACTTTTTCATTTTCCCGGCTTTCGATGAGATTCGAAACTGCATTTACGAACTTATAACGGTCAAAATCAGGTGCTTTAAGCGTTTTCAAATCCAACTTTTTGTCATCGAAAATGGCCTCTTTCACCTGCGGATTAATAATATAGTCGTTTCTCTCGCTGAACTGATGACCTTTTTCAGCCAAAAAGATGCGTTTGCGCACCAGTTCTTCAAAATCGTTTCTCAACATCAGAAACTCCATGCTTTTGATGCCGAAGAACGAACTGATGTTGTCTTTGTCGAAGTCGTTGCGGTCAACATTTTGGGCGAAACCGGCCACGAAGATGGCTGCCTGTAACGGCGTAACAGCTAAAAAATCAGCAAGCTGTTTGTTCTTCAGTACCACTTGATCCACCATTTCGGATTTGTAACGAGGCTCGTCCGACACAAACGATTCTCTTCTTTCACTGCGGCGTCTTGGCCGTTCATATTCCGGTAGTGAGCCTGGTGCAATGGCGTTAATCAATTGCGTTTCAGAGTCTTCCATCTGTACGGCGAGGAAGCTCAGAATCTGAATAAGGTTGTTTTTTTTCATCATAATCACATTAATTTCAACGCTGCAAAAATAAATCGTTACTGTGCCATTCTATTGCATAGTCATATTTTTTGTTGTGCATAAAATTGGCATAACTTTTTTAGACTGTGCCATGGAATTTCACACCTATTTGTTATCTTTGCCGCGTCGATTTTAAATCCAACAGTTATGACAAAAGAGCTTATAAGAAAGTATATTTGGCTGATAGACACGGTGAACCAAGCAGGATTCGAGGGAATCACGTTCAGTACAATTCGTGACAAGTGGAAACGCAACGACCTGCTTTCCAATGGCGAGGACTACCCCAAACGCTCGTTCCACAACCACGTGGCGGCGGTGCACGAGCTGTTCGGCATCGAGATTGCCTGCCATAAGAACACCAACTCCTACTATATCGCCAACAGCCGCGAGCTCAAGGACAGCTCCGGATTCAAAGGGTGGCTGTTGGATGCGCTGTCGCTCAACAGCCAATTGGAGGAGAGCAGCCAGCTGAAAGACCGCATCCTTTTGGAAGAGAACCCCTCCGGCCGCGAGTTCCTGCCCACCATCCTGGAGGCCATGCGCGACAACAAGATGCTGACATTCAGCTACAAACCGTACTGGGTGGAGGACGACTACGTGTCGAGTCTCTACCATGTGGAGCCCTACGCGCTGAAGGTGTTCAAACGTCGGTGGTACCTCTTGGGCAAGTACGGCGACGGCCCGCTGAAGGTCTATGCATTAGACCGCATATTGGACATTGATATTGAATTCGAGAGCTTTACGCTGCCCGCCGATTTCAACGCGGCGGAGTTCTTCGGCTCCTGCTTCGGCATCATTGTTGGCGACGAGGAGCCACAGCTTATCCAGCTGAAGGTCGATGCCTTCCAGTCCAAGTACCTGCGCTCGCTGCCGTTGCATCCGTCGCAAAAGGAGGCCGAGCGCACGGAGGACTATTCCATCTTCACCTACTTTCTCCGTCCCACCTTCGACTTCATCCAAGAGCTGCTGGCGTTGGGCGAATCCGCCGAGGTGCTGGATCCCAAGACGTTGCGCAAGGAAATTTCCAAAATCGGGAAGACGGTTTGGAAGCGGAACGGAAAGTAAAAAAAGTCCGGCACCGGAATTTAATCCCGCGCCGGACTATAACTACTAACTGCTAACTGCTAACTACAAACTGTTAACTATTTCAGCCCTCTGTTCTTCAGCAGCGGCTCGATAGACGGCTCCTGCCCGCGGAATGCGAGGTAGAGGTCGTGGACATCGGCGGTGTTGCCGCGCTCCAGAATGTTGGTGCGGAACGAGGTGGCTGTGGTCGGGTCGAAAATGCCGTGGTCCTTGAAGCACTGGTAAGCGTCATTGTCCAGCACCGCAGACCAGGTGTAGCTGTAGTAGCCCGCGCCGTAGCCGCCGGCGAAGATGTGCTGGAAGTACGGACTTCTGTAACGGGAGATGATGGACGGGATCAGACCGATCTTGGCCATCTGCTGCTCCTCGTAATCAGGCAATTGGATGCTGACAGGTGCGGTGACGGTATGGTAGTCCATGTCCAAAATGGAGGCGGCCAAGAGTTCGGTGTTGATGAAGCCCTGACCGTAGGTGGCGGCGGCTTCGATCTTCTTGACTAACGCGTCGGGAATCAGCTCGCCGGTCTGGTAGTGGTGGGCATAGACCTTCAACACTTCCGGCTCGAAGGCGAAGTGCTCCATGAACTGCGAGGGCATCTCCACGAAGTCGCGCGGTACGTTGGTGCCTGACAGGGTGGGGTAGTGGCAACGCGACAGGATGCTGTGCAGGGCGTGACCGAACTCATGATAGAGCGTCTGCGTCTCGTCGATGTTCAGCATGGAGGGCTTGTCGCCGACAGGTTTCGTGAAGTTGAAGACCAGCGACACCACGGGGATGTGGTTGTTGCCGTCGCGGTCGTAGTATTGCTCGCGGAAGTTGGTCATCCACGCGCCGCTGCGCTTGCTTTCGCGCGGGAAGAAGTCCATATAGACCACCGCGATGACCTCGTTGTTGTCAATCACCTCGTAGGCCTTTACATCTTTGTGATACACAGGGATTTCCTCGTTTTCGCGGAAGGTGAGGCCGTAGAGACGCTCGCAGACGTAGAAGAGGCCTTTGCGGGCGGAATCGAGGGCGAGGTATGGACGGATGTCGTCATCGTTGAGGTCGTATTTCTCTTTGCGAAGCTTCTCCGTGTAATAACGCCAGTCGTAGGGTTGCAGGTCGCCGGAAATGCCGTCTTTGTTCATCATCTTCTGATAAATGGCGGCTTCCTCCTTTGCTTTGGCAAGGGCGGGCTCCCAAACTTTCATCAGCAGTTCATAGACATTGTCGGCGTTCTTGGCCATGCAGTCGTCCAAGACATAGTTGGCGTAGTTGTCGTAGCCGAGAATTTGTGCTTTTTCCAGTCGGAGGTTGACGATTTCGTTGATAATCTGTTTGTTGGAATTGTCACCATTCAAGCAACGGGTGGAGTAAGCCGTCCAGAGTTCCTTGCGCAGTTCGCGGTTCTGGCAGTTTTGGAGGAACGGCTCCATAGAGGGGATGTGTACCGTGAAGGCGTACTTGCCTTTGGCGTCCTTCATGTCGGCAGCGGCTTCTTTGGCGGCCGCCAACTGCCCCTCTGTCAGCCCTTTGAGGTCTTCTTCGTTATCCACGAACAAAGCGTAGGAGTTGGTGGCGGCGAGAACGTTGTTGCCGAATTTGAGGGTTAACGAGGAGAGCTTTTCGTTGATTTCACGGAAGCGGTCCTGCTTGTCAGCTGGCACATTCGCGCCACCGCGTTCGAAATCCTTGTAAATGACCTCCAACAGACGCTTCTGCTCTTCGTTGAGGTTCTCTTTGTCACGGTTGTTATAAACGGTTTTGATGCGCTCGAACAGCTTGGCGTTCAGCATGATGTCGTCACCGTGACGGGTGAGCATCGGGAAGATGGTGTCGGAGAGCTTCTCCATTTCCGGGCTGTTCATGCATTCGGCAAGGTTCATGAAAACAGCAGAGACTTTCGTCAGCAGTTCGCCGCTGTATTCGTAAGGGATGATGGTGTTGCCGAAAGTCGGTGCCTCGCTGTTGTCGCAGATGGCCTGGATGTTCTCCGCTTGTTGGCGCATACCTTCCTGGATAGCAGGTAGATAGTCGGAGGTTTTGATTTCATCAAAAGGCGGAACGCCGTAAGGGGTATTCCACTCCTTCATGAAGGGGTTGTTGGCCAGTTCGGGATTCTCGGCCGTCTTCTTCTTACACGCACCGCCCAGAATAGCGGTGGTTATTACAAAGCTCATAATGAATAAGTTACGGTTCATATTCGGGAAATTTTAAGATATACTTTTTCTTCTTTTTTTACGACGCAAAAGTACATAAATTAAGAACACATACAGAAAATAGAAACACCTCTACCTGATTACTGTGATGGAACCGCTGAACCTGATAGTTCTCACAGCCCCTTCGTAGAAAAACGTATAGAAATAGACACCGTCGGAAATGTCCCCTACACCGAATCCACGCTCGGTGTTGTATACTTGACCATCTTTCATATAGGTCTGGTAGTTCTGCTCGTTGAATACGGTTTTGCCCCAACGATCCACGATTACCAACTTGTTTGCCCGCTCTGGGTTCAAGTCTTTGATTAAGAAGACATCATTGATGCCGTCTCCGTTAGGCGTGATGACGTTCGGGAATTCCAGATTGGCCTCGACAATGACAGGGATACTGTATTCCGAAACACATTCGTTCACCGACAGCGTCAAGGTGACAGTGTAGTCGCCCCATTGCGTGTAGATGTGGCTCGTCTGTAGCGCATCGGTCGAATCGGATGCCTCGTCGCCGAAATCCCAAATCCAATAATAACTCATCCCCGCAAGCTCTTCGATGTCTGTGGTGTTTGTGAATTGGATTTCAGGATTCTCCGAGATGATGGTCTTGTCTGGAACCGAAAAGAAACTGGGGGTGATGACCGGCGTGATGAGCAAATGCAGCTCAATGACGCTGTCGCACCCGAAGATGTTGGTTTCGGTGCGGGTAAGGGTTGTGAACCCTGTTGATGTGGTTTCGGACTCTGAAAGGGTGAAACCGAATCCATTATAAGCGACGTGTTGACAGGTGGTGTCTACGAAGGTTGTCAAACTGGTGGGGTTAACGAAAAGTCTCATTGTCAGAGTGCTGTCGGCTCCAGTGTGGGCGGTCAACACCACGGTCTGGGTGTCATTCTGGGTGAACGTGACTCCGTTCCACACAAAGGGCAGTGCGTTGTCGCAGATGATGGAATCGGCTTCAGCCGTGACGTTGTTGTGGACGAAGAGGTGCACGGTGACGACACTGTCGCAGCCGTCTTGAGTCTGCAACGTGGCGATCTGTGTGCCAGGACCATTGAATGTCAGCCCGTTGATGTGATACGGCAGCTGATTCTCCAAAATGGTGTCATAAACCGTGGTGGAGTCGGCGGGTGGCCCCCAATGCACGGTCATGGTGATGACACTGTCGCACCCGAAAATGTTGGTCTTGGTGATGGATTGCGTGCCGAAATCACTGAAAGTGACGCCGTTCCAGGAGATGGGCAGCTGGCAGGGCATCAGGGTGTCATGGAGGTCCGTTTGAGAAACCGGGTTGACGATGACGTGCAGATGCACAGCGGTTTGGCAGCCGTCGTCAGAGGAAAAAATCGTGTCGGTGAGATAGACCTTCGGTTGGCTGATGTCCAAGTTCGGGAAATAGAGGTTAGGGTAAGGTGTTTCCGAAGTGCAGAGCACAGCGGCTACAGTGTCGTAATTGAGCGGGCTGACGTGCGCGGAAACTGGGGTCATCGGAACACCAGTGAAAATATCAATGCTCCATCCGTCACGGTTGTTCGCCCAGTTGGAGTTGAACTTGAAGGTGACTGCTGACTGGTTGACTGTCAATGAATTGATGGACGCAGTATGGGTTAGGCTGGCCAGTAATGATCCGGGCGTTGTCGAGGCGCCGGCATACACGTAGAGAGTGTCCCCGATGGCGATGTCCACGCTGTTGAACGTCAGATCCAGTCGGGTTTCGCCTGGACAGTTGAATGTGTGCGTCAGATGCTCGCTGTCCCCGTAGTTCCCTAATTCGCCGCCGCTGTCATAGAGTCGCGCGCCCTCGCCGGGAAGCAGCAGGGTGGTGCCGTTGTGCATGTTCACGACATGGTAGAGCGTGCCGTAGGTGGCCGGGCACTGTGTTGCGTTGGCAATGGTAACGAAAACGGTAGTGTCACCGATCACGTTGTTGACATAGAGGGTGGAATAGTTGGCCGGATTATGGATGGTGTCGCATTGCAACAGCGACTGTTGACGGTTGTCTTGATACCAATAGACGTAGTAAGGCGTTGACAAGTTGGAAGATGCGCGTAGACTGGCGGTGTGGTTGTAACAGGCGTAGCCGTCCACCGTGTAAGGCGTTGGCGGCGCCGAGACCGCCGGATTGAACAGTGAAACCTGAATGGTGTCGATGAGATACTCGTAGGCGCAACGGGTGTCGGAGATGTTTTCCGCCCAGAACAGGTTGTCCGTCTCTATGGGGTAGTATTGGTAAAGGGTGCTGCCGGCATTGGCGGTGAAGGTGCTGGAACCGGAGGCGGGCGCGCCCGTGTGCGCGATGTCGAAGGTCACCGTGCCGCTGCCTTGCACCTGGAACCCTAACGTTACCCCGTCGCCGGCGCAGACCGTGGTGTCGCTCAAGATGGTGATTCTCGGTGCCTGGATAACCTCAATATACACACTGTCCATGACCTGCGTCTCGCAACCGGTGTTGAGAACCTCCAGCGTGTAGTATCCGCTCTCGCTTCCGTAGGGAAGGTAGATGTGGTTCTCGCGATCGGTGCTGCTGAACCCGTTGGGACCGTTCCATTGGTAGGCCACGTCGAAGGCGAACGGGAGCGCGGCCAAATGGATGCTGTCTCCCTCGCAGTGGCCGCTGCCGGAGAAGTTGCCGAATTCCCACGCCAATGCACTCTGGCTGATGGGAGTGGCCGTCACGTTGATGTAGAAGCTGTTGTGGCAGGAGTCCTCCACCATCACGGAGAACTGCTGACCTGTCACCATGGATATGTTCGTGAATCGCCCTGCATCGCTGGTGCCGATGATGCTCCCCATCATGTCAGGTTGGTCGAACAGGTAGTAGGTGTAAGGTTGGGAGCCATTGATGGCATTGACGGACACGAAGCCCGTGCTGGAAAGATTGTCACACAGAATGGCAAATCCGAGGTCAAAGTCAACATACACGGGAACGTATTCGATGGTGTCGTAATGGCTTAAACTGACACAGTTTTCCCACGAACGGGTCTCTATAACATATTGTCCTGGAATGGTGAAAGCAAAGTTGCCGTTTTCATCAGGCCATTCGTTGTAACCACCTGCCACTCCGTCTGCCACACGCGCCTCCGACCACGTCTCCCAAATCTCTTCGTTGGTTTCGTTGTTGTCAATGTTTTGGTCAATTGTGAAGTGATGGAGGTTCATCACGCCAGGGTTCACATGTGTGATGAGCCTGTCACAGACTTGGGTGCTGCTGAAGGTCGGCAAGGTGTCGAGGGATAGGGAGTCGTAGTGCCAAATATCTGATGTGATGTGTGTTACGGTGTCGGTTCCGCAGGATGAGGTGACGACAAACGTGTAGCGTCCTGGTGCCAGGCAGATTGAATCGCGGACGGTGACCTGCCAACTGCCTTCGTCTGTCGAAAATTCCGCATAAGTGTGATGGTTGTTGGGATCCTCCGTAGAGAAACTCCATTCTCCGTTTTGGCAGGTGGCCGTGAGGTTGAACTGGTTATACAGCGGACTCTCAATGAGCTGCACCGTCATGTCCTTTCGGTAAAGAGCAGCGTTAATCTCTTGACGGATATACACATACCGATCCCAGCAACAGCCCAACCATCCCCAGTCGTAGGAAATGTCTCTCGTTTCATAGGGGTACTCGATGTCCCCGGCGTTATCCACATCGAAGGTGAACACCTCGTCCCTGGAGGTGAGCAGGCATCCCTTGGCATCGGTGATGGTGATGTGGACGGGAATCGTGGTGTCCACCGTAAAGGTCACCGGGGCCGAAAGCCAGCTGAAGTCGTCGCTCTCACTGTGCGCGATGAGCGTGGAGTCCACCGCCGACCATACATCGTAGGAGAGGGGACAGGAGTAATAACGCCCCCAAACTTCTGACGGCCAGTTGGGGTCGTCGTTCCCTGACCCACATCCGTTGCACCACCATGGATAGCCGTAGTAGTTGTAAGTTTGGGTTGACAGACCGGAAAGTGCATGGATGAGACAGGTGTCCGGGGTGGTGACCATGTCAAACGAAGAGGGGAGGATTTCATTTTCCAATCCAAAATCCCCTTTGTAAATGTAAGAAGAGGAGTAAATGGTGTCGCGGCAGAGATCTCGGATTTGAAACCAAATGGTGTCATTGTACAGCTGGCAGTAGTTGCTGAACCCCATGATGGTGTCCGAAACGTACGACCAGTTAGGGTCCCAAATATTGAAGTCCTGATGATACCAAGGGGTGGTATTTCCGTCCGGGTTAATGAATCGGTATTGGAAAATGCTGTCGAAATAGGGTTTGTCATAGTCGTGAAGTCCTACGTTGCTGTTCTTGGTGAATTGGAAATACAAGACATTGCTGTCTGGGCAGTTGATGTTGTTTAGCGCATAGCGGTCAAAGTATTGTGGGTGCGCATCCGGGATGTTGATGGAGAGCCACAGGGCGTAGTCGCAGGAGTCGGACACGCGGATGCTGTAGTTGCCGACGGGTATCTGGTCGAAGGTGTAGAAATCGCGGTAGTCGGCGAAGATGGAGTCTTCCCCGGACTGTTGCCGCTGGTAGAAGGTGGCCTGGCGGATGGTGTCCTGCGCGGCGTCGAGGATGACCACACGGTAGGGGAACTTGCCCTTGATGATCTTCAGCTGGATGCGCCCGCGATCAGCACAGCTGAATGACGGACGCCAGCCGCAGAACTCCCGAGGGTTGTTTTCGTCCCAAGACCATTCATAGTCGTTGCGCGCTTGGGATGAAAGGATGGAAGCCTCCATGTGGTCGTAGTTGGTGGCCACCTCCACGTTGCAGAGCGATGTGTCCACCAGCACATAGTCGGTTCCTCCGCTGGGAGTGGCCACGGGCATGTGTGCGATGACTCCCACGCAATAGACACCGCTGGAGACTTGTATGTCATTAAGAGTGTCGTAGTGGATGTTGGTGCCTGCGCTGACGTTCCGGTAGTGATACTGGATGTTGTAGAGTGGGTAGTTGTTGAGGTCCACCGCATTGTGCGTCTGCGGGTTCACCAGAATCTCATTCCCATTGTCATCATAAATATGGATGATGATCCGGCAGTCGTCGTAGCACTTGCCTGGCAAGGAGGTCACCGAAATGGAGTAGGGGAACGCTGCCGTCTGCCCGTATCCCACAAAAGCGAAGAGGTTGAAAAGGAGGAAGAAACAAATACCTGTTGCGAATCTTTTTCTTCCTGAATTGCCGCCCCGAATGCTATCAAAGTGGTCATTTGTAAAAAAAATGTAGTTTTTTTCCATATATAGATAGTCGTATGTACTTTATTTGCAAAGCTTTACGTGAATATAACCGATTGTGTAAATCCATTAGCAAAAATAATATTTTTTTGACTGTAAAACGCAATTCAATGTATTGTATATATTTAAATTTGGTGCAAAAACCCAAAGCAAAAAAAATGTATCTTTGCCGATTGTTTTGAAATATCACGAAATATGGTAAAACCCTCTATTCCAAAAGGCACACGCGATTTCACGCCCGTCGAGATGATGCGGCGCAACTATATCTTTGACACCATCCGCAAAGTCTTCCATAAGCACGCTTGTCTCCCTATCGAGACCCCGGCCATGGAGAACCTCTCCACGCTCATGGGCAAGTACGGCGAGGAAGGCGATCGTCTGCTCTTCAAGATCCTCAATTCCGGCGATTTCACCAAAGGGGTTGATTTCCAGGATGAAACGCAGAGCACGAACAAGCTGGCGGCTCAACTTTGCGAGAAAGGTCTCCGTTATGATCTGACGGTGCCTTTCGCCCGTTTCATCGTGCAACACCAGAACGAGCTCACCTTCCCGTTCAAACGCTACCAGATGCAGCCCGTGTGGCGCGCCGACCGCCCCCAGAAAGGCCGCTACCGCGAGTTCTACCAGTGCGATGTCGATATCATCGGCAGCAACTCCCTGCTCAACGAGGCCGAACTGGTGGAGATCACCGACGAGGTGTTCCGCGCCTTCGGCATCAACATCGTGATGAAGATCAACAACCGCAAGATCCTCAGCGGCATCGCCGAGATTTTCTGCAACGCCGATCAGGTCACCGACCTCTGCGTGGCGCTGGACAAGCTCGACAAAATCGGGCGCGAGGCTGTCTGCGCCGAGATGCAGGAACGTGGCATCTCCCAGGAGTCCATCAACGGGCTGTCACCGCTGTTTGAACTCAATGGCTTGTCCAATGAGGAGGTCTTGCAGAAATTGGAACAGATGCTGGCCGGTTCTGAAACCGGACTCCAAGGTGTCGCGGAGTTGCGCAAGGTGTTGGAGTATGTGGATAAAATGCAGATAACCACCCGTTTGGAAATAGACGTGACGCTCGCTCGCGGTCTGAACTACTACACAGGAGCCATCTTCGAGATCAAGGCACTGGACGTGGCGATGGGCAGCATCTCCGGTGGTGGCCGTTACGACAACCTTACCGGTATCTTCGGACTGAAGAACATGTCCGGCGTGGGTATCTCTTACGGCGCCGAGCGCATATACGACGTGCTCAACGAACTGAACCTGTTCCCGCAGCACATCCTCACCCCCATCACGGCGATGTTCGTGAATTTCGGCGGCGAAGACGAAATTTACGCCCTCAAAGGTCTGAAAGCGCTCCGTGATGCTGGTATCCCCGCCGAAATCTATCCCGATAGCGCCAAAATCGGCAAACAGATGAATTACGCCAACGCCAAGGGCATCCCTTACGTCATCATGGCCGGCGAGAACGAACGTAACCAAGGTGTTTATACTTTGAAGAACATGCAGACCGGCGAACAGCAGGCCGTCACGGTCAAGGACATTGTTGGGATGATCCGATAAAATTGATAATTGATAATTGATAATTGATAATTGATAATTGATAATTATGATTCCCATTTTCGTCATTGTTTATTCATCATTCATCATTCATAATTATTCTACATTCTTCATTCTACATTCTACATTATGGAAGAAGAATCCCAAATAAACGAAACCACAACCCCCGTCAAGAGGCACCATAGTTTCCGTGTGTGGATACGGAAGTTCTGGTATGATGTGCTGGCTTATACCCAGCTGAAAGAAGATACGGATTACGAGGCGACGGTCAAGTACATCTCCAGCAGTGTGGAGTTCCGCGGGGTGAACCTGTGGGTATTGGCTTTCGCCATCATCGTGGCTTCTGTGGGACTGAATGTGAATTCCACGGCGGTCATTATCGGCGCCATGTTGATTTCGCCCATCATGGGACCCATCACGGGTGTAGGACTCTCCATCGGTATCCTTGACGAGGATTTGCTCAGAAGGTCGTTGCGGAATTTTCTTATCATGGTGGTGATCAGTCTGGTGACCTCAACGCTGTATTTTTTGATATCGCCTTTGAACGAAGCGCAGTCGGAACTGCTGGCGCGCATTCGTCCCACGATTTTCGATGTCATCATCGCCTTTTTCGGCGGTCTGGCGGGCATTGTGGCCACCTCGCGCAAAAGCCAGCCCTTCACGGTGATCTCCGGTGTGGCCATTGCCACCGCATTGATGCCCCCGCTGTGCACTGCCGGCTACGGTTTGGCTACATGGCAGATGCGATTCTTCGGCGGTGCCACCTACCTCTTTTTCATCAACTCTTTCTTCATCGCTCTGGCAACCTTCATCATCGTGCGTTTCCTCGGTTTCCCGCAGAAACGCTACATGAACCAAACCCGTCTCAAAGCGGTTAGGAGGATGATGTATATCTTTGCCATCTTAGTGATGATTCCCAGCGTGTTCATGGCCATCAACCTTGTGCGTGAGTCTTCATTTAATTCACAGGCCATCAAGTTTGTGCATGACATTCAGCAGACTTCTTACTTTGACAAAGTGCAGCTGATTGACGCCCAGAATGACTATAACAAGAAAGAGCAGACCATTACGTTGCGCGTCATCGGGAAGCCGCTTGCGATGGAGGATATTGCCGGGATGCAGATGGTCATGCGCAAGGAGTACGGCCTAGACCGCGCCAAATTGGTTGTCAAGCAGACCGACGGGGCTCTTGACATTACGCAACAGACACAGCTGATAGAGGACATTATCGACAAGAAGGATGCCGTCATTAACAGCCAGGATTCCACGATTGTGGCGTTGCAGGCTCAACTCGACAAGCTGACAGGTTCATCGGAGAATACCAAGCAGGTGGTTAGGGAAATCAAATCGCAATACAAAGATATTCAACAGGTTGCTGTGGTAGAGATGCAGTGCTACGATGCAGACAGCCTTACTGTAATGCCTATACCGGTGGTTTATCTGAAATGGAAAGATGGAACCACCCATCCTGAAGCCGAACGTCGCCTGCTCAACTGGTTGAAAGTCCGCCTGAACGTGGAAGATATTCAAATTATGCGTATTAATTGATTCAAATAACCAATAACCAATAAACTATAAACAAGCTTCAATAACCAATAACCTATAACCAATAACCATTATTATGAAGAAGCAATTATCCCTGATTTCTGTGTTTTTCGTGTTTCTGGCCATGGGTTTCGGCGACGCTGCCGGCCAGCTCGTCTCCGTGGTGGAGAAAGCGTTTAATGTCACACCGTTCACCGCCTCGCTGGTCTCCCTTTCGGGTATGATCATGTTCGGCGTGCTTTCAGTGCCCACGGGCGTGTGGCAGTCCAAGATCGGCAAGAAGAAGATGCTTACCATCGGACTGATTCTCTTCCTTGCCGGTGCGATTCTCCCCATCCTTGCCTTCAACTTCCCGATCATCCTGTTGGCGGTGCTGTTGATGGGTGCGGGCGCAACCATTCTGCAAGTGTCTGGAAATCCGTTGATTCGCGATGTCTCTGATGAGGGGAAATACTCCAGTATGCTCTCCTTCGCACAGTCGCTGAAGGCTATTGGCACGCTTTCCACATCATTGATCCTGGTGCTCATAGGGACGTCACTGATGAAGTACGGCTGGTTCTCGTTCACCCCAGAGGGCGGCGAGACCATCGACATGGGCTTCCGCATCCTTTTCCCGATTTTCGCGGTGGTGTTGCTCGTCACGCTGGTCATGGTGATCATGTTCGTGCCCGACAACATCAGCAAGTCGGACGAGAAACCGACCACGTTGGGCAACTGCATCCGTGCGCTGGGCAATCCTTTCATCTTGATGATGTTCCTTGCCATCTTCTTCTATTGCGGAGCGGAGGCTTCCATGTTCAACCGCATCCCGTCGATTTTGAGCGAGAACACGAATGTGACCCCGGCGATGGGCAACATCGTGCTGATCATCTCCTTGTTCGTGGGACGTTTCCTCGGCGGTGTGATCCTGCAGAAGATGAGTGCGAAGAAGTTCCTCGGCATCACCGTGGCGGTCTCCATCCTCGGCAACGTGCTGTTGTTCCTGCCCTACAACGCTTTCACCACGTGGTTGAGCTTCATCCTCATCGGTATCGGTTTCGCCAACATTTTCCCGCTGGTATTCTCCATCTGCGTGGATCACAAGCCGGAGATGTCGAACGAGATCTCGGGTTTGATGACCACGGCCATCGTGGGTGCGGCCATCGTCCCGCTGCTCACAGGCGCCATGGCGGGCATCGGCATTCGCTATGCTTTCATCGTGCCGCTCTGCTGTTTGGCATATCTCTGTTTTGTGACAATGCGTGTTTCGAAAGAGAAATAATCACCATATATCCTTTGTAGAGACGTTTCATGAAACGTCTCTACATCTCAAATCCGAAAAAAATACTCGAATATGAAAAAATCAACTCTTTTCTTAATGTTGCTTGCTGTCGTGATGATGGCAGGTGCTCAGTCGCAGTATGTTAACCCCTTTGTCGGCACGGACGGGCACGGACACACCTACCCGGGTGCGATTCTGCCGTTCGGCGCCATCCAACTCAGTCCCGACACCCGTCTGGAGGGCTGGGACGGCTGCTCCGGCTACCATTATAGCGACAACCGGATTTACGGTTTCTCGCATACCCACCTCAGCGGTACCGGCTGCTCGGACTATGGCGATATTTTGGTGACCCCGTTTGTCGGGGAGCCCTCCGTCGTGAACGAGAAATATGCACTCGGATTCTCCCATGACAAAGAGACTGCCGAACCGGGCTACTATAGCGTGAAATTCGACAACGGCATCCAGGCGGAGATGACAGCCGCCAACTACGTGGGCATCCACCGCTATACCTTCCCGAAAGGCGGCAAACATGGCGTCATCGTGGACTTGCAACACCGTGACAAGACCTTGGAAAGCTATATGACGTTGAAAGCCAACGATTTGGTCGGATTCCGCCGCTCTGAGGCATGGAACGACGACCAGTATTGCGCCTTCTCCCTCAAAACCTCTGTTCCTGCGGAGACTGTTGTCTTTTTCCAAGATGACAAAGCTGTAAATGTCAAAGAGATACACGGAACAAATTGCAAAGCAATCCTCTATTTCCCGGAAAATGTGAAGGATGTGGTGGTGAAAGTGGCCATTTCCGCTGTGGATATGGATGGCGCTATCAACAACCAGACGGAAGTCCGCGACTTTAATTTCGACAAGGCGCGTAAAAATGCTACGGAAGTTTGGAACAAAGAACTCGGCAAGATCATGGTCTCTTCCAAAAACGAAGAGTACCTCAGAACCTTCTATACAGCTTTGTACCATTGTTTTACATCGCCCTATCTCTATTCTGATCTGGACGGGCGCTACCGTGGCGAGGATAATGGAATCCATAAATCGGACAAGGGACATTCTGTTTATACGGTGTTTTCTCTTTGGGATACCTACCGTGCCCTGCATCCGCTGTTGAATATCATTGACCAGAAGCGGACGAGCGACTTCCTCTACACCTTCCTGAATCATTTCAGACAGGCGGGCTATTTGCCGATGTGGGAGCTTTCCTCCTTCGAGACATGGTGCATGATCGGCTACCATGCGGTGCCGGTGGTTTTGGATGCTTATATGAAGGGAATCCAGGACTATGACGCCAAGGAAATGCTCAAAGCCATGATTGTCACGGCCAATCTTGACAAACTCGGACGCCCTGAATATGCCAAATACGGCTTCGTGCCAGGGGATATGGAGAATGAATCGGTGTCCAAAACACTGGAATATGCATACGATGACTGGTGCATTGCGATGTTTGCGAAAGCGATTGGAGATAAGGATACCTACAAAGAGTATATACATCGTGCCCAATCGTATAAAAACATTATGGATCAAAGCGGCTTTATGCATGGCAGAATGAACGGCGGTTTCGCCACCCCGTTCAGTCCCCGGGAGGTTAACAACTTCTATACGGAAGCCAACTGTTGGCAATATACCACATACGTGCCACAAGACTTTAACACTTACATCGAAATGATGGGTGGCCCCAAGAAAATGGAGATGTTCCTCGACAAGCTGTTTAATTCCTCCTCGACAATGTCCGGGCGTGTGCAGTCCGACATCACGGGGGTCATCGGTCAATATGCCCACGGAAATGAGCCGAGTCACCATGCCGCATACTTGTACAATTACGTGGGACGGCCTGACAAGACACAAACTCTGGTGAAGAAGATCATGACCAGTCTGTATTCCTCGAAACCTGACGGGCTTTGCGGCAATGAGGACTGCGGTCAGATGTCCGCATGGTATGTTTTCAGCGCGATGGGATTTTATCCTGTCTGTCCCGGCAACAACCAATATGTCATCGGTTATCCGCTGTTCGACAAAGTGGAGGTGAAACTGGAGAATGGTAAAACTTTGACTATCATCAGGAAAGAAGACAAGCCGTTCATTGAGTCGGTGACCCTTAACGGTAATCCGCTGACGAGATCGTATATCACCTACGAGGAAATCGCCAATGGCGGCGTGATGGAGTTCACGATGGGGGACAATCCGAGTCCCACATGGGGCAAAGGGAAAGAGAACATGCCGGTCAGTAAAATCGAGGCGTTTGACAGGATAGTGCCTGTCCCGGTTTTCTCCACCGACAAGGTATCTTTCCGTGACCAGACCCGTATCGCGTTAAGTATTCCTAAGGTGGTGGAAGGAGACCGCAAGTCCATCGATGCCGCCAAGAAAAAGGTAGATGTGAAAGAGACACTTGAGACGAAAGATTCCAAAGAGCCGCTGAAAGGCTCCGTTGAGTTGAAAAAGGGCAGTACTATAGAATCAGTGAAGAAGTCTTCTCCGGCATTAAAGGTGGCGCCGGGCACAGATGATTATGAGATGTATTATACAACAGACGGAAGCACGCCCTCTCCTAAGACGGGAATTCGTTATACAGGACCGATAGTGGTCGATAAAGACATGATCATCAAGGCGGTTGCCGTGGATGCGAAAGGCCGGATGAGCCAGGTGGCGGAGGCACGTTATGTGCGATATGTCCGCGACAGGGACATCACCTACATCACGAAGCCTGACAATCAGTATTATGCAGGAGGGGATGAAGGCCTGATTGACAATAGCAGAGGCAAAGTGAACTACCGTATCGGTGGTTGGCAGGGTTTCACCAAAGACTGTGAGCTAATCATTGACCTGCGCGAGGTGAAGAAAATCACCACCGTCGGGGCCGGTTGCCTTGAGGAACAGCGCGCATGGATATTCTATCCCCAGAGTATAGAAGTTTATGTGTCTGACGACGGTCAGAACTACAAGTCTTTCGGTAAGACGAATTTGTCTGTGGAACGGACAGAAGGTGCTCATATCCAGGACCTTGAGGTGAAGGGAAAGGCCAATGCCCGCTATGTCAAGATCCTCATCAAGAATTACGGCAAGCTGCCCGAATGGCACCTTAGTGCGGGCGAGCAGGCATGGCTCTTTGTGGATGAGGTCTGGGTGAAGTAGAATGTAGAATGTGAATGGTTGGGGCTAATAGCCAATGGCTAAAAGCCAATAGCCAAAAGCAAAAAAAGTGTATCTTTGCCGATTATTTTGAAAAAAGGAAAAATAGACCCAATATGATCAACATTACATTGCCTGACGGCTCTATTAAACAAATGGAAAAGGGCTGCACCCCTTACGAGGTGGCGCAGGCCATTAGTGAAGGATTAGCACGCAACGTGCTGGTGGCCAAAGTGAATGACCAAATGGTGGAACTCGACAAACCCATTAACGAGGATGCCACCCTTACGCTTTACACCTGGAATGACCGCGAGGGTAAGGACACCTTCTGGCACAGCTCCGCGCACTTGATGGCAGCGGCTATCGAGTCGCTCTATCCGGGCGTGAAGTTCGGTATCGGTCCGCATATCGAGACCGGCTTCTATTACGATATCGACTTCATGGACTACTCCATCTCCTCCGATGACTTCCCGAAGATTGAGGAGAAGATGAAGGAGCTGGCTTCCCAGAAGATTCAGTTCGTGCGCCGCGAAGTCCCCAAAGCAGAGGCTATTGAGTATTTCCAGAAGAAAGGCGACGAATACAAGCTGGAACTTATCGACGGTCTGGAAGACGGTCAGATTTCGTTCTACGAGAGCGGTCCGTTCACAGACCTCTGTCGTGGCCCGCACTTGCACGATACCTCTGCCATCAAGGCCATCAAGCTGCTCAAGACAGCCGGTGCTTACTGGCGCGGCGACGAGAAGCGCAAACAGCTGACCCGTATCTATGCCGTCACCTTCCCGAAAAAGAAGGAACTCGACGAATACTTGGCTCTCCTCGAAGAGGCCGCCAAGCGCGACCACCGCAAATTGGGTCGTGAGATGGAGTTGTTCACCTTCTCTCCGCTGGTGGGACAAGGTCTGCCGTTGTGGTTGCCGAAAGGTGCCGCGCTGCGCGACCGTCTGGAGCAGTTCCTCCGCAAGGTGCAGAAAAAGTACGGTTACCTGCAGGTGATCACCCCGCATATCGGTAACGTGAACCTCTACAAGACTTCCGGTCACTATGCCAAATACGGTGCGGACTCCTTCCGTCCCATCACCACCCCGCAGGAAGGCGAGGAGTTCTTCCTCAAACCGATGAACTGCCCGCACCACTGCCAGATCTACGCCGCCCGCCCGCGCTCGTACAAGGAGCTGCCTCTCCGTCTCGCGGAGTTCGGCACCGTCTATCGTTACGAACAGAGCGGTGAACTGCACGGTTTGACCAGGGTTCGTGGCTTTACGCAGGACGATGCGCACCTCTACTGCACTTCCGACCAAATCAAGGAGGAGTTCTGCAAGGTCATCGACATCATCCTCTACATCTTCAAGACCCTGAAGTTTGACAACTACAAGGCACAGGTTTCGTTGCGTGACCCGAACAACAAGGAGAAGTACATCGGCAGCGACGAGAACTGGGAGAAGGCACAGCGCGCCATCATCGAGGCAGCTGCTGAGAAGGGTCTGAACACCATCGAGGTGGAGGGCGAGGCCGCGTTCTATGGTCCGAAGCTCGACTTCATGGTGAAGGACGCCATCGGTCGCGAGTGGCAGTTGGGTACGGTCCAGGTGGACTACAACCTGCCCGAGCGTTTCGGTTTGGAATACACGGACGCCGACGGTCAGAAGAAGCGTCCGGTGATGATTCACCGCGCCCCGTTCGGCTCCATGGAGCGTTTCGTGGCCGTGCTGTTGGAGCACACCGGCGGTAACTTCCCATTGTGGCTCACCTCCGACCAGGTCGTCATCCTGCCCATCAGTGAGAAATATATGGACTACGCCCGCAAGGTGCAGGCCGCGTTGGACGAGCAGGACATCCGCTGCTATATTGACGAGCGCAGCGAGAAGACCGGCCGTAAGATCCGCGACGCCGAAACCGCCAAGGTGCCCTACATGGTCATCGTGGGTGAGAACGAGGAGAAGGACGGCACCGTCTCAGTCCGTCGCCACGGCAACATCAACGACGGCACGATGCCGCTGGAGGGTTTTGTCGATCTGATCCGCAAGGCGATTGCCGAGGAACTGGAGAATTGATAACGAATGTAGGGGCGAATAATTATTCGCCCCTACAGACCACGTTCGGTTTACAACAATATAGGGTTGTCACAAAATGGCAACCCTATTTTTATTGTTCAAACATATCCGAATAATCATTATTTTTGCGCCATAATTATGAAAAGGAAATTCAATATTAAAGAGAAAATCCAGCAGTTCCGGGCGTGGCGGGAGCGCCCCCGCGAGGTTGCACCGATGTCCACTGAGGAACACGAATGCCTGAACTGTCAAGAGCATTATACCGGCAATTACTGTCCCCGTTGCGGACAGGCGGCAAACACAGACCGTTTTTCCATGAAGGTGGCGGCGGAGAATTTCGCCGAAGCTTACGGCATGGGCGAGCGCGGCATGTTCCGCACCATCCTTGACCTCATCTTTCGTCCCGGCCACCTGATCCTTGACTATCTCCGCGGCAAGAGAGCATCCTATTTCGCCCCTTTCAAAATGTATTTCCTGCTCGCGGCGGTCTCCCTCCTCGTGACCCACGGGCTGAACATCACAGGACACGCCCTCCACGACGATTCCGAAAATGTCACCGAGGAGGTGAGACAGGAACATGACAATGGAAGAACATCCAAAGTAACGGGTACCCTTGAAGATAATTCTCCTGCAAAGGAGCAAGGTGTCACCGTCGATGAAGAAGGTGTGCATAGTTCTTTTGACAAAAATTACCCTACAGAGTCTCGTATTTATTCCATCATTTATAACACATTGGATAAGATAGAACGTTTCGAGCAAAAATATCCCAGTATTAACATCTTGTTGCTTTTGATGCTGATTTCCGGGAACCTCTTCCTCTTTTTCCGACACAGTCCAAACATTCCTGATCTGCGCTACCCAGAACTCTTTATCTCGTTAGTATACATTGCCAATATGTACACCGTCTATTCCATTGTGTTCGATTTTTTCAGCTTGACAAAACTTACTTCTTATGCATTATTTCTCACGATAATCCCGCTCAAACAGATGAGTGGCTACAGCTGGTGGCGCACTATCCTGAAAACCGTCGTGGCCTTTACCATTATGTTGGTGTTGTTCATCGTGTTCATTGTGTTGGCAGTGCTCGGTGTCGGACTTTTTGTGAAATATCATGGGTGAGAATGAGTTAGCAGTTGTCAGTTATCGGTTATCGGTTAATAGTTATGGATACATACATTTTTAGAAGACAGATTCATAAGTTACCGGGCAAGGTGATTCACCACGTGCCGCTGCCGGAGCCGCAGGTGGTGGAGGGACACGGGGCACGGGCGCAGATCGGCGAGATTTGCAAGAAAAATGGCTACAAGCATGTTTTGGTGGTTACCGATAAGACCTTGCGTGAGCTTGGCTACGAACAGAAAATCCTTCAGTCCCTGAAGGAGGTCAGGGTACGGTACACGCTTTTCTACGGCATCGATTCCGAACCGACGGCCGCGCTGATCGAAAAAGGGCGCAAAATCGCCATGAAATACAACACCGAGTGCGTGATCGCACTGGGCGGCGGTTCGGTGATGGACACCTGCAAGATGATTGTGGCGGGTGCACGTCTGCCGCATCTCAGCACCAGAGCCCTGCTCGTCAAATTCCTGATGGTGCCGGGCAAGACCCTGCCGATGATTACTGTTCCCTCCACCGCTGGTACGGGCGCGGAAATCACCGTGGGCGCGGTGGTGACCCGCACTCGCGGCTCGAAAGGATCCACCGTCATCATCGGACTGGATGTGACGCACGTGATCCTCGACAGCGAACTGACCATCCACGCACCAAAGATGGTGACTGCCGCCTGCGGAATGGACGCCCTCAGCCATGTGGTGGAAGGGACGGTGAGCGATGTGGCGGTCGATGTGGAGGATGCCTACCGTTCTTTGGAAGGCGTGAAACTGATCCTGCATCATCTGCCCGTGGTGATGCGCGAGCCGGAGAATATTGAATCGCGGTTGGCGATGTGCCGCGCCGCGATGTACGGCGGCAACGCCATCAACACGCAATTGGCCGGCTACGTGCACGCCTTCGCGCACAGCATCGGGGCCAAGTACCATATCCCTCACGGTCAGGCCATCACGCTGATGATGCTGCCTGTGCTGGAGTATCAAAAAGAGACCTGTCTTAGGAAGTATGCTCTGATGGCCCGTTATTGCGGGTTGGCGGATGTGCACACCGAAGACCGCATAGCAGCCGAGCGTTTCTTGCAGGCCGTCAAAGACCTCATCGTCACCTGCGGTCTCGACACATTGCCGTTGCCTGTGAAAGAGTCCGATTACGAGGAACTTACCCGTATGGTGGCCAAGGACTCCATTAACTATTCCGCCCCGATGACGTTCAGTGAGGAGGATATTGTGAAGGTGCTGGAGAGGGTGAGTGAACAGTGATCAGTGATTGGCCGTGAATGGAGCAAAACACCTTGTGTGAAGAACAGTTAGAAGATGGAAAAGAAACCTGAACCGATTTTTACACTGACTAACTGGGAGCAAGTCATTCTGGCTCTTGTCATATATGCGGTCACAATCGTGTTGACTGGTGTTTCATGGTTGAATTTCATGGTCACTTTTGTTGCGATTAGTTTGTATATGGGCGGTTTTATAACATACACCAAATTTTATGAGGATCATCTTGTTATTGTCAAACCTCTGTGGCTTTGCTATCATACTTATGTTGATTATTCGGAAATAGTGAGTGTCAAATTAGGAGAGGGGTCGGCTTACCCTGGAATACCTGCTGTCCTCCACGTGCGGGTCGTTGGGAAGAAAACACCCAAAATAATTGGAGAACCCTCTTCAAAACAAAAACTGGAATTGGCTGAATTTCTGGAATCCAAGGGGATAGAATATGATTTTGGCGACTAGCTGACGTGGAAATCTTACAAATTTTTCAATGCCAATTTTTTTCGGTGGTTTAAGTCAAGATGAAGAGAATAGATGTCGTTGCCATACAAAATTCTGCGCGAAATGATGAATAATTGTACAAATAAGAGTGATGCAAAGTTTTTGTATTTTTGCAGCGAATTTGATATGAATAACACTTAACAAACTAGAATATGAAGAGGATAATCTTTTCCGTATTGTTTTTGTTCGCGGCGGTGTCCGTCTTTGCCCAACAAAAGATAATGTCCTTCGAGGTGAAGGGCTTTGAGAAGTCCTACAACCAGGTGAAGGTCGTGAACGAGACCTCATACGAGAATTTTCACTGTAGGGTGGTGATTCTCAATGCAGACAGCACCGTGAAGGAGGTCTATGGCGACTATGAACTTAAAGAGAAAGGGGATTCTGATTCCAATACGAAGAATGGAAGCGATAGCAGGATCAAACAAGGCGCGTTGTTGGGCATCCAGTTCCCGAAAAGTTTCACGGGAGAGACCTCCTTTTTCGTGGAATACAAGGATTACCCGCTGTTCGATGTGATTGTTATCCATCTGACGGACAAGGGCGGTGGATACGAAGAGGAATATTAACATCTGAACACAGGATTTAGCATGAAGAACGAACAAATCACCGAAATCGTCGCGGCCCAGCGAAAATTCTTCCGCACGGGTGCGACGCTGCCTGTCAAATGGCGGATACAACAGCTTAAGAAACTGAAAGCGGCGGTCATCGCGCATGCCACCGAGTTCGAGGATGCGCTCACCGCCGACCTCGGACGGAGTAGGGTGGAGGCCTATCTCTGCGATGTGGGTCCCATTATCGTGGAAATCAACGAGATGCTGCGGGGACTGCGCCGATGGGCACGGCCCGAGTGCCACTTCAGCGGTCTGATGTGCTTTCCGAGTACCGTCACCAAAGTCTATAAGATGCCCTACGGTGTGTCGTTGGTGATCAGTCCTTTCAATTTCCCGATTCTATTGACTATCGGGGTGGTGGCGGCGGCGATGTGCGGCGGCAACACTGTGGTGATCAAATCCAGCAGCAAGTCGGCGGCCTGCACTGAGGTGCTCAAACGTTTCTTCGCGGAGGTCTTCCCGCCCGAGTACGTCACCCTCATCGACGGCGGTCACGACGTGGCGGACATGTGCCTCGCGCAGCGCTTCGACAAGATCTTCTACACTGGTTCGCCTGCCGTGGGCAAGCACGTGATGGCCGAGGCCTCCAAGAACCTTACCCCCGTGGCTTTGGAACTGGGTGGTGAGACCGGCAACTGGTGCGTGGTGCGCAAGGATGCTGACCTCAAGGATGCGGCCCGCAAGATTGCCTTCTTCAAGCTCTGCAACGCCGGACAGATCTGCATCAACATCAACCAGATAGCCGTGGCCGAAGAGGTCGCGGAACCCTTCCTCGCGGAACTCAAGAAGGCCTTCACGGCGCAGATCGGCGAGCATCCGGTGACCAATCCCGAATATCCGAAACTCATCACAACTGCAGCATACGACAAGTGCGCGGCGTTAGCCGACGAGTACCGCGACCGCATCATTTTCGGTGGTGAGGGTAACCGCGAAACGCAACATTATGCCCCGACCATCATCTACCCTGTGGATAAGGATGAGCATATCGTGCGGCATGAGCTCTTCTGCCCGTTGTTGCCCGTGGTGCCCTTCAAGGACGCCGAGGTGGAGGCGCTGATGGAGACCATCGCCGACCGTGAGCATCCGTTGGCGATGTATCTGTTTACCAAGGATATGCAATGGGCGAACCGTACCATGCAGACGCAGCAGTTCGGCGGCGGATGCATCAACGAGGTATGCATCCACATGATGGTGAAGGGCGTGCCGTTCAATGGCGTAGGCCATTCCGGCATGGGCGCCTACCACGGCGAATGGGGCTTCCGCGAGTTCACGCATCCGCAGACCGTCCTCAAGGGCCGCACCGTCTTCAATCTTCCCCTCCGCGAGCACCCCTACACAGGCAAGGCCGGCGAATGGAAGATGAAATTGTTGAAATGGTTTGAAAGATAGGGTCATTATGAATCGCGAAAAGGAAATTTACAAAGTCACCCTCGTGGGCAGTGCGGGCAATGTCGCGCTGATGGCCTTCAAGTTCGTGGCTGGCATCCTGGGACACAGCGCCGCCATGGTGGCTGATGCGGTGCATTCGTTGTCGGATTTCGTCACCGACCTCATCGTCATCTGCTTCGTGCGGGTCAGCGCGAAGCCGCAGGACGAGTCGCACGACTACGGCCACGGCAAGTTCGAGACAATGGCCTCCTTTTTCGTGGGATTGGCGCTGACCGCCGCCGCCATCGGTATCATCGTTTCCGGTGCGTTGAAACTCGTTGACTGGCTGCGCGGGGAACAACTGCCCGCCCCCGGAAGACTGGCACTTTGGGCGGCCTTTATCTCTATTGTAGTCAAGGAGTTGCTCTACCAATATACGGCGAGGGCCGGTAAACGTCTGGACTCGCAGGCCGTGGTGGCCAACGCTTGGCACCACCGCAGCGACGCCCTCTCCTCCATCGGGGCGGCCATCGGTATCGGCGGGGCCATCCTGCTCGGCGACCGCTGGACCGTGCTCGACCCGCTGGCCTCCATTGTGGTCGGTGCGATGTTGGTGAAGGTGGCCGTGAATGTGCTCAATGGCAGTATGAACGAGCTGACGGAATGTTCTTTACCCGCTGAAACAGAACACGAGATCGAGGAGATCATCCGTTCCTGTCCGGATGTTTGCGAACCGCATAATCTGCGTACCCGCAAGATAGGCAACCGTATCGCCATCGAGGCGCACATCCGCATGGACGGCAATACCACCCTTAACGTCGCTCACGACCGTGCCACCTTTATTGAAAATCTTCTGAAAGAGCGTTTTGGAGCGCAGACGCACGTGACGCTCCACATGGAGCCGAAAAAGGGCTGAAATGGTTCAAAGTTCAAAGCTTAAGAAAGGACAATGCACTCATTATATACAGCAACCGATTAACCGCTAAAAAGTGTATATTTGCGCCCTCAAAAAAATGAATGAAAAACTAATGATATAACCATGTTTGAAAGTTTATCCGACAGATTAGAACGCTCGTTTAAGATATTGAAAGGCCAGGGAAGGATCACCGAGATCAACGTGGCCGAGACCACCAAGGAGATCCGCAAGGCGCTCATTGACGCCGATGTGAGTTATGCCATCGCCAAGGAATTCACTAATAGCGTGAAGGAAAAGGCTATTGGCATGAACGTCATCAACGCCGTGTCGCCCAACCAGTTGATGGTGAAGATCACCTACGACGAACTGATCGCGCTCATGGGCAACCAGGCGGTCGATATCAACCTCAAGGGCTCACCGGCCATCATCCTGATGGCCGGTCTGCAGGGTTCCGGTAAGACCACCCACAGTGCGAAGCTTGCCAACCTTCTGAAAACGAAACGCGGTAAGAAACCCTTGCTGGCTGCTTGTGACGTCTATCGTCCTGCCGCTATTGACCAACTGCAGGTGCTCGGGCAACAGGTGGGCGTCGAAGTCTATACTGAACCCGACAACAAAAAACCTGTTGAGATCGCCAAGAATGCTGTCCGTCATGCCAAAGACTATGGCTATGATGTGGTCATTATCGATACCGCTGGCCGTCTTGCCGTGGATGAGGAGATGATGAACGAGATCTCCAACATCAAGGAAGCTGTAAATCCGCAGGAAATCCTCTTCGTGGTGGATGCCATGACCGGTCAGGATGCCGTGAACACGGCCAAAGCTTTCAACGACCGCCTCAACTTCGACGGTGTCATCCTCACCAAACTCGACGGCGATACCCGTGGCGGTGCCGCACTTACTGTCCGTAAGGTAACCGGCAAGCCCATCAAGTTTGTCGGTATGGGCGAGAAGATGGAAGCTCTCGACGTGTTCCACCCGGAACGTATGGCAGAGCGTATCCTCGGCATGGGAGACATCCGTTCCTTCGTGGAGCGTGCGCAAGAGCAGTTCGACGACGAGGAAGCCGCCAAACTCTCCAAAAAGCTGGCTAAGAACCAGTTCGACTTCAACGACTTCAACCAACAGATCCAGCAGATCAAGAAGATGGGCAATGTGAAGGATCTTATGGGCATGATTCCCGGTATGGGCAAGATGATACGCAATATGGATATCGACGACAACGTCTTCAAGAGTGTGGAGGTGATGATCCAGTCGATGACGCCCGAGGAACGTGCCAACCCCGACATTATCAATGGTTCTCGCCGCAAACGTATCGCGCGCGGTTCCGGTCGTGATATCCAGGATGTTAACCGCCTCATCAAGCAGTTCGACGACATCCGCAAGGTGATGAAGGCCGTGAACAACGGTTCTGGTAAAACTAGAGGAATGATGCGTGCCATGAATGCCCGCGGAAGAAGATAACAGTCACTATGAAAGAGATTTATCTGGCTGGCGGCTGCTTTTGGGGCACCGAGCATTACTTTAAGCAAATTGACGGAGTGCTGGAGACGGAAACCGGTTTCGCCAACGGCAACACCGATAACCCGACCTACGAGGAGGTCTATACCGATACCACTGGCTACGCGGAAACGGTGAGGGTGGCTTATGACGAGACAAAGGTTAGTCTGGAATTCCTTATCGACATGTTTTTCCATGCCATCGATCCGACGTTGCTCAACCGCCAAGGACACGACGAGGGCACGCGCTACCGTACGGGTGTGTATTACACAGACGAGACGGAACTTCCAGTGATCAAACGCATCTTCGATGAAAAACAGAAGTTGTACGATCAGCCGATAGTGACGGAGATTGCGCCGCTGCGCAACTTCTTCTCCGCCGACGAGTACCATCAGGACTATCTGGACAAGCACCCCGACGGATATTGCCATCTGCCTGTCGAACTCTTCGAATTCGCTCGCAAATCCTCCCACCGCTAACCTTCTAACCTTAAACATAAACAAAGCCCCGAAAGATTCATCTCCCGGGGCTTTGCTCATTTATGTCTCTGCAATGCAACTTTACGCCTTTGTCTGGTTGGCGACACCGTCCTGCTTGGCCTTCAGTTCCTCGTCAGAGAGGCCGAGGTAGCGGTCGCTGATGACCTGCATTTCACTGTCCAATTCCAGCAGATAGGGCACGCCTGTAGGGATGTTGAGCTTCACAATCTCCTCGTTGGACATGTTTTTCATAAACTTGATGATACCGCGGATACTGTTGCCGTGTGCCACAACCAGCACTTGTTTGTACTGGCGTAATGATTCCACGATGTTGACGTTCCACAACGGAATGATGCGCTTGGTGGCATCCATCAGCGATTCGGTGGCGGGACGGGCGGCCTTGAATTTGATGTCTTGGTAACGGATGTCGAATTTCGGGTGGCGCGGGTCGTCGTCAGCCAAAGGTTCGGGCTGCACATCGTAACTGCGGCGCCACTTGTTGACCTGCTCTTCGCCGTAAATAGACACGGCCTCCTTCTTGTTCTGTCCTTGCAGCGCACCGTAGTGCTTCTCGTTCAGTCGCCAGGTCTTATATACGGGCAGCCACATCCGGTCCATCTCCTCCAACACATAGTTCAGCGTCTTGATGGCGCGTTTCAGGAACGAGGTGTAGGTGTAGCGGATGTCCAACCCCGGTTCGTCGCGCAGGATGCGGCCCGCCTGCTTCGCCTCTTCGATGCCCTGCGGCGTGAGATCCACATCCGTCCATCCCGTGAACTGGTTCGACAGATTCCATTCGCTTTGTCCGTGTCTTATCAATATGAGTTTGTACATTCTTTCTTTTATAATGGTTATGGGTTATTGGTTATGGGTTGTTGAAGCTTGGGGTTAGTGAATTGTGATTAGTGAATTGTGATTGGTCAAAAGTCATTAGTCTAAGTCTAAGTTTATGTCTAAGTCAAAGTCATAGTTTTAAAGCTAATAGCCAACAGCTAAAAGCTAAAGTTTGTTTTCCCCGTTCGGGAACACAATCGTCGGCTTGAAGCGTTTCGCCTCTTCGAAGTCCATGGAGGCGTAGGAGATGATGACCACGACGTCGCCGACGGCGGCTTTGCGGGCGGCGGGACCGTTCAGGCAGATCACGCCGGAGTCTTTCGCCCCTTTGATGACGTAGGTTTCCAAACGCTCTCCGTTGTTGACGTTCAGCACCTGCACTTTCTCGTTCTCGATCATGTTGGCGGCCTCCATCAGCGTCTCGTCGATGGTGATGCTGCCCACGTAGTTCAGATTCGCCTCCGTGACGGTGGCCTTGTGTATTTTCGATTTCAGGACTTCTATGTTCATTTTATAATGGTTATGGGTTATAGGTTATTGGTTATTGAAGCTAATAGCCAACAGCCAAAAACTATCTATACTTAATATTGTCGATCAGTCGCACTGGTCCGACATACACCGTGATGAACCCCATCACGCCGTTCGGGTTGTCGAGCGTGTCGGTGGTGAGGAGGGTCTTGGCATCGGCGATTTCGAAGTAGTCGAGTTGGAACTCGGGGATCTTGGCGATTTCCGATTCCACGAACTGTTGGATTTCCGGTACGCTCTTGCACTGCTTGGATGCTTCGAGGATGCGGTGGATGTTGGCGGCGGTCTCGAACTCGTGGGTCGAGAGACGGCGGTTGCGGGAGCTCATGGCCAGACCGTTGGGCTCGCGTACGATAGGGCAGGGGACAATTTCGGCAAGGATGCGGCACTGGGCGCACATCTCGCGGATGACGGCAATCTGCTGGTAGTCTTTCTCCCCGAAGTAAGCCTTGTGCGGACGTACCCATTCGAGCAGGCGGCGCACGATGACGCCCACACCGTTGAAATGTCCCGGGCGGGCGGCGCCTTCCATCACGTTGGCCACGGTGCCGAAGTCATAAACCTCGGTGGGCGCGACAGGGAAGACTTCCTCCACAGAGGGTGCAAAAACGTAATCGGCAAGGTCGCCAATCAGCTTCACGTCAGCCTCCAGGGTGCGAGGATACTTCTCCAAGTCCTCGGCATTGTTGAACTGCACGGGATTCACGAAGATGGAGCAGAACACCACATCGTTTTCCTCATGTGCGCGGCGGATGAGCGAGAGATGCCCCTCGTGGAGAGCACCCATGGTCGGCACCATACCGATGGTCTTGCCGGCGGCACGCTCGCGCACAGCAATGTCCATCAACTTCTCAACAGTTTTGATGATTTCCATATTGGTTTAAAATTCAATTACTTACAAAAAAATATCGCTTTGCGGAAAGCGGTCGCAAAGGTATATTTTTTTTTGACATGTATGAACCTGTTATTTTGGCTTTTGGCTTTTAGCTTTTGACCTTTGACCTTTTGCCAACGTCCTTGCCCCAACTTCTCACGTCTTTGATTAAGCCCTATTTAATATTCTCCTCCACCATCTCTTTCAGGTACGCCATCACCTCTGGTTCTTGTAATGACACCCCGTCCAGTGCCTCATACACTTCATCCGTGTCCAACACGTATTCCACCTCTTCTTTCCCGTCTTTAACTCGTTGGAAATGAAACACAAAGTGGATTTCAGGATGGGCGGCGATGGTGAGCACCATGGTGCCGGCGAGGTCACCCATGGGAGGGCGGTCGAGGTGAGTCAGACCGAACACGGCCGTCACCGTGGTGCCGACGCCCAGTTCGCTCTCAATCTTCATGGAACCGCCGGTCTGCTCAGTGTTCTGCTTCAGCAACGGCAGTCCGAGGCCGACCTTGCGCGTGGTGCGCGTGGTGAAGAACGGGTTTATGACCTTCTCCACGGTCTCCGCGCTCATACCGCAGCCGTCGTCCTTGAATATCAACGTCAGTGTGTCAGCATCGTGGTTTTCCAGAACCTCAAGCGTGATGTTGTTTGCTTTTGCACGGGTGGAATTCTGGAGAATGTCCATGATGTGCATCGACAAATCTTTCATAACTAGGCGTTTAGATAAGTGTAGATTTGTCCAGCCACCTCGAAGGTCTGCTCAGTGGTGCCTAAGACGGGAATGTCCTCTTCCTTGGCCTGCTCCAGCATGTCGTCATCGGGTTTGTTGCCCTTCACGAGGATAACGCACGCCAGCTCTTTCAGCGAAGCGATGGCGATGACGTTCTTGTGGGTCTGCAAAGTCACCCAAGCTTGGCCTTCCTGCGCGAATCCCATCACATCACTCAGCAAATCAGAGACATAGCCGCCCTTGATTTCAGTGTCCATATTGTCCTCACCACAAAACACGGTGAGATTCATTTTTTCTACTAATTCTTTTACGGTCATATTGGTTGGTTTATTTGTTTCTAAATTGTAATTCGTTTTTAGTTCCAACCCCACACTGCGGCTTCGCCTTATGTGGGGTTATTAGCACTTCGTGCGTCTTGCCTCTTCGAGGCTGCTCAAGGACTTATAATTTTAATATAATTGGGGTTTTACGTTTCATCGTTTCATCGTTTCATCGTGTAAGCAGGACTTCGCGGCCGTCCTCCCCATGTAGTGCCTTCCGGATTTCCTCGAAGCTGCGGGTTTCCATCTTCAGGTAGCAGGGGGCGGTGCCGATCACATCGGGTATGTGAGCGTCTGAGCTTCTAGTGAACATCTTGTTTTTCAGATATTTGTGGACTTTCAGGATCTCGTCTTTGTTGCCGTGCTTGGAGAGTTCCACCGCGTCGTAGTCCAAATCGAACGGGATGAAACCCAATTGCGCGATGAGACTGTTCTTCATCTTGTCGATGTGCGCGGGCACGAACAAGCCGCCCAATTCGTGGACTTTGTCCGCGATCTGGTTGACATTTTGGTCGATGGCGGAGGTCAGCAGGCGCGGCTCCTCATACACGATGTTCATCTCTTCGTCAATCTGCACCTGGTCGCCGAAAATGTCGGGGTCGTTGGGGATGTTCGGGAGGTGTTCGTCAAGGTAAGCCTGGAACTTGTCCAATGACTCGTGGTCGCCGAAATAAGCCAGACAGTGCGCCTCCTCCTTGGTGGTCACCTCCGCGCCGCAGAGCACGAAAATGTCGCGGTTGTGGGAGTAATGCTCCGCCAACCGGCAGTGCCGCGTGGCATTATGGTCGGTGATGGCGATCACATCGATGCCCCTCTCCAATGCGAGCGCGATGATGTTCTCCGGCGTCATGTCCAAATCACCGCAAGGAGAAAAAAGCGTATGCGTATGTAAATCAGCTTTATAGATGTTCATTAACCCAAAAAATTGCGGGCAAAGATACTATTTTTTGCGATATTGCCTATTTTTTGTTACATTTGCAACTTGTTTTTTGAATTGATAAATTTGCCTTAATTATTTATGAATCAGAAGTATAGCGATTACCTTTTTGAAACTTCCTGGGAGATTTGTAACAAAGTGGGCGGCATTTACACCGTCCTTTCCACCAAAGCGGCCACCGTGGTGGGCAACTATCATGATCATTACATCTGCATCGGCCCTGACATTCCGAAAGAATATAACGACGATTTCGTGGAGGATCCCACGCTTTTCAAGAACTGGCGTGACATTGTCGCTCGCGACGGTCTGAAAGTGCGCATCGGAAGATGGCAGATAGTGGGTTCCCCGGTGGTGTTCTTGGTCGATTTCACCAGCTTCTTTGAGAAAAAGAACGAGATTCTGACCAAATTCTGGCTTCGCTACAAACTGGATTCGATTTCCGGACAGTGGGATTATATCGAGCCCGCGTTGTTCGGCTATGCTGCTGGCCGCGTGATAGAAAGTTTCTACAATTTCTATTGCAGCTCGATGGACAAGATCGTGGCGCATTTCCATGAGTGGATGACGGGTACGGGTATTCTCTACCTGGAATCTGTGGCTCCGCAGATTGCCACGGTGTTCACCACCCACGCCACCGTCCTCGGTCGTTGCATTGCCGGGAATGGTCTTCCGCTATACGCTGATATCCAGCAATATAATCCGTTTGATACGGCTCAACGCTTCGGAGTGCAGTCTAAGTTCTCGTTGGAGTCGCTGTCGGCCAAGCACGCGGATGCCTACACCACGGTGAGTGAGATCACCAATCGTGAGTGCGCGGCGTTCTTCGAGAGACCTGCCGATGTGATCACCATCAACGGTTTCGAGAATGCCTTTGTGCCTAAGGGCGAAGAGTTTGACCGTAAGCGCAAGGCTGCCCGTGAACGGCTTTTGCAAGTGGCCTCCACGCTGATCCAGACCCAGATTCCAGACGACGCCATGCTGGTCATAAATAGCGGTCGCTATGAATTCAAGAACAAGGGTATCGATGTGTTTATCAAGAGCTTGGCGAAGGTCGCCGAAGCCAATCCGGACCGCACCGTCGTGGCGTTCCTCACCGTGCCCGCCGGTCAAAGCGGTCGTCAGGAAGAACTGGCCGCCCAGATGACCCAGCCCGTGAGCGGAGTGCCCATGTCCGACCGTTTCGTGACCCATGTGCTACACGATCCCTACCATGACCCGATTCTCAACGAACTGAACAATAACGGATTACATAACAGTCCTGAACAAAATGTGAAGGTGGTCTTTGCCCCTGTCTATT
>Ga0247608_10000923_pt1 | contig 43591 bp, 70 predicted proteins | sample 176DNAGHGlowgp2_FD_193490 | JGI IMG/M metagenome (GOLD analysis project Ga0247608, IMG submission 193490) | Sheep rumen microbial communities from Palmerston North, Manawatu-Wanganui, New Zealand - 1766 DNA GHGlow gp2 | ecosystem: Host-associated > Mammals > Digestive system > Stomach > Rumen ...
AAACAAACACAGGAGCGTGGACGGAATACCGCTTCGCAAATTCAAAAAGCCTGGATATTTCACAAATATCAAAATACCCCGACCAAAACGAACGCCTGATTTGTGGAAATTACAAAATCGTTAAAACCGAAACAATAGAAGCGCAAAAAGCCGGGTGGACATCAAAGGAAATCAAAATTGCAGATGTTGCGGAAAATGTAGAGCATTTCACATCAAAAAGCGGAAAAGAAATGGTGCGGTACACATACGACGGAAAGAACATGACGGACACGGTGGAAAAGTTTGAGAGCCGAACCGAAAGAAAAGAAACATGGTCTGACGGCGTATGGGGGCGAAAAATTGTTTATTTGGAGGTTGCAGAATGAAGAAAAAAGAAACAGCCGACATTTTGAAAAGGATGATCGGGCAGGGAAAACCCACGACCGAAAAAAAACAAAAGGAGAACGAAGATGGCAAAAGTCGCAGACGTAAAACTGACTGACAACAGCGCGGAGATCTTGCAGGCCGCAAAGGAACAAATTGCACTTGGGCTGGAGGCAATAGGCGGACAAATGGAACTTCATGCAAAAGAAAAATGCCAGGTCGATACAGGGCGACTCCGAAACAGCATCACTTTTGCAACGAGCGGAACACAAGGAAGTGCCAACACCTCCGGCGGAGCAGAGGCAAAGCCGGAGGACTATGCTCAGCACGGAAGAGCGGAAGAAAACGAAGTTGTGGTCGGAACAAATGTTGAATACGCACCCGAACAAGAGTATTATGGCAAAAAAGCACACTTTTTGAAAAACGCAGCCGCAGGGCATAGCGATGAATACAAAAAAATACTTGAAGCCGCTCTCAAAGCCTAAAAAAACACTTGACAAATTTGTGTTTTTGTGATATAGGAGAAAATAGAATCTAATGGCAAAGAAAAGCCACCGCAGTAAAGGAGAAACAATATGAGTTTGACGAGAAAATTCCTCAAAGCAATGGGGATAGAGGACGAGAAAATTGATGAGATTATTTCTGCACATTCCGAGACAGTAAATGCATTAAAAGAGCAGCTTACAGAGTTCAAAGAAAATGCTGAGAAACTTCCTGATGTTCAGAAGGAATTGAACAAATTGAAGGAAGAAAAAAAGAAGCTTGAAGAGGCGGGCGAAAAGGATCCTTACAAGGTCAAATATGATGCCATCAAAGAGGAATTTGATAACTACAAAAAAGACATTAAAGCCAAAGAAACGAAAGCATCCAAAGAAAAGGCCTATGAAAAGCTTTTAAAAGATGCAGGCGTCAACGAGAAAAGGATCGCTGCAGTTCTCAAAGTTTCAGACATTGACAAAATCGAATTTGATGAGAACGGAAACGTTAAAGACTCCGATACTTTAACAAAATCCATCAAAGAGGAATGGGCTGATTTTATAACCACCACCGAGACGAAAGGTGCTAATGTTTCGAATCCTCCGGGTCAGGGAAACGCAGAAGCAAAAAAGCCAAGCAAGGCTGCTGAAATTTACAAACAGCATTACACTTCGCTCTATGGAGAGCAGAAAGGAAACGAAAAATGAGTTTTATTCAGAAAGAAATTACTGGCAATGCCTATGCGCCTGGATATTTCCTTGCACACGAAGATTGCGTAAGAGAGACCAGACAGTTTGCACAGAACAGTGCTCTTGTGCAGACTACAGACGAAGGCGGAAAATATGTTCCGATGGGAACTGCTTATCCCACCAACGATGGAAATGCAATTGGCATTACCTATGAAGATGTTGACGTTACTACAGGCAATATGCCTGGCTCAGTAGTAATAAAGGGTGTTGTTTATGAGGATAAGCTTGCAGTCACAGGTGAGAGTTACGATTCAGTGACTCCCGAAACAGGTGATAACCCCGCTGAAAAAGGCTGGTATGAGAGAAGCGGAAGTGCAGGTGCTTACGTTTACACTCTTACGACTGACACTACAGTTGGAGAGGGCAAGACTTATTACGCTAAGTCTGATGTGAGAATTGCAAGTGCCGCTAAAACCGCTCTTGAAGCAAAAGGATTTGTATTTCTTACATCTCCTCAGGTAACAAGAGGCTCGGAATCGTAAAGAAAGTGAGGAAATGAAAAATGGCAAAGTGGGAAAATAATATTCTTGGCTTTATACCGAAAGAAGACTGGCTGGACATTCCGTTTAATCCGGCAAGACCCAACGATCCTGTTGATGCGCTTTTCGGTGATGAAAAAACCGACAACATTGTAGCTAAATGGCAGAGCATTGCATCACAGTATCAGATTCCAGTAATGGCTCAGTTCCATAGCTTTGACGTGGAATCGCAGACCACTGTCAGAGTGCCTATCGATACACACAATATCGAAAAGGGACTGATCAAAGTTAAAATAAATCAGAGTGAAAGAATGAGGGCACTGCTCAGAGCAGGCGTGCAGCAGGATCAGCTGTATGATTATGTGGTTAATGACGGAATTAACCTTGCAGAACAGGTCATCACTCGCTCAAAAGTTGCAAAGAATGAACTTATGGCAACGGGTAAGGTTACAATCAAAGAAAACAACCTCGACCTTACTGTTGACTATGGAGTTCCTGCCGATCAGACCGCATTTACCCTTGATCTTGCAACAACTGCTGACATTGATGCGCAGCTCGAAACAATTTTTGACAAAGCTGACGAAAGAGGCGTTGTCATTACAGGCATGATGACTTCCAAAAGAAATCTCACCAAGATGCGCAAGAATGCAGGACTCCAGACAAACATCAACGGCAATGTTGGTGCCGGCGCACTTGTCCGTTACAGCGCACTTCAGGCATATCTTGAGGAGGAGTATGGCATCAGCGAAATCATCGTTAATGATATGGCTTATGCATATGCAAGAGGTCTTGATTCTGATGGTAAAATTGTTCAGAGCACAGAAAGGTATTACCCCGAAGATAAGGTTACATTCTTTGCGAGAACAAACGGCGGAAGGCTTGGAACTGGTCTTTGGGGTGATGCTCCCGAGACAGACCTTGCAAGACTTCTTGATGTTAAAGGCTCGACAGAATCGCCTTATGTTGCGATTACTCAGTGGGCTGAAAAAGACCCTGCTGTTCTTTGGACTAAGGCATCAGCACTCTTTATGCCTGTTCTTTACAGTCCGAATTCTCTGCTGATCGCAACTGTTGAGGATAGCAACGAAAACGAAGGAGCATAAATATGAGTTATCGAGTAATTCAGCGCTTTGTTGATTTGCAAGACAATAATCATAGATACGAGGTGGGGGACAAGTTCCCTCGCCTCAATGCTAATGTAAGTAAAAAAAGAATACAGGAACTATCTTCTGCAGAAAATCGCAGAAAAATCCCTTTGATTGAAGAAATCAGAGAAGAAAAATCTGTTATTGCAGATGATAGTTTTGATAAAGATAATGAACTGCCGGATAATGATTTTACAAGTGTGAATTCCGAAACCGAAATTAAATCCAAAAAGAAATCAAAAGGCAAAAAGAAAGAGGCATAGGATGCAACTACTGCTTGAAGAGATCTGTCAAAATTTGAGAAACTGGTTCTGCCGATATGAAGATGGCGATGTTATTTCAGGCACATTCAACATTGCCGAAGGTGTTATTACGCCCATTGGAAAGACAAAACTGCCAACTATCGAGGATGGCACTTATTTTCGTATTGTAGGAAGTTTTAAAAACAATGGAGTGTACATCAAAGGAACCGACATTCCAGTTGACGAGAAATTTAATGGACAGATCTGGCTTTTGCATTTTCCGGCGGCATTTCTTGCATTGGTTTCTGAAATTGCTGAGTGGCAAGAAAAAAATGGTGCAATTGACAGCCCTAACATGTCACCCTTTACATCAGAAAGTTTCGGTGGTTATTCGTATTCAAAAGGAAGTGGGGCCGATTCTGGCGGAGGTACTGCGGTATCCTGGCAGAACCAGTTTGCATCAAGACTTAATGCGTGGAGGAAAATATGAGTCTACTTGACGAGGCAATGGAGGATTTTACCATTATCGACAAAACCACAGCGCCGGACGGATATGGCGGAACGATAACCGTGTGGAAAGACGGAGCAACCATTAAAGCAACGGCGGTCCTGAATACCACAGGGGAAGCAGTGATCGCCGCCGCAATGGGCGCAACCTCTAATTATACCATTACGACAAGGAAAAACACAAATTTGCAGTACCATGATGTTCTGAGGCGCGAACGCGATAAGAAGATATTCAGAATCACATCCGACGGAGACGACAACGCAACCCCAGCAAGCGCAAGCTTGAACATGCGCAACACAACAGCCGAAGAATGGAGCCTGCCAAATGGACAAAGCACAAGCACTATATAACTTTTGGGCGGGTTTTTCACTTCCGGCATACGATGAATCGGTCGTGCCGGAGGATGCACCATTTCCAAGAGTAACATATGAAACAAATACCGACAGTTTCGGCACTGAAATCGCGCTGACAGCATCGTTATGGTATAAAAGTACCTCGTGGGCAGAAATAACGAGAAAGGCCGCAGAAATATCGCACTACATAGGAATGGGCGGCAAAATAATCAACATTGACGGCGGCGCACTTTGGATTAAAAGAGCCTCGCCTTTTGCCCAAAGATTCGCAGACGAAAACGACAGCATCCGAAGGATTGTGCTGAATATTTCGGCGGAATTTTTCGCCGAGGACTAACAGGAGGACAGAAAAATGAAATACACAAAGATTCCGGCAAATACATTTAAGCAGATACAGCTAAACGCTGGTGTGCTTGTTGACGATTTTGACCCTACTACTCAGGAAATCGGGAACATAATAGGTGCTACCACAGGCGGTGTGCAGTTTAATGCGGCACCGACCTATTCTGATTATGGCGAAGATATTGATAACTGTCCGAAAAACACTATGGAACTGAAAAAGCTCGATAGTTGGGAAGTCACTATGGCAGGAAACTTTGTCACAGTATCTGTAGCGAGTGCAAAGAGGCTTGTAGCCGCAGGCGATATTGACGAAAATGATGCTACGCATATTGTTCCGAGAAACGATATCAAGACCACCGATTTCGCGACAATTTGGTGGATAGGTGACTACTCTGATGTGAATGATGGCTCAAATGCAGGATTCTGTGCCATTAAGCTGAAGAATGCGTTGTCAACAGCAGGATTCCAGATTCAGTCAACAGACAAAGGGAAAGGTCAGTTTGCATTCACATTTACTGGACACTACAGCATGAATGCTCAGACTGAAGTTCCGTTTGAGGTGTTCATCAAAGGAAGTGATGATGTACCCAGTGCGTCAATCTTGCTTGATAAGCACTCAGTAGCACTCGTTGATGGTGATACCGTAACCCTGAATGCTCAGACAGTACCCGATAATGCCGTAGTTTCTTGGAACAGCGGAAGTACCTCAATAGCTACAGTTGCGGCAGGAGTTGTTACCGCTGAAGGTGAAGGAAACACAATCATAACTGCAAGTATTACAGTAGATGGCGTTACCTATACTGATACTTGTACAGTAGTTGTAAGTGCAGGAGAATGATGAATGAAATTATCGGAATATAAAAACGAGGACGCTCTCGACCTTTTGGCGGACATTCTTGATCCGTTATCAGAAATATTGACAGATGAGGGTGTGCGCCAAATGGCGAAGGACAAGGACACGACCAAGATCAAGGCCGTGCAGTATCTTTTGAAGAATCAGAAAAAGCCCATAATACAGATAATGGCAAGGCTTGACGGAATCCCAGTTGAAAAATACGAACTCGACATTTTGTCTTTACCAAAGAAAATCTTGGAGATCATGAACGACAAGGAATTGATTGATTTTTTCCAGCAGCAGGGTCAGATGATGGCAAGCGACATTTCTGGCTCTGCTATGGAGAGTACAGAGGGAACCGAAAAAGCATAAAAGCATTTCTGAAATACATGAAAGCAAGGGAGGAGGAACGGCGAGATGATACAATATATCGGCTCTATGTTACCGATTCCCTTTTTTACATGAATCAAAACATGAGGCTTGTAGAAAAATATACCGACATTTTGAAACGGAACAGGAAGGAAAGACAACCTCAAAAGACCGGGGATGAAATAGTGAAAGACATGTTGAATAAACACGGCTTGAAATTTAAGAAAGGAGGCGACAGCGAATGAATGTATTTGATTTAGTGGCAAGCTTAAGACTTGACTCAAGTGAATATGAAGAAGGCATGGGCAAGGCGCAAAGCACACTCGGCAAATTCGGATCCGCTGCCGCCTCGGGGCTTGCGACCGCCGCAAAAGCTACGGCTGCGATGACGACAGCGGCGGCTGGGGCTACCGCAACGTTGACAAAAAGCGCAGTTGAGGGCTATGCTGAGTATCAACAGCTTGTTGGTGGTGTTGATAAACTGTTCGGTGAGGCAAGCGTAAAAGTCCAGCAATACGCAGAAGACGCTTATAAAACAAGCGGACTTTCCGCCAACGAATACATGGAGCAGGCAACGTCCTTTTCGGCTGCCCTTATCAATTCTTTAGGCGGAGATACAGCGAAAGCGGCAGACATGACAGATGTTGCAATGAAAGCGATCGCTGACAATGTAAATACATTTGGCTCCGATATTGGAAGCGTTCAAAATGCATTTCAGGGTTTTGCAAAGCAAAACTATACCATGCTTGATAACTTAAAATTAGGCTATGGCGGAACAAAAGAGGAAATGGAAAGATTGATCGCTGATGCGAATACCTATGCGGCATCAATCGGCGAGGCAAGCAATTTATCAACGGGCAGTTTTGCAGATATAATTCAGGCAATCGAACTGATACAACAGAAACAAGGCATCGCCGGAGCAACAGCCAAAGAAGCATCAACGACCATTTCCGGCTCTTTGGGGATGGTCTCTTCGTCATGGAAAAATCTTGTTGTTGGCATTGCAAACGGCAATGCTAACATGAGTAAACTGATCAATAATTTTGTATCAAGCATAAAAAGCGCCGCAGGAAACCTTCTGCCACAGATAAGCCAAGCATTAGACGGTGTGGGGGAATTAGTCACAGGACTTGCGCCGGTAATAGTTGATGCTATCCCTGTAGTAGTTAATGAAGTATTGCCGAGTTTGCTTGAATCCGGCGCAACCTTAATAACTACTTTGCTTGAAGGATTATCGAGTCAATCTGATCAGGTCGCAAACGGAGCGGTTATGATCATAACTTTGTTAATCACCACGATTTCAGAGAACTTGCCGTTGATAATAGAAGCGGCAATTTCGATTATTACAAATCTTGCAAACGGACTGGCGGAGCAAATACCGCAACTTGTGCCGGTTATTTTGGATGCAATAATTCTGATTGTAAACACGCTGATCCAGAACGCGCCGCAACTTTTGAAGGCAGCCCTGACATTGATTATGGCACTGGCAAAAGGCCTGATTGATTATTTACCAAAACTAATAGAACAGTTACCGACCATAATACAAAATATTGTTGACAGCCTAACAGGCATGAGCGGCGACATTTTGAGCGCGGGTATCACCCTACTTCTTGCACTTGCTAAGGGCTTAATTCAGGCAATACCGCAGTTAATATTACAGTTACCGCAGATTATAACATCCGTGGTCGGCGGACTACTTGAAGGTGTAGCACAGATGGCGGATGTTGGTTTGCAGTTAATACAAGGTTTATGGAATGGTATCAGCAACGCCAAAGATTGGATTCTGGATAAAATAAAAGGTTTCGGTTCGTCCATTTTGGGCGGCATAAAAGACTTTTTCGGCATAGCATCTCCGTCCAAGGAAATGGCGAAAATAGGCGACTTTATGGCGCAGGGCTTGGCCAAGGGATGGGATGACAACGTCGGCGAAGTTATAGACGAAATGAACGACGACATGAACCTGGAAGGCAACGCCACCATGAACGTGAGCGCCGGGAAGGTTTCAGGCTTTGAGACGACAGAGGCGCAGAGCACAACAGATGCCATGCTCGCACAGATACACGCAATTTTTGATGCACAGATTGAAAGACTGATAAACGCAATAACGAACCTAAACCCGTCAATTGTACTTGATACCGGCATTTTGGTCGGCGAGATAGCACAAGACATGGACAGACAACTGGGCATTGAAGCAGGGAGAAATTCAAGATGATAAAGGGCGTAAAAATAGGCGAGTTTCACAGCATAACAGACTGGAATTCGGCATTGAAGAAAAAACCGACCATTTCGCCACCAAAAGCAAGAACGCAATATATAAACGTTCCCGGACGAAGCGGAGCGATAGACCTGTCCGAGATTTTGGGTCCCATAACATACGACATGAGGACCCTGACTCTTGAATTGCGCTATCTTGGAGACATAAACAACTGGGCGACCATGTACTCCCGAATATTAAACGCAATTCAGGGGCAAATGGCGCTGATTGTACTTGATGACGATAATTTATGGAGTTACACAGGCCGGGCGGAAATTGCGACATGGACACCCGGCAGACATTATGTGGATTATACCATAAAAGCGGATATTCAGCCATACAAGACCAAGCCGCCGACATACGACGAGTGGGAGTGGGACCCCTTCAACTTTGAGGAAGATGTGGCAATCGACAGGGCATACACGATCACAGACACGGCCGACACCACTATAATGGTCTATCAGGAAGCGACGATCCCGCTGCAGGTTTTTCTTGAAAGCACAGTGGATGCGACGGCGACCTGGGGCGGAACAGTACACGCAGTGCCAGCAAACACCCCGACCGCGTTTTATATGACGATACCGCTCGGCATAAGCACGATGACAGTCAGGGCGACAAGCGGGAGCGGAACATTTACCATTGATTATGCGAGGTCAAAGTTATGATCACATACACGGCAACAATTGACGGCGTAGAACTTTACGGTCCGCACATTTTCCAGTTAATACAGCCAAAACTGACATTAAAGGACAACGCCGCCGGGAGTTTTGAGTTTACCATACCACCAGATCACCCGAGATATAACGACATACACCTGATGACATCAGAAATCGCCATTTTTGAGAACGGCGAAGAAATATGGAACGGGCGGCCTGTTGAAGCGAAAAGAGATTTTTATAATAAAATAAAATACTATTGCGAAGGCGAACTGGCATATTTTAACGACTCCATACAACCGCAGGAAAAGAAAACAGGCTACACCATACAAGCATGGCTCGGCTACCTGATCACAACGCACAACGCACTCGTTCCTGCCGAAAAAGCGTTCACGCTTGGCATTGTAACAGTGACGGACGCAAGCCCGGCACGCTTTACAAATTACGAAAGCACCATGAAATGCATAAATGATCTGATAAAGACAAACGGCGGTCATTTACGGATCAGGCACGCCAGCGGTGTGCGCTATTTGGATTATTTGGCAGACTACCCCGGCACGGCAACACAACACATTGAATTCGGAGCGAATCTGCTGGACTTTTCACAGAACCTGCACATGACGGACATCGCAAGCGCGGTCGTTCCTCTTGGAGCAAAAACAGAATCAGGCATTACAGAACTTGAAGGCCGTGTGACCGTAAAAAGCGTAAACGATAATTCAATATATGTATTGAACGACGACCTGGTGCAGACATACGGACAGATCACAAAAACAGTTATATGGGACGACATAACAGACCCTGCCGATCTTTTGGACGCAGGAGAAGCATGGCTGACCGGCGGGCAGTTTGCCGAGGCAGTTTTTGAAGTCAAGGCCATAGATCTGAAATGGGCAGACGATGAAGTCATACCATTAAAGATGCTTGACCGCGTCCGCATCATTTCACAGCCACACGGACTGGATGCCCTGTTCCCGCTAACAAGTATGGTCTTGGTTTTGAACGACCCGAGCAAAAACACATATAACCTGGGCAAGACGGAACAGAAAACCCTGACCGAAAAGACGACCGCAACCGCCGGGGCAGTTTCAACACTGACGATGACGGAGCCGATGAGCACACAGCGCCTTCTTGATCTTGCACAGGAGAACGCAGAAAAGATGCTAAAAGCCGTTGACGGTGGCTATGTGATTTTTGATATAAACGAAACCACGCATCAGCCATATCAAATCCTGATTATGGACGCGCCGAACAAAGAGACGGCACAAAATGTTATTAGGATGAATCAAGCAGGTATCGGGTTTTCAACACACGGCTATGAAGGACCGTATGACACGGCCTGGACAATAGACGGAGCATTTAATGCATCATATATCACAACAGGCACTTTTGTGGCTAATTTGATAAAAGCAGGTATTTTAAGTGATGTTAATAATAATAATTCATGGAACTTGGAAACAGGCGCTTTTCAAATACGGAAGGGCAGTATAAGCATCACGACAAACTCCGAGACACAAAGCGCAATTTCGTTGAATTTCGGCGGATATACAATCGAACTCTCACCATTCCGTGCGAACATAAAAAAGGGCAATATGGCTTCTGAAACCTATTTGAACGGTTTCAGAACGGAGAACAACGGCAACACGACTTTTGATGTTGTTACGGCAGAAAACCAAAACTATGCTATAATGACCTTCAAGAACGGAGCGACGCTGAGGGCCAGACTGCACGGAGACAGCGGAAACTTTGAGCTCGCCGGAACAGTCGAAGCAACGGGGGGCGTCAAATCCGGTGCGGATGTTTCAGCAATAGGCGACATCAAAGCCGGGGGCGACGCAGAAGCGACAGGAAGGGTGATGGCCGGAACAGTTATCGGAAATGCCAACTTCAAAGCATACACGAACGGAACGGCGGTCTCGAATAGTGACGCATACTGGGGATGCACAGGACTGAACACATCAACCGCAGAGGCTTCAATCGTGCAGGGTTACTTGACATTGGCAGATGGAATCCGAACTGGGGGCGATATAAATGCAGACAATAAAGATATTTATGCGGCAAACTTTGTTCAAGTTTCAGACCGCAGAAGAAAAAAAGAAATACAGCCCCTGCCGGATATTTATGAACGATTGATTGACAAATTAGAACCAGTGTTATATAAATATATTGCAAGGGAAGAACAAGAGGCCGGACTGATCGCACAAGATGTACTTGAAGCAGAAAAGGAACTGGGCATCCCGGACGACTTCCTGGTGACGATGCAGGACGGATTTTATAGCATAAAATACAACAATTTATTCGCGCTTATACTGAAGCGCCTGAAAGGAGTTAAAAATGGCTGACATTACCGAATATTTGGAGCAGATAGAAAACGCAGTTTATGGCAAGGATGTGCGCCAGGCTATACACGACGGAATCGAGCAATGCTATGAGGATGGCAAGGCGGGCGCAATTGACCTGACAGCCAGAAACAGCATAACAGAGCTGTCGGGCGAAATTTCAGAAACAAGCGCCGAACTTGAAGGCGAAATCGCTGTTGAAAGGGCGCGAATTGATAATATTGCAAGCCTTGCAGAAGGAAGCACAACAGGCGATGCTGAACTTGCTGATATTAGAATTGGTTTTGATGGTGTGACCTATGGATCGGCCGGGGCTGCTGTTAGATCATGCAATAGTATAATCAATAAAGATTTGCAGAACAACAAGCAGTCGTTTTATGTTGAGCATTTCAGTCCTGATCTTTTTGAGACCGGAACCGCCACCACTTCAGGGAGCGGTATTGTATACTTTGCATCAACAACCGCAATCAGGGTAAAAAAGAATACAACCATACCATTAAAAGCCGGTGATAAAATCTGCGTACAGAATACCGGATATAATGTAAGAATCATCAACAGTACACCTGTTGAGACTGTATTTATTGCGAATAACTATATTATTCCTGCTACTGATGATTATGTATTAGTATTCAATTCAGCATCAACAATTAATCTTAATGATGTACTTAATAGTGTATACATTATAAGAGATAATAAACTCAGATACGCAATAGACAGCATTAACAATTCGCTTTATGTAATGGAATTTAACAGTGATGATTTTGAAATTGGTACTATTTATATTAACGGTTCAGCACTTGCATACGCTGATGCTGATAACACACTCAGAACAAGACGATATAATTATATCAATCTGAAAAAGGGTGATATGTTTATACCGGCAGGTGACGACAGGGTATCATGGAGAATAATTGATGTAAGCGGTGCAACCCCTGTACAGGTTACTGATTTTACATCAATAGCAATAATCATTCCAAATGACGGCAAATATGTGTTTGTTATAACAACTACTGATACTTCGCAGACTGTTCAGCAGAGATTAGCACTATTTCGAATAGTAAGGGGTTCCTTATTAACCGATAAACTTATTAACGGTTATCCGCAGTATAATGATGCGCCGAAAGGGTTATTTGCCATTATGACTTATAACTGCGGTATGTGGTATAATGGAAGCGGTACTGCGGCACCCGCTGCTGATTATACCAGATTTTTGGAATTGCAGAGAAATATAATTAACAAATATCAAGCCGACATAACCTGTATTCAGGAATATAACACTAACATCGCTGCTCAGGGTGGTGCTAACGCTATATCACTAATATTAGCACCGGTATATCACGAGGTTGATGCATATGCCGCTTATGGCTATGACAGTAAATGTATTGCATCTAATAAAAAGTTATCAAATGTTTCATTAAATCTTTATACTGTTACCGAAGGAAGCATGCAGCGTAATTATATGAAAGCGTATGCTAATTTTAACGGCGTTAAAGTATGTATAATCAATACACATCTTGCCCTTAATGCCGAAACAGGTGCAGCAGAGATTGCAGAGCTGATATCTGCACTCAGCACAGAGGAAAATGTTATCATTGCAGCTGATACTAACAGAAGTTCTGCACCGGACTCAACTGCATATGATACAACCTTAAAGCAGTTTATTAATGCCGGATATACAATGGTAAACAACGGCGATTATGTGACATATGCCCCGACAGGCACACTTGATAATATTATCTATAAGGGTAATATAACAATTAAAAAGGTAATCGTAGACCACATAAAAGAAAACCTGCCTGAGGGATCAGACCATTATCCCATGATTGTATATTTTGAGGCATAAGAAAAAAAAACCGGCCACACGATCGGGGTTCATACAAACAAAAGGAGCACACATGGAAACTATAATAGTCGGCGCATTGAGCCTGGTCGGCACGCTTGGCGGCTCGCTTTTCGGCATTTTGGCCGCCAACAAACTGACCATATACAGAATCGAGCAATTAGAAAAAAAGGTTGAAAAGCACAATAATGTTATTGAGCGAGTGGCAATTTTAGAGCAGAGCAACAACACACAGTGGGAACGCATAGACGAAATCCGGCTGATTGTTGAAAATATAAAAAAGGAGGTTTACAAACATGAGCAATAAATGGTATAATATACTAAAATGGATTGCACAGATTCTACTTCCGGCTTTGGGTACCCTATATTTTGCCCTTGCGAGTATATGGGGCTTTCCATATGCAGAGCAGATCGTGGGCACAATAACAGCGGTTGATACATTTCTCGGTGTACTTTTAGGCATCAGCACAATGCAGTACAACCGCAGGAGGGAGACAGAAGATGGCAATAATTGAGGGTAAGACAGCATCCGGTCTGTGCGAATATTGCGTGAAGATGATCGGCAGGCCATACTGGAACGGAACATATGGGCAAATCGCAAGCGAAGCACTCTATAAGGCAAAGAAAGCCCAATTGCCGAAACAGTACACGGCAAAGGACTTCCCGAGCCAATACGGACAGCGCGTCCATGATTGCAGCGGACTGCCAAAAGGGTATCACTGCAGCGACACGCCGGAAAGCGTACCGAAGAACGCACAGAAAATGGGATGCGACTACAACGCTGGAATGCTTTACAACGCGTCCACAGTTAAAGGACGAATTGACACATTCCCGGCATATAATGGGCTGTTGGTTTATAACAGCACCAAAGGACACGTCGGCGTCTATTACAACGGTAATATTATCGAAGCCAAGGGGCACGCATACGGCGTGATCGTTTCAGAGTTTACGACTTCCCGGTGGTATTTTTGGAGCGAGGACCCGTTCATATATTACGACACGAAGGACAACCCGAAGCCTGAGCCAACACCATCACCAAAACCGGAGGACACAAAAATGCGGACATTAAGACAAGGAAGCAAGGGAGACGCCGTGAAAGTTTGGCAGCAGATCCTCTCTTGCAACGGAATCAAGATCACCATTGATGGCGATTTTGGAGTAAAGACCAGAGAGCACACGATCACATTTCAGAAGCAGGCCTTCCCGACAGAGCCAAAAGAGTGGGATGGCATAGCAGGCGACAAGACCTGGTCTGCAGGATTGCGCAGCATAAAATAAAACGAAAGCCCCCGGCTTCTTTTGTCTATAAACAAAAAATAAAAAAGAAAGGCAAGCTGAAAGTCTTTTGATGTGGTTTTTTCGGGGCCGAGGGGCTTTTTTACGGAGGGAATATGGACGAGAAAAAAGAAGGAATTGCAAGTGTGCCTTATATTGTATATGAAAGTGCGCAGATACGGATGGAACGGACGAACAAGCGCCTTCTAATTGCCCTGATACTTGCAATCATTTTGATTTTTGCCAGCAACGCCGTGTGGCTGTACGCTTGGATGCAGTACGACTATTATGACGGCGAAGAAACAACAATTGATGTTGACGCAAAGGACGGAACGGCAAACTATATCGGCAATGACGGGAGCATAATCAATGGGCAGAATACGAGTGACCAAAAGGAAATACCGGCTCCGTAGAAGAAAAGGCGGAGGAAGCCGGGCAACAAGAAAGCGGAAGTCATAATGGATTTTGAACTATCACGAACAGAGGTCGCCGCATTGATTGACGAGTGGATCATCGGACGGAACGCAGAAAGAGACAGGCGGATTCTGTATCGACGGTTAATTGATGGCGTGTGTTTTGAACCGCTTGCAGAGGAATTCTGCATGTCTGTCCGCCAGATTAAAAATATTGTTTACAACGGAGAAAAAAGGATCTTCAAACACATTATTTGAATTCCCATATATTACCTCCATATATTTTTTTGAGAGCCACGGAAAAGGGCAACCGTGGCTCTTTTTTTTATGCCCAAAAATTGCACGAAAGATGCCCGCCTGTTTCATTGTAAACTGGCCGGGATTTTGCTATTTTTAACGCAGATAAAAAGAGCGGAGAAGAACATCATGGAGACATACACAGAGAGACTGATCCGCTGCGGAGTTTCAGCGGCGGAAGCATACCGAATGGTCTATTGCTTGATAAAAGATTTTGGAATCCCCGGCCTGTTGGAATATATAGAAAGCATAGAGGCGGAGTGTTATGGCTTGGATTGAGTACAACCCGAACCCAGTCGGACGGCGCGTGGGGGATTGCGCAATCCGGGCAATTGCGAAAGCATTAAACACGGACTGGGAAACGGCTTTTTTGATTGTTTCGGCAAACGCATTTTCTATGGGCGACATGCCGAGCGCCGACAGCGTATGGGGCGCGACTTTGAGGCAGTACGGATTTTACCGGGAATCGATTCCGAACACATGCCCCGATTGTTACACGGCGGCAGACTTCGCTGAAGATCATCCCGAAGGCGTTTTTGTTCTCGGTTTCGGCGGCCATGTTGCGACAGTAAAAGACGGCAACATTTACGACACATGGAACAGCAGCACAGAGATTCCGCAATTCTACTGGTACAGGAAAGAAAGTTGATACTACAGGAATAGAATACATTATTATTCTACAGCTATAGAAAAACAGTTTACTGACAAAGAATGGAGGACGACATGGCATACAACAACGGCTATCCGATCAATTACCCTCAATACTACGGACAATATCAGCAACCACAGATACCACAAACGCAGTTGCCAGGGACACAAATGTCCTTAGCACAGCAGATGCAACAGCCACAGATTCAGAACGGCGGATTCGTCTCCGTTCGGAACGAGGAAGAGGCGAGAAATTACCCCGTGGGATTAGGAACGAGCGTGACATTCATCACGGACAACCGCCAGCATGTTTACTCAAAAACTATGGGATTCTCACAGCTCGACAGACCGATATTCGACAAATACAGGCTCGTGAAAGAAGAAACAGAACCCGAAAGCACTCCAGACGATAATGTTATCACCTACGCAGAAAAAAGCCAAATTGAAGCACTACAGGCGCAGATAAACGACATCACGGCAGAACTCGAAGAACTCCGAAAGAAACAAAGCCCGAAGAAGAAGGAGGCTGAGGAGAAATGAATATATTTCAAGCGTACCAAATGTTACGAAGCAACCCGATGCAGATTCTCAGCCAGAGATTCAACATACCACAAAATATCAGCAACAACCCGAATGACATCATTCAGCACCTGCTCAACACCGGGCAGATCAACCAGGCACAGGTGAACCAGGCGATGAGCATGAGGAACAACCCGATGATTCAGCAGATGCTCGGAGGGCAGACGCCCAGGAAATAAAGAAATTGAACCCGATTGCGCATAAGGGCTCAACATATACGGACTGCTCAGGAATACGAGAGCAGCCCCTCACCTATAACAATTTTAGGAGGACAAAAAAATGGCACTCACAGACGAAAGCAGCAACAACATGGTGATGCCCGTGGCTCCGCTCTACGGCGGCGGCAATAACGGCGGATTCGGCGGATTCGGCGGCGACTGGGGATGGATAATCCTTCTTCTTCTTTTCGCAGGAAACGGCGGCTGGGGATTCGGCGGCATGGGAGGCTACGGCAACATGATGCTCGGCTACGACTTCCCCTGGCTCATGACCGGACAGCAGAACATCAACACCAACACCAACAACGGATTCCGTGATCAAATGATAAACGACGGAATCAACAGCGTTCGAGACGGCATCAATGGCCTGAGCACACAGCTCTGCAATTGTTGCTCAGATACACAGATGGCTCTTGCCAACGGATTCGCCGGAGTAGAACAGGGAGCGAATGCAAGACAGATCGCCAACATGCAGACTGCATTTGCAGGGCAGACAGCAATGAATCAGGGATTCAACGGATTACAGAGCCAGCTCGCACAGTGCTGCTGCGAAAACAGACTTACAACTTGCCAGACTCAGAACATCGTGCAGAACGAAGGTAACGCAACAAGATTCGCAGACGCCAACAACACAAGAGACATTATCGACTCGCAGACAAGAGGCACTCAGGCCATTCTTGATAAGCTCTGCAGTCTCGAACTCGACGCAAAGAACGACACTATTGCTAACCTCAGACAGCAGATCGCAATGAAAGACCTGGCAGCATCACAGGTGGCACAGAACGCATTTATTGCGCAGGGTTTCAGCAACGAGGTGGATCAGCTCTACAATAGATTGAATTCTTGCCCTGTGCCTACTACCCCGGTATACGGCAGGACCCCGATTTTCCAGTGCAACAATAACAGCGGATGCGGATGCGGATGCAACGGATCATTCTAATTCGGAGGTGACGACATGGCAGAATATTTAACAAGGGATGCGGTCGAGACGGTAGCACTTAACGGAGCGATTCCATTCATTGATTCTATTCGATGCAACAAGGGATATGTATATCACCAGAGTGGCACTGGAATTTTTGTTCTCCGAGGAATCGTCAACAACCCGATGGCATGTTTTGCACGATATGAGATTGAATTTAACGGAAACATAGCAATTCCCGACGAAGGCGGAGCGGTCACACCGATCGCAACCGCAATCGTCGTTTCCGGCGAAGAACGGACCGGAAGCAGGAGCATCTTCACTCCGGCAGCAGTTGACGAATACGGCAATGTCACGAGCAGAGCCGTCGTCGACGTACCGAGAGGATGTTGCTTCACTGTGTCTGTTGAATATGTTAACGGCACGGTTGAAGATCCGGCAACAACACCAACGCCGATTATCAACGTGATCGACGGCAGTCTTAGCATCACCAGAACAGCCTAAGAGGAAGGAGGACAAGGCAATGCACAAACTTTACGAATTAAAAGAGATGCTTTGCAAAGAGTTAGAGTCATACGGAAACAAGAATGAGCTGACAGCCGGAAGTCTTGAAGTCGTAGACAAACTGGCGCACGCAATAAAAAACATTGATAAAATCCTGGAAGCATACGACGAAGAAGGCGGCCAGTCATACGAAGGCGGCAGATCGTACCGAAACGAAGGCGACAGGTCAATGGCAAGAGGACGCGGAGCGAACGCACAGAGAGACGCGCGCGGAAGATACTCGTCCAGAATGTACAGCCGCAACCAGTACGGCCCCGGCATTTACGGCGGCGGATCATACGCAGACGGCATGGAAGAAATGGCGGATAGCATCAAAGCGATGATGAGCGACCTGCCGGAGAACCTGCAGAGAGAAGCGCAGAAATTCGTGCAGAAATTAGAGCAGGAAATCATGTGAGCGAAGGGCGGTGGTTCTTTTGATAAGAATTGAGGACTTGCAAGAGGCCATCGCCGAATGCGAAGGCCAGAGAAACCCGAACGCAAACACATGCCTGAAACTTGCGAGCCTCTACACAATTTTAGACCATAAGCAGACCAAGGAAAAAACCGAGCAAAAAACGGATTTTCTGCCGGTTGCCTATTCTTATGCAGCCGAGCCGGAAACGGCGAAAATCGACTACAAAAACAACACCGAATTTGCGCAAACAATAGACGGAATGGAGACAGATCGTGTGCTTGAAATTGTAGACGAACTCATGGGCATATTAAAAGGGATGGTCCCGAGATTGTATGACGGCGTTATAATTAAATTGCAGAAAGCAAAATAAACAGAAAAAACCACGGAGAAATCCGTGGTTTTTCTGATATAAAGAAAGATATTTACAAATGACAGCCAGTAAGCATTTTTTCATAATTCCGGGCGGTTTCAGCAGAATCCCCGATAAGAAGATCAGACAGAGGACAGCCCAGGGCGAGAGCAAGACGGAGCATGGTGTGCGTATAAACGTGCTCGAAATTGTACTCGTTCCGCTCATAATGTTGGATAGTACGGAACGGAACGCCGGAAGCAATAGAGAGCTGCCGCTGCGACAAGCCCCGCTTTTTTCGGATTGATTGCAGATTGTTCATGTTTTCACCCCTTCCTGCCGTTTTTTCAATTATACCATAAAACAGGTACAAAAGCAAGAGTGCATAAAAAAACACAAAAAAACTGAAAAAAATGTGTGTTTTTACTTGACATTGTACCGCTTGCATGGTATAGTAGTATCAAGATAAAGAAAGGAACCGCGAGAGCGGCAAGGTAAAAAACCATGACGACAGCAAGAAACGACTTTATAGCAAACATGAAGAAGCAGACACTCGGTGTTGAAATTGAAATGAACAACATCACCAGAGATGGAGCCGCAAGGATCGCCGCCGACTATTTCGGAACTGGCCGTTTTGCAGATACCCGTTATAAAAACGGATACTACACCTGGAGCGCATGGGATCAGCAGAACAGAGAATGGAAATTTCAGCGAGATGTTAGCATAGCAGGACCCGACAGCCAGAAATGCGAACTTGTTACACCGATTTTAACATACAACGACATTGAAACCCTGCAAGAACTTTGCAGAAGGCTGAGGAAGGCCGGAGCCAAGAGCGACGCAAGCAGGGGCTGCGGAGTACATATTCACATCGGCGCACAAGGCCACACACCAAAGAGCCTGAGAAACCTGGCAAACATTATGGCAAGCCACGAAACCCTGATTGCGGAAGCATTAAAACTTGACGAGTACAGGCTCCACAGATACTGCCGACCTGTTGACCCGGACTTCATAGAAGCAGTAAACAAGAAGAAGCCCGACACGATGGAAAAACTGGCTGATGTTTGGTACACCGCAAACGGCGCGACATACGGACGCAACGAACATTATAATAACAGCAGATACCACATGCTGAACCTGCACGCAACCTTCACAAAAGGCACTGTTGAATTCAGGCTTTTCCAGTTTGACAAGCCGGACGGAGTAAAGCAGAACGGAATCCACGCCGGACAGTTAAAAAGTTATATACAGTTTTGCCTGGCGATCAGCCAGAGCGCAAAAGAGATCAGAAGCGCAAGCCCGAAGGAAGTGCAGAACGCAAACCCCAAATACGCGATGAGAACCTGGCTTTTAAGGCTTGGCTTCATAGGCGAAGAATTCGCAACAGCCCGCGACTTCTTAACAAGAAACCTGAGCGGAGACGCAGCATTCAGAAACGGAAGGGTGGCCTGAAAAGCCCCCTTCTTTTTTTGGAAAAACTGAAAAAAAGGTTAAAAATTGTTGACAATATACCGCCTTTATGGTATACTTATATACAGAAAGAGGGAAACAAACCCCGAAGAAAAGAAAGGAAACCACAAAATGAAAAAAGATAATTTTCAGCAGTACGAAGCAAGGAAGCTGGCGGCGAGGGTTTACGACGCACTCGCCGCGATCAGCAACGAGGAAGATGCCAGCGAAGAAAACATGAAGGCAGCGGTCGCATTTTTTCTGCGCAAGTTTTACAACAACGAAGAAACGCAGGAGGAACAAAAATGAGAGTTAGTATTTACATAGCATACGGAAGCAACCTGAACATAGCACAGATGAAGCAGAGGTGCCCCGGCGCAACGCCGGTGGGCACTGGCTACATCGAAGGATGGCGGCTCGCATTTCGGGGAAGCAAGACTGGTTCATATTTGACCATAGAGCCGGAGCAGGGAGCGAGGACCCCTGTGGCGCTTTGGGCGATCAGCGAGAAGAACGAAGAACGGCTCGACCGTTACGAAGGGCACCCCTTCTTCTATTACAAGAAATTTCTGCCTGTTGAGTTAGAGGACGGAGCAACGGTTTGGGGCTTTGCATATATCATGCACGAGGACAGGCCGCACGGTGTGCCTTCCGAAGCATACAACGACACCTGCCGCCAGGGCTACCTCGATTTTAAGCTCGACCGCCGTGTGCTTGAAAAGGCAATCCTCGAAGCAAGGGCAAGAGCGGAGAACGACAGGAGGGAAACGGAATGAAAGAAAAAGACGACAGACAGCCCACAAGGGTGTGCCCCGATTGTGGCGCAGAGTACAGAGCCAGACCGGCAACAAGCCGGAGAGACGGACAGCCGATCTGCCCAGAATGCGGAATCAGGGAAGCGCTGGCAAGCATAGGCGTTCTGAACAGGGCAGCACAGGACCGCATCCTGCAGACCATACGGAGCACACAGGGCTGACGGATCAGAGCCACCAGAGCGGTGGCTCTTTTTCTTTGCAGATAAAAAACTGAAAAAAAAGTTAAAAAATATATTGACATTATACCGCACAAGTGGTATAATAAGAGCATAAAGAAAGGGGAACACCCGAACAGAGAAAGGAAACAAAACCATGACAGCAGCAGAAAAAAGAGCATTAAAGGCAAGAATTGAAGAATTGATCGCCGAAGGCGTAGACAAAGAGATCGCAAAGGTTATGGCAAAGGTTGAAATTGAATACAAGATCACAAAGCCAGTAGTAAACGGAATATAAAAGCAAGGGGGCGCAAGCCCCCGGAAAGGATAAAAAAATGAAAAACGAGATTTTAACACTAATTGCAAGCCCGGCCGGGAGTTTCAGAGTAAACAGCATTTCGGTGCTTGTAAGAGCAACCGCCGACTATTTCGGCAACAAGACAGACCGCCTGTTCTTGGATTTTGACACCATAAACGGCATCCAGTACTGCGCTCGCACCGAGATCACCGCCAGAGATTATTCCGGAATTATTGCAGAGATTGACGAAGCAACGGCGACCTTCATGGCGGAAGTTACACGCCGAATCAGAAGCGACCTGAAAGCCGGACTTGTTAGAAAGGGAAGGAGGTGAGCGAATGGACTGGAAACGACTGAAAGAGCGGATCAGGGCATCCACTGGGAACAAAGCCACGATGCAGGAACTGGTCGGTGTGCTTGGAATCACCGAAAAAAGCCTCTGCGACAAGACGAAGGGCAGAACGCAATTCAAAGCTGACGAAATAGACCGCATCCGCCGGACATACGGACTGACAGACAGCGAAACGGTCGAAATATTTATAAAACAGGAGGAAACGAAAGATGAACAACGAAAGATTGATTGACAGGTACAACAGAAGGTGGAGACGCAGACTGCTCCTGATAAAGGTACGTGCGGTCTTGTTTGCCCTTGCTTTGCTTTTTGCGGGCATTTACGCAGGCCTGACATTCGGAGCGCATCCGACGGCAAGCATGATCATTTTTTTGTTTGTTTTGGGCGGCGTTTTAGCCCTTGACGAATAGGAGGACCCGATGGCGGCAAAGTATAGAACATTTCAGAACAAAGAAGAATGGCTCGCCGAGCGGCGCTCTTTTATAGGCGGATCAGATGCCGCATGCATACTGGGGGCGAACCCTTGGAAAAGCAATCAAAGGCTGTGGGAAGAAAAAACCGACAGGGCGCTGCCGGACGACCTGACCGACAACCCGCTGGTGCTTTACGGCATCAGGGCGGAGGACTACCTGCGGGAACTTTTCCGGCTCGATCACCCACACCTGGCTGTGTTTTACGAAGAATACAACATGTGGACGAACGAGGCCTTCCCATTTGCACACGCGAGCCTGGACGGATGGCTGAAAGACGAGCAAGGACGGAACGGCATACTGGAAATAAAAACGGCGACCATTTCAGGCGCAACCCAGAGCGCCAAGTGGAAGGACGGTGTGCCTCAAAACTACTACATACAATTGCTCCACTACTTTATGGTCACGGGTTTTGATTTTGCAATATTAAAAGCGCAATTAAAATATGAACTGCCGGACGAGGAACTGTTCATCAAAACAAAACACTACCGCATAGAGCGGGCGGATGTTTCGGCGGAAATTGATTTTCTTGCAGAAAAAGAATCCGAATTTTACGATCACATCATAAACGACACCAGACCGGCGCTGCTATTGCCGGAAATATAGGAGGAAAAGAAATGGCTGAATTCAAAATAACAAAGTACAGCGCACCCGGCGCAATTGCTTTTAATTACGACGAACTGAAAGCAGAAATTGAAGAAAAGGCGAAGATCTATGAAACGCTGGTTTACACCGACGAAAACATGGCGGAAGCGAAGCAGGACAAGGCGAACCTGAACAAGCTGAAAAAAGCCCTGAACGACGAGCGCATCAAGCAGGAAAAACTGTTCATGGAACCGTTTGCAGATTTTAAGGCGAAGGTCGCCGAGATCATAGCAATCATTGACAAGCCGGTCGGCATTATAGACCGACAGCTGAAAGAATACGACAACGCCGAAAAGTCGAGAAAGCAAGCGAAAATTGACGCAATATGGCAAGAGCAGAATCACCCCCAGTGGTTGAGCCTTGCACAGATAGAAAACGAAAAATGGCTGAATAAAAGCACGAGTGAAAAGGCAATCAGGGAAGAAATGGTGGCCACGCTTGCAAGGATAGAAAGCGAGATCACAACCATTCAGAGCATGCAGGCATTTTCTTTTGAAGCCTTGGAAGCATACAAAGGATGCCTTGATCTTGGCCGGGCGCTTGCCGAAGGACAGAGACTGGCCGACATTCAGAGACGGAAGGAAGAACAGGAGAAGGCGAGGGCAGCGGAAGCACAGACCGCAGATCGGAGTGTGCCCCAGAGCGAACCCGAACCCAAAGCCCCTGCGGCAGATCAGGAGGGAGAATGGGTGTGCTTTAAGGCAAGACTGACGACACCAAAAGCCCTGCTGCTCCGAGAGTTTCTGATCGCCAACAATATCGAGTTTTTACCGATAAAAGAGCAAAAAAACTGAAAAAAATGTTAAAAAAGCCTTGACTTTGTACCGCTTGTGTGGTATACTATAACCAAGATAAAGAAAGGGACCGCACAAGCGGCAAGGTACACAAAAATGACATTAAAGCAGATCGAACACAGCAGCAAAGAAGAAAACGGCATGATTTACGAGGCCACTACTTACGAATTGAGCGAACATTACAAATTAGAAAAGTATGACACGATATACAGCAACGGCGAAAAAGCCACCACTTTTTACGTAAAGTTTGTAGATTATACCGAAGCAAAAGAAAACTACATGCCCGATATTATTTATAACTATTACAGGATGGACTCAAAAAAAGTATTTGAGGTACGAACCACAACATACGGATCGCTTGATTCTGAAGAAATCAAAAAGTTTATTGCAGCCTACCAGGAAGCAGCCGAGGTGGCCGAGATTTTAACAAAAACATTTTGCTAAACAGTAAAAACGCCGAGCCGGGGCGGCATAAGACCCCGGCAGAAAGGAAAAACAACATGGCAGTAAATAACACGATCAGACCGCAGGGAACAGCGGTCGCAGCAACAAAGAACAGCGGTGAATTCACCTACCTCGCAAACGGCGAAGAAGTAAAGCTGTCAAGCAGCATGGTGCGCCGCTATTTGGTAAGCGGAGACGCCGCAAACGTAACAGACCAGGAAGTGATGATGTTTCTGACGCTTTGCAAGTACCAGCATCTCAACCCCTTCCTGCGTGAGGCGTATCTGGTAAAATACGGCACAAGCCCGGCAACGATTGTGACCGGCAAGGACACATTCACAAAGAGAGCCGAGAGAAACCCGAGATACATGGGGAAAAAAGCCGGAATCATAATCTACAACACCCAGACAGGCGAAGTCGAGGAAAGGGAAGGCACATTCTGTATGAGCCACGAGGAAATCGTCGGCGGCTGGGCAAGGATTTACATCAAGGACCGCGAGCCGGAATATAACAGCGTGTCTTTCGACGAGTACGCAGCAAGGAAGAAGGACGGAAGCCTGAACAGTCAGTGGGCATCAAAGCCTGCAACCATGATCAGGAAGGTCGCACTGGTTCAGGCATTGAGGGAAGCCTTCCCCGACGAATTCGGCGCAATGTACAGCCCCGAAGAAATGGGAGAGGTAAGCGAAGCGATCCCCGAGGACGACACGCCTGTATTTGTGCCTGAACAGCAGCAGGCGATCGCCACCAAGGAAACCGCGCCGCAACAGGCAGCAAAACAGACACAGCCTGCACAGCAGCCGGAAGAAGCGCCGGACGAAGAAAGCGCGGCTGACGCATTATTCAAAAAGCCCTAAACCGGGAGAAAAAGACAGCCGGACACATTGACACAGGAGTCTCGCACCTCCACAACAACAGGCTGTTTTTTTTGCAAATAGCCATTTTTCGGAGCGGGTGCGGCCAATTCCGCACCCACACTCCAAAAGCCTTAAATCATACCAAAAAACAGGAGAAAAAACCAATGATTGAAAATGTAATTGAATGGCTCTGCGGAGACGAAACGGCAAGCGTGACTTTTTCGCAAGCGAAATACAAAAACAGGATAAAGAAGCTGAAGGAACAGAACGATGCAATCCGCATTTATGAGAATCAGGACGGGAGCATCTGCGCACAAATACCGCTTGAATACATCAAGATCGCAAAGCCGAAAACGAAGGAAATGAGCGACGAGGACAAGCAGGAACTGGTGGAGAGACTGCGAGCCGGAAGGGAAAGCAGATCAGACGCAGAAGAAACGGAGGACGAGGAAGAATGAAAGGGGCGATTGATACTTTAAGAGCGTGGCGCGATATTTGCGCCATTTTCCCGAACGACGCCTGCAAGAGCAACGGAACGGAGTGCCCGCTGATACCATACTGCGCAAACAAGACGCCGGAAGAATGGACGGACGCAGACACGCTGGCGCTCGTCACCGAGATAGAAAGGGCGACAAAATGCGGAAATACAGAAACAGAAAAGTGACTATTGATGGCCGTGTGTTTGACAGCCGGAAAGAGGCGAAACGCTACCAGGAGCTGAAACTGCTTGAAGCAGCCGGAGAAATATCGGACTTGCAGATGCAGGTCAAATTTGTATTGATCCCAACGCAAAGGGAATTTAATGCAAGGGAAATCTACAAAAAAGGGGCAAAAAAAGGCTCTTTTAAGCCGGGACGGATAATTGAAAGGGAAGTCGCATATATCGCCGATTTTGTATATTATTTGCCAGATAACACGAGGATTGTCGAAGATACAAAGGGTGTGCGCACCAAGGAATACATCATCAAAAGGAAACTGATGCTGTACAGATACGGAATCCGCATCAAGGAGATTTAGAAATGAGGATTGACAGGAGCATCTGCCGCGCAAGGCTGACATCCGGCCTGCCTTGCAGAAATTGCATTTTTGACGAAAAGTGCAACAAACGGCCTCGGGAACACATAAAGAAAGAAGAAAACAAGCCGGATCAGACAGAAGAAAGCACGGAAAGCGAAAAGCCGAAAAAGAAACACAGGGCATGGACGCAGGGCGAACTCATGCTGGCATTGAACCGCAATATTCCAGTAAAACAGGCAGCAGAAATGCTGAACAGACCGCCAAGGTCTATTTTTAAAATCAGGCAGGAGGCAAGAGAACGTGAAAATCTATATTTCGGGACCGATAACAGGAACAACGGACTACAAGGCGCGATTTGAAAAGGCAGCGGAAAGCATACGAGCCAAGGGGCATGAGGCAATCAACCCCTGCGACATTGACGCCATATTGAACCCGGCAACCACAACGCACGATCAGTACATGCTTGCGGACATAGGACTGCTCCGATGCTGTGCGGGCATATTTCAGATGCCAGGGTGGGAGGACAGCACCGGGGCAAGGCTTGAAGCATACGAGGCCACAAGGCTGCACATGATTTTTTATAAAAATCTTGACGAGATACCACAAAAACCGCTTGACTGAATAAAGAGTGGTGTGGTATAATTTGAGATACAAAAGGCCGGTTGTGGTGTGCAGACCAAACCGGGGAACATATCACACCCGGCAAGGCTCGAGGAACACGGCTGCACCCGTTTTTCTCGGGCTGTTTTTGTAAGAAAGCGAGAAAGCCCATGCAAGAATCAATGATCTTTTATAAAAGTTTTTTAGACGGAATAAAACAACTTCCGAGAGAGAATCAGCTCGAAGCACTGCTCGCCATCTTGGAATACGCGTTCACAGAGGAAGAACAGGAGCCGGAAGGGCTGGCGAAAATACCCTACCTGATGGCGAAGCCCCAGATCGATGCCAACATCAAAAGAAAGAGCGACGGAACAAAAGGGGGCAGACCAAAAACCAGTGGTTATGAAACCGAAAAACCAGTGGTTTTGAAAAAAGAAACCAGTGGTTTTGAAAATAAAAAACCAGTGGCTATGGAAAATAAAAACCATAGGTTTTCAGAAAAAAAACCAGTGGTTTCTGAAAGCGAAAACCATACTTTGCAAAATCAAAAACCTAATTATAATGTTAATGATAATGAGAATGAGAATTCTAATGCTAATGAGAATGAGAGAGACGCGCGCGCGCACGCACACGAAGAACACGAAGAACCAAAAAAGACATACGGGCTATATAATAACGTCAGGCTGACAGACGGAGAGATGCAGGCACTAATGGACAACTACCCGGACGACTACCCGAACATGATAGAGAACCTGTCAGCATACATGAAGGAAAAGGGCAAGTTTTACGCCGATCATTACGCAACCATGACGAGATGGAGAAGGGAGGACGAAGCACGGAAAAAAGAACAGGAACCACCGAAAAAGAAGCCGCTGGATGTATATGACTACTTCATCACCCACGCTTTGCAGGCATAACGAAGAAAGAAGGAAAGAAAGATGACAGATGACAACGACCGCTGCCCAGTTTGCGGAAAAGAAAGAAAAAAGTATTTATTGCTATTTGGCACGACACAGGAATTTCACGTGCTCTGCGATTGCGAAGCCAGAAAGCGAGACGAAGAACAACAGGAGAGACGGATGCAGGCAAGGGCGGAAGAAATACAGCGAAACCGCTCGGCGGGATTTACAGACCCAAAGATGAAGGCCTGCACATTTTGGAATGACGACGGAAAGAACCCGGCTTTAATTGCTTTTTGCAAGAATTACGTGGCGCATTTTCCGCAATTCAGAAACGAAGGCAAAGGCCTGCTGTTTTGCGGACCCGTTGGAAACGGCAAGACATACGCTGCCGCCGCAATTGCGAACGCTTTAATTGATCTTGAATACAGAGTCCTGATGACGAACATGACACGCATCATCAACCACATGTGGAAAGAGAACGACAAAAACGAGTATATAGACAGTTTGAAATCATACGCGCTTCTGATCATTGATGACTTTGCAGCGGAGAGAAACACGGACTATATAAATGACATAGTTTTTCAGGTGATAGACGCCAGATACAGAAGCGGCCTGCCGCTGATCATAACCACGAACATGCGTGAAATTGACCTTGCAGAACCGAACGAACTGGCAAAGCAAAGAATATACAGCCGAATCCTGGAGATGTGCCTGCCGGTAAGCGTAAGGGGCGAGGACAGGAGAAAAGTGAACAGCAAGAAAACATATGATCATTACTTGCAGATTTTGAAAGGGGAAGAACAGGGATGAGACCATGCATGACGCCGCAAAAGAAATAAACGGACACCCTACTAATATTTCAAGGGCATGTAAGAATAATAAAAACTATAAAGGATTAAAATGGCAATTTGCCAAATAAAAGGAGGTGATGAGTGGTGAAACATTTAGGAAGTGTTTGCGATATAAATGGGGCTTTAATTGAAGCTGTTGATTGCATTACTGGTGGTTCACCCTGCTAGCCAAGATTTAAGTGTGGCCGGAAAAAGGGCAGGCCTTGCCGGAGAGCGGTCGGGGCTTTTCATGGAACAAGTAAGAATAGTAAAGGAGATGCGAAATGCAACAATTGACAATAGAGGACTGGCTCGGCCAAGATTTATGGTCTGGGAAAACGTCCCAGGAGCATTCAGCAGCAACGGAGGAAAAGACTTCCAAGCCGTCCTCACAGAGATCATCAGAATCAAAGAACCAGAAGCCCCTGATGTGCCTGTGCCTGAAAAAGGAAAGTGGCCCCACGCCGGGGAGTTACACGATGAGATGGGAAGATGGTCTATCGCATACCGACTTCATGACGCGCAATTTTTCGGAGTACCCCAGCGCCGGAAAAGAATCGCTCTGGTCGCTGACTTTGAGGGGGGGGCAGCAGCAGAAATCTTGTTTGAGCAATATTCTGGAAACGAACCCAGACCCGAAGTACAACCTCAGCCCGAAAGCGTGTCAGGGGATTCTGAACAGAGCAGAGCGCAGAGGAAAGACCCTACCGGAACAGTTAGAGAAAGCACTTCGGAAACAAGCGGGGGGGGGTACTTATGATGTCCGAATAAGCAGCGATGGAACGCAGAACTGGCGTGCGCATTGTTACGAAACAGAAATCAGTCGAGCACTTGACACAGGCGGTGAGAACCCCGACAGCAACCACGGCGGTGTAGCGATCATTAAAGGTTTGGAAAAATCACAAGGAACTGATCTTTACAATGGAACTGTATCTGGTGAAGTTGCTGTTAGTTTGAATACAAACACCAATGCAACAGGTGCGGGTCCAACTGTAATGACTTACGGTATTTCAGCATACGACAGCAATGCGATGAAAAGCCTGAACCCGAACAGCGGTGTGTACAAGGCAGACACAGCACGGACACTTGACAACAACGGCGGATCACCCGCCTGCAACCAAGGGGGGATGGCAATCGTACAAGGGGCTGACCTGTACAACGGAGCATTGACAGGCGAAGAAGCCGCAACAGTCACAGCAGCGGTCGGCGGAACGAACACAAGCGAGAACGAATCTGCAACCTTGCGAGCGCAGACACACGGACACGAACCATGTATCTGCATTGAAGGCAATGGCACAAGGGAAAGCCACCAAGGCAATGGATGGAAAGAATCCGAAACCATGTACACATTAAACACGATTGAGCAACACGCAGTATTTGAAAACCACGCACAAGACAGCAGATATAGATCGCTTGGCGACACTTGTTCTACGCTTGCATCAAGTTTTGGAACAGGTGGCAACAATCAACCACTTGTGGTTAAAGAACCCGTGTGCATAGGCAACGGACAGGCAGACCAAACCAAAGAGAGCGAACTGGTGGGAGCATTGAACTGCATGCACGATCAGCAAGCGGTGATGACATACGGACTCGACCGGGCATCATACAACCAAGGGCAAAACGCACTTTTTAATTTTTCTATTGAGGAAGAAAAAATCGGAGCACAGGTGGCGAAGGAACCCGGCGCCGTTTGCGCTGTTGATTGCAGAAACGGAAAGGAAAGCGAGATCAATGCCACATTACAGGCAGATGCAGACCACAACACGAACAGCAACAACGTCTGCCGGATTGAAGCGAACGTCCGCAGATTGACACCCATGGAATGCGAACGCTTGCAAGGTTTCCCGGTTTTTTGGACGGATATCGGCGAATGGACGGACAGCAAGGGAAAAAAGCACAAGCCTGCGGATGCCCCAAGGTACAAGGCACTCGGTAACAGTATCGCGCTGCCGTTTTGGTTTTGGCTCTTGCGCAGAATAAGCGCACAGTATACCAGACAAGCAACGCTTGGTTCACTATTTTCAGGCATAGGCGGCTTTGATTTGTGTTGGGAACTTTGCAACGGTCCGGGAACATCAAGGTTTGTTTCAGAAATTGAACCATTCTGCGTAGCTTTATTAAAGCGCAGATTTGGCGATGATGAAACAGGCGAGAAAGGAGACGCATGGAAATATATAAACCCATAAAAGATTATGTTGAAGAATACGAAAGGGCGAAGGAGGACTGGCCGGAATGAAAAATAGATATAGAGTATGGACGAATTGCTGCTCCATAGACATTTTTGCAAAAACACTTGAGGTGGTTTCTATCAGCGATAGACCGTGTAAAATTAGGCTTTTAGACGAAAACGATTGCCTGCTTGCTGAATTCTATTGCAATATGATAGACGGATGGGCAATAGTTGATTGCCTTGCGAATGATTAAAAATTTCAAAGAAGGAAAAAGAATGCCAATAAAACCTGAAAACAAAAGCAGATATCCGGCGAATTGGAAGGACATCAGAGAGGACATTTTGCAAAGAGCAAACAACAAGTGTGAGTTTTGCGGAATTGCAAACTATACGATCAAGCCGAACGGTGCAAAGGTTGTGCTGACAATTGCACACCTTGACCACACGCCGGAAAACTGCGACTATAACAACCTGAAAGCGTTATGCCAAAAGTGCCATAATACATATGACGCAAAACACAGAGCAGAAACAAGACGAAAAGGAGCAAAAGAATGAGAACGGATAAGATTTGCAAAGATGCAATTAAACAGGCAATATTTTCAGTAAGAGAAGCAGAAAAGAAAGCGCTCGATACTGATTACAGCGGAAAGCTGGATTTGATAAGGAATCTCACCGAGGTTGAAAAAAGACTGGACACCATAGCAAACTGCGTGGCGGTCGAGCCGATAAAGATTGACGAAGATACAGACCTAAAGGATTTGTACGATGATGGTCTCATAAGTCTTAGGACATTGCAGTGTTGCAAGAGAGCAGGCATCGACAAGATGAAAGATGTCTGTCAGCTGACAGAAGACCAGATGATGCGGGTCCGCAATCTTGGAAAGAAAAGCTTTGACGAAATTAGAAAAATCATGAAAGAAAACGACATGCAGTTTGCAATGGAGGAAACGATATAATGGCAACACATGAGTTAAAATAGCCAAGAAGAAGCGTAGAAAGGAAGCAGAAGAAAATGGCTAAATTACCAACATACGAAGAAATGGCGAAAAAAGTTGCAAAAATAGCAATGGACGAGTTTCTATTTGACGGCAGATCAATTAGAGAGTGGGTTCAGCTTATCGCATCAGAAGATGCGATAAGCAGACAGGCGGTGCTCGAATATATTGAGGGAAGTGAAGCAGAATTAGGACATAGTTCGGAGAATGAGTTAGTATGTCAAGATATTAAAGACTTGCCATCCATCCTGCCGCAGTCAAAGATAAAGATGGGGGAATGGATAGATGATAAGTGTTCTATATGTGGAAAAGGGATTAGAGATTTAATATATAGCCCTGAATGGTATGAAAATGAAAGGCCGAATTTTTGCCCCTTTTGTGGGATGAAGATGGAGGCAGAAAGCGAGATCTGAAAGAATTGCCCGATGAAGAAAATCATGGAAATGTTTGGAGGAAATAAATGACGGACGAAGAAATCCTCGCTATGATCGCGAAGTATGACACCAAGGACAAGCTGACATGGACGGACGAAGAATGCAGGATATGTGGCAGACAGCTCAACTCTTGGGACATCAGGATCTGCAAGGCGTTGCTGATCGTACCGCACGAATGTGAGGAATGTATCGCCGGGGAAGAATACGGAATGACGGTTGATGCACTCCGGGCGAGGATGCTCGAAAAGTTCGGCATGGAACCATGCAAGGGAATCTGACATGAGAGAATACAACGAACTAACAAAGAGACTGCTCGCCGAGGGCTACACCACAGAAAAGCATCCGGCATATGTACGAGTAGCAGGCGGACAGTTCGGCGATGGAAACGCACTCAACAACCTATATGGCGGTTTTGAGTATTTGAGAATGTATGCAGACGACCGCACATACGAGACATCGTGCGGACTGCTATGCAAGGGCAGAATGGCGATGGACTTATGCCATAACGGAAAAACATACTCGCACGAGAATGACAACCCGGTCATACATTGCCCAATGCATAACAATGACTGCAGCCTGCTGAAGACAACAAGCATACACGGCATAGACGGCGCGTTATGCCCCGTTAAGGCCACAAGCAAGCCATATGACCAAATACACAGCGCAGAAGCAGAAAAGTCGAAATTCGATGCGTGGCGAAGCCAGAAGAGGGATGAATACATCGCACAGCATCCGAGGCATTGCTCAAACCATTTGAGGTGGGACGACAAGGCCAAGGAATGGACATTCATCTACAACCCATTGAATTGCCGGCCATTCAACTGCACCGGAAAGAAATGCCCGGTATTAGGTAAGACGATCAGACCGGACAAGGGCAACATCTTTTTTGATATCGAGGCAAACTTCCCCGACAGGAGCAAAGACGGCACATTTTTCGAGGGTGAGCGCATCACGGAAAAGACAATCGGCATCCAGTACTTCGACAAGCCGGAACTATTAGACATATGCGAGGCCTGCATCAGGGCAGAGAAAGACCACATTCTTTGGACAATCGAAACGAACAAAGTAGCGAAGATGTATGGCAGCTGGCTGCTTTTTCAGGCAAGTCTCGGAAAGATTGACTTCAGATATAAGATTCTGAACATGAGGGCGGAAAAGCGGAATGTTCGCGATCTCGAACAAGACCTTCAGGATGCCGAAAATGGCACGATCATCCGGAGCGCAGCCGAGGAAGAACGGAGAGAAAAAGCAGAGAAAAAAGAACGCAGAGACAAGGCCAAGGAAAGAAGGGCGCAGCAGGCACGCAAGCTCATTATAACCAAAGGTCTGCAGGAAATGGACGAGTTCGAGCGCAAGAGGGCGTTCAAGATCCTTACACAAGCGGAAGTATTAAGCGCACAGCATGAGCATGATGATGCGCAAAAAAGGAAAGAACACGAACCCGTGCAGTTATCATTTTTTGACATGATATTGGGCACGGAGAAAGGATGAAAGATGCAGAATATGAAAATAACACAAGCACAAGGTAACGGACAAGGACAATGCGCATTATGCAAAAAGCGTAATAAATGGAATGTTCAATGGATGTGTTTCCTCTACAAGGTGGAAGGGAAAGAAGGAGTTTACTGCAAGAATTGTGCAATTGAAATTGAATTGCAGAACTTTATTGATAGCAGAAAGTGAGGTATGATGATGCTAACAATATCAGAAATCATTAACGCCATCCATGAGGGTGGCGTAGAAGTTGAAGTGTTTCAGGCCCTATCCGAATGGATAATAAAAGATAGAGAACAACGATTTAATGATGCTCTTAGTCAAAGAGCTGTGATTGGAGCCATTAGAAAAATAGCAGAACAAAACCCAAACAAGAAGAACGCTATTGACGGCATAAGAAAACTTTGTGGAGATGATAAGAAAGGCAACAAAAAGGAGAGTGCATGAAATGTATATCAAACCTAATGAAAAAATGAAAGCAGTCGGAAGAGAGAAAGGACTTTCAGGGTTGGATGTAATAAGGGGCTACGGCATTTTCGACCAGACCGGCATTCTTGAAATCAAACGCTATAACTGTATGTATGTCGGTACAGGCATTGATGAGTACGATAATGTCACTAACGTAGATTGTGCTGTACAGGCTCAGAAATGCGGCTATTGCAGTATTATTCCGGTTGATGAACTTCCCGAACATATGATGTATGAGGGCAAGGACAGGCGCTACTATGGCTATGTAGATACTCCTGAGAACCGTGAAAGAATACGTCAGTTCTATGCAGACCAGAATGAGGCAGAAATGACAGCAGAAAGCGAGGAATAAAAATGGAATACAAGGGCGGAATGATTTCCATTGTAGAAGAAGAAGAAAAGGTTGATGTTGTACCAAAAGACAAAAACAGTGTTGAAGTAATACCTTACTCGGTTGTATTTCATGCCGATGGTGTATATCGAGTGAATGTGAGTAATAAGCGAGTCACGATAACCAAGGAGGGATAAACATGGCTGATATAGAATTAGTGATTAAGATTCCTGAAGAACTAAAAAATAAAATAGATAATGCAAATGAAGATAATTATAGTTTCTATATACGGTGGTTTGAAACGACATTATATTGCGCAATCAAGAACGGCACATCACTGCCAGAAGGACATGGGCGGCTGATTGATGCAGATGCATTGGATGAGGCCAAGGAAATGGTAGACACATTTGGCGGTGGTTGTAAATATGCTGTGAGAATGGATAATATCAGATTGATACCGTCCGTCATCAAAGCAGACAAGGCAGAAAGCGAGGGATAAGGAATGACGAGAGCAGAGTTAATGAATCTTGTTGGGAAGAAAGTAATGGTTTATTTTAAGGATGGCGAAAGAGCCATCTATGGGACATTAGGATATGTTGACGAATTTTCAGAAAAATACTTATTTCGCAAGCCTGGTTATTTTTTCATAGGTTTTACAATATTTAAGGTAAGCCATATAAGAAAAGTGGAATTGTAGAAGCAGACGAAAAGGAGCAAAAGAATGAGAACGGATAAGATTTGCAAAGATGCAATTAAACAGGCAATATTTTCAGTAAGAGAAGCAGAAAAGAAAGCGCTCGATACTGATTACAGCGGAAAGCTGGATTTGATAAGGAATCTCACCGAGGTTGAAAAAAGACTGGACACCATAGCAAACTGCGTGGCGGTCGAGCCGATAAAGATTGACGAAGATACAGACCTAAAGGATTTGTACGATGATGGTCTCATAAGTCTTAGGACATTGCAGTGTTGCAAGAGAGCAGGCATCGACAAGATGAAAGATGTCTGTCAGCTGACAGAAGACCAGATGATGCGGGTCCGCAATCTTGGAAAGAAAAGCTTTGACGAAATTAGAAAAATCATGAAAGAAAACGACATGCAGTTTGCAATGGAGGAAACGATATAATGGCAATACATGAATTAAAAATAGCACCAAAATGGTATGAAGATGTCGCAAGGTGGGCGAAGAACTTTGAGGTCAGAAACTGTGAAGATAGGGAGTTCAAGGTCGGAGATACCCTTATCCTCAGAGAGTGGAACAGAGGAAAGTACACAGACAGACCGCCTCTTGTGAGAAAAATTGAATATGTCTACAAAGGCGATGGAACATACGGGCTATCAGAAAAGTGGTGCATTTTGGGAATGAAGAAAGAGCCGATTGTAATAGAAACGAAAGCCGAAGAAGAAGCGAAGATGAAGGAAGAACAGGCCAAAGCAAGCGGAAGGTGGGAAGAAAGAAAGGTTGCTGACGGAAATAGTATCGAAGACTGGCAAAGCGCAAGGTGCTCCGTTTGCGGAAAATACCACACCACGCCATATTTTTATACATTTTACTACTACAAATACTGCCCGCATTGCGGCGCAAGGATGGAGACGAAATGAACGAGGTTTTGAAAGCAAAAATAATGAGATTGCAGACATACAAGATGCAGGAAGGGGAACGCACGGTCTATGTTGAGCGCAACGACGTACTGAACGCGATCACAGAGACTGAGGGCAAAGACCCGGCAACGGAAACGACAGGGCTGTGGGCGTATTTTTTCTGCCCAGTTTGCCATCAGGCGCTGGTATACAAACAAAATTATTGCAACAATTGCGGGCAGATGATAACCTGGACAAATTGAGAGCGGAGAAGGGGCAAAAAATGAATGTTGCGATCATACGGAAAGAGGACATGGAACTGGTGGCGACCATACAGGGCGAGAACATTGTCTGCCACAAAGATTTTATTGCAATAGAATACCCGGCGAATCAAAAACAAGAGTTTTTAGAGATTGACGGAAAAATCTACTTGCACCCACGATATAAAACACAGATTGAAAGGAAATGAAAATGGGGATTGCACTATTAATGGCGGGGCTTGCATTATGTTTCGGGCTTTTTGGCCTTATGATTGTATTTGTATTGCAGGCCGACAAAGAAGAAAGAGAAAGGCAGAAAGAAGATGACGAAAGCGGAACTGAATATTGAATATTTACCTGTTGCAGACTTGAAACCATACGAGAAGAACACGAGGCACCACGAAGAACACGACATTGACCAGATCGCTCGCAGTATAGAAAAATACGGTTTTTCAGACCCGATCGGCATATGGGGGAAGCAGAACATCATCGTGGAAGGGCACGGGCGTGTGCTTGCAGCGAAGAAACTCGGTCTTGATACGGTACCAGTGATCAGGCTTGACCACCTGACCGATGAGCAGCGCAGGGCATACGCGATCATGCACAACCGAACCGCAGAGCTGTCAAGTTGGGATTTTGAAATGTTGGAACAGGAACTCGCAGACCTTGACCTGGCGGAGTTTGATTTTGAAATTGACGAATTAAACATTACCGCTGCCGATTTTGATGACAATGCCGAATTGGATGAAGTGGAGGTGCCGGAAACACCCGAAGAACCGAAAAGCAAATAGGGACAGGTGTATAAACTCGGCAACCACAGACTCATGTGCGGAGACAGCACCTCTGCGGAAGATGTCGGAAAGCTTATGGACGGAAAAGAGGCTGACCTTCTTCTCACAGACCCGCCTTATAATGTCAACTACCAAGGCGGAACAGACGATCAGCTAACGATTGAAAATGACAACATGGATTCCGAGAGTTTCCAAGAATTTCTATTTTCTGCTTTTACGAACGCACACGAAAGCCTGCGTCCGGGCGGTGGATTTTATGTTTGGTATGCAAGCCGTGAGGTTGTCAACTTTGTAACGGCTTTAAACAGAGCGGGGCTTGAAGTAAGGCAGGAACTGATCTGGAATAAGAACAGCCTTGTCCTCGGACGGCAGGATTACCAGTGGAAACACGAGCCTTGTCTTTACGGATGGAAAGAGGGTGCGGCGCATTACTTTGTCGAGAACAGAACGTTGACAACAGTCATGGACTTTAACCGACCGACTGTCAACCGGGAGCATCCGACAATGAAACCAATAGACCTTGTCGGGCATCAGATAAAGAACAGCACCAAGAAAGGCGATCTGGTGCTTGACCTTTTCGGCGGGTCTGGATCTACGCTGATTGCATCGGAGCAGCTCGGACGGAAATGCTGCACAATGGAATATGATCCAAGGTATGTGGATGTCATCATCAAGAGGTGGGAAGATTATACAGGGAAAAAGGCGGTGTTGCTTAGTGACTAAAGAAGAGTACATTCAACTTGTAAAAACCGATGCAAAAGCAAGAAACGCAGCCCTTGCGGTTGCGTGGGTGGTTATAAAAACTTTTCCTATGTTGGCAAATCCAACCTCGGAGTTTTTTGAATTGTGTGTGGGGGGGGGGTAGAAAATAAACCACCAAATAATAACAGCGAAAACAAAGAAAAAGGAGATTAAAAATATGTTTGAAAAAGTAAATCCTGCGCACCCAGACAAGGTGGCAGACAGAATCGCCGGAGCAATTGTAGACCTTGCGTACAGACATGTGGAAAATCCCAAAATAGCGGTTGAAGTGCTAATAGGGCATGGAGAATGCAATGTGATTATTGAATCGGATTTGGCAATTGAAAACGATATCTGTTTCGATGATGTCAAACAAATCGTGAAGAGAATAGTGGGAAAGAATATAAGGCTGAAACTTAACAACTACTTCCAGGATGTGCATCTTGCAGAGAACCAGGCACACGGATTCCGATGTGGTGACAATGGCATCTTTAAGGGAGTGCCGATTACCACGGAACAAAGATGGCTTTCACAGATTGCCCATGGTATCTATGAAAATTACCACAGTGATGGGAAGTATGTCATGGACATGCAGAAGGAAAAGTTGATAATCTGCCAAAGCAATGCTCCGACAGATATTCTTAGGCAGGAACACCCGGATGCGATCATAAATCCGCTCGGTGATTGGACGGGCGGTATCAATGTTGATACTGGAGCAACAAACCGCAAGTTAGGGTCTGACATGGGTGATGCGGTGACTGGCGGCGGTCTGCACGGCAAAGACCTCTCCAAGGCTGATGTTTCGGTGAACATTTATGCGCACCTAAAGGCACAGAAAACAGGAGAAATTGTAATGCTAAATTGTGCTATCGGAGACGATACGATAGATGGAAAGCCCTACTCTGAAATCGTGGAAATTGCGAGAAAATACATCGAGTCACTCGGTGGTTTTGAGAAACTTGCAGAGTGGGGGTTGATTTGAAAGGATGTGGTTTAATGGCAAGGAAAGAAGATAATCTTGTGAAAGGTTCTGAAGCACATAAACTAACAGCCGAAGAACAGTCGATGGGCGGAAAGACATCAGCGGAGGCGAGAAGAAAGAAAAAAGACCTGCGCATGTGCCTCGAAATGCTTCTCGAAAAGGATATCACAACAAAAACCGGAGAGACAATCAGCGGTGCGGAAGCGATATCGGTGAAACTTTTTGAACAGGCGCTGAAAGGCAACATAAAAGCGTTTGAAACAGTACGATCCACAGTCGGACAGGACCCTGTGCAGAAAATAATGGTTTCAGAAGTAGAACAATCAGTCATTGACGAAGTAGAAGCAATAGTCAGAGGCGAAGCGCCGAAAGAGGAAAGCAAACCAGAGAGCCGGAAAGCGACAGCACCAAAGCCGAAGAAGAACAGCGGCGAAGTGTTGAAGATTGACCCGGACACAGGAAAGGTCGTCGCGAGATACACCACAGCAGCGGAAGCGGCAAGGGAAAACGGCATCGACCGTTCCAATCTTGCGAAAGCGATCAAGAACGGCAAAAAAGCCGCAGGCTTTAAGTGGGAGAAGAAGAAATGAACAGAAAAGAAGCCGTGTGCTTTTTGAGAGACCGACCTGCAGACTTCGGAAAGATGGTCGGTTTTACGAAATTACAAGATCTGCACAATGAGTGGATTCAAGATATGGTCAGAGGAGAAGAGGACGAAACCTTGCAAGCACATCGAGGTTCTTACAAGACTACATGTGTGTCTATTGCGCTTGCAGAAATATGCATACTGCTGCCGAATGTTCGGACTATGTTTATGCGTAAGACCGACAATGACATCAAAGAAGTTATCAAACAAACGCAAAAAATCCTTCAAGATCCACATACAATGTATTTATCCCAATGCATATATGGGGTACAAGTAAAGTTGATTACTTCCAGCTCAACGGAAATCAATACCAATCTTACCAATGATCCAAGAGGAACAAGTCAACTTGTAGGTCTCGGCATGGGAACATCTCTCACAGGAAAGCATTTTGATAAAATTTTTACAGACGATATTGTTAACATTAAGGACAGAGTTTCAAAAGCTGAAAGAGATCAGACGAAACTAATCTACCAGGAATTGCAGAACGTCAAGAATCGGGACGGGGGGAGAATATTTAATTCCGGCACGCCGTGGCATCCCGAGGATGCATTTACTCTGATGCCAAAACCGAAAAAATACAATGTGTATCAAACCGGACTGATTTCGGCGCAGGAAAGAGAAGAAATAAAAAGCAAGATGCTTGCATCTTTGTTTGCGGCCAACTATGAATTAAAGCACATTGCATCAGAGGATGTTATTTTTACAAATCCGCAGATCGGCGCAGACCCAAGTTTGGCAGAGCAGGGCATCACGCATGTCGATGCTGCATATGGTGGGTCTGATTATACAGCAATGACTATCATTAAAAGGCGGAATGATAAGTATTACGTTTATGGAAGAGCCTGGCAAAAAAGCGTTGAAGTGGTGGAGGATGATATTGTTAAACTGCATCATAGTTTTATGGCGGGGAAGGTGTACTGCGAAGACAATGCTGATAAGGGTTTTCTTGCAAAAGAATTCAGAAAAAAAGGACTGTCTGTTATATCATATCATGAAAGTGTCAACAAATTTGTAAAAATAACATCTTACTTGAAATTTGAGTGGAAAAATGTTATATTCGTAAAAGGGACAGACGAGGAATATATCAATCTTATTTGCGATTACAATGAAGAGGCAGAACATGATGACGCGCCGGACTCTTTATCAAGTGCATTGCGGATTTTGAGCAAGAAATCCGATGATAATTATACGCCGTTGTGGAATTAAATCGAAAGGAGAAAAGAACAAAATGAACGATTACACTTTTCAGGACTTGCTTGCAGTAGGTGAAGACGAGGAAAAGAGAACGGAATTTTGTATGAATGCAATCTTTGCACATCAGAACTCTGACAAATATAAAGAGGCTGAGATTGCAAGGGAATATTTCAAGAAAAGAAATGTGACAATTAACCAATATCGAAAGCTTTTATACACAATTACTGGTGAGGCAGTTCCAGATAATTTTAGCGCAAATCACAAGTGCGCATCGGGTTTTTTTAGAAGATTTGTTGTGCAGCAGGCACAATATCTTCTTGGCAATGGTGTCATTTTTACAGATGATGAAATCAAGAAAAAAATAGGCGGTGACAAATTTGATCTTGTTATAAAAAAAGCTGGCAAGGAGGCTTTGATATCAGGAGCTGCTTATGGATTTTTCAATCTTGATAATGTAAAAATATTTAAACTTCGTGAGTTCGTTCCGCTTGAAGATGAGGAAGACGGCGCACTTAAGGCTGGTATTCGCTTTTGGCAGATAACAGCCAACAAACCTCTGCGATTCACTCTGTACGAATTGGACGGATATACGGAGTATATCAGAAGGGGAAACGGCAAGCCAGAAGTAATGAGACCCAAAAGACCGTACATTGTCAATGTCCGAATAGAGGGTAATTCCGCTGAGGGTGAAATTGTCGATGGCAGAAATTATCCCGGATTTCCTATTGTTCCATTTTATGCGGATGATGACAGGGAATCACTCCTTGTTGGAATGAGAGAAAATATCGATTGCTATGATCTTATCAAGAGCGGATTTGCCAACGACCTCGATGATGCAAGTCTTATTTTTTGGACTCTGCAGAACGCATCCGGGATGGACGATATGGACCTTGTGAAGTTTGTTGAAAGAATGAAGACTGTCAAGGCCGCAGTTGTCGATGACGGTGCAAAGGCCGAGGCGCACACAATGGATGTGCCATACCAGTCGAGAGAAACCTATCTTACAAGGTTGGAGGCTGACCTTTATCGCGATGCAATGGCCTTAAATGTAAATCAGATTTCCGGCGGAAACATTACTGCGACCGCAATAATGGCGGCATACGATCCTATGGACGGAAATGAAAATGAATTTGAAGATTGCGCAGTTGAATTCGTGGACGGAATCTTGGCTCTTGCTGGATATGATGAGAATGTAGATTATTCGTTTAAGCGTTCCAGAATTGCCAATCAGACAGAAGAAACTAACATGGTGCTGGCAGCGGCTCAGTACCTTGATCACGAAACTATACTTAGACACTTACCCTTTCTTGCGGCTGACGAGATCGACGGAGTTCTTGACCGAACCACCAAGGAAGAGGCAGAGAGATATAAAGACATAACAAACGAAAGTGAGGAAACAGACGATGAGCAGAATACCTGATTGCAGAAAAGACGAGAATTACAATGAAAAATACTTGAACGGCAAAGACAAAGGTTTTATTGGTGGATTTGATTGTGCGGTGGAATCTATGAACTGCTTTTTAGAAGGGAACACCGATGTTTTCCCGGAATTCGCAGAAAGATTTTGTGAAAAAGATATCGAACTAATAAAGAAATGCCTCAACACATGGGTGGAATCGTCACGAAATGAACTCATAACCACAATGATAGATGCAATGGATGATGATGAGTACGATACCATTAAGGAGAAGGTGGATGGACGATTTAAGGAAGAAGTCGGACAAGGAATTGACGAGAATTGAAAAGGCATTGACAAAGATTTACAAAGAGGCTGAAAAGGAAATTTCTGAAAAATGGGAAAAATATATGAAGCAAGCCGAAAAGCGACTTGCTCCTTTGGAAAAAGCCTACGAGGATGCAAAGCGCAGCGGAGATGAGGATTTAATAAAAAAGACTGGTTTTGAACTTGGCAAGGCAAAAAAACTCGAAACAGTACAGAACAATCGTTTTAAAGCAATGACTGAGGAGACCGCTGCCAGACTTACCAATGTCAACCAGGTAGCACTGGACTATGTCAACGGCAATATGCCGAAAATCTACACCATGAATTACAATGAAACTTTGGGCGAAATCGAAACGGAAATCGGCAAGGTGGGAGTTAGCAGGTCTTTTTCTTTAATGGACGAAAACACTGCAAAAAACCTTGTAAAAAGCGACACTTCATTGTTTCCGCAAAAGGTGATTGACAAGGCAAAAGACAAAAAATGGAATTTGAAGTCGATTAACAGCCAGGTTCTCCAAGGATTGCTCCAAGGCGAAAGCATCCCCAAGATATCGAAACGGCTGCAAAATGTGACCGATATGAACTCGGCAGTGGCCACAAGAAATGCACGAACAATGTGTACCGCTGCCGAAAACAACGGAAGATTATCCGGGATAAAAGAGGCAGAAGACAAAGGTATAGTGTATGAGAAACAGTGGATGGCAACCCACGATGACCGCACGAGGGAAAGCCACCAGGAACTGGACGGAGTAAGTGTGCCCGTTGACGAAGAATTCCCGAACGGCCTGCAATACCCCGGAGATCCAGACGGCGAGCCGGAACAAGTTTGGAACTGCCGATGCAGCATGGTTCGGAAACTAATCGGATTCAGGAAAAAGGACGGAAGCATCAGCGAGGTCGGAGAGATACACCAGTACAACCCCGACTATTTCCAAACAGCGGAGCCGGAACAGGCAGCGCAAGCCGAACAGAACGAAAAGGGCAAAGAAAAATCCGAGCCTGTAAAGGTTGAGGATTTGAGCGAAGAACTGCAAAAAACTTTGTACGACTACACCGACGGAAAATACGAAGATATCTGTTCGTATTCGCAATATTTGGAGAACGGCGACAAGGACATAAGCCCTTCGGGTTTTGTAAGCAGCAAGGAAAAGTGGGAAAGAGACAGACTGCCGGACATTGACGCAAAGACGCGAGAACAGGCAAAAAAAATCGCAGAAACTATCAAGAATCAGCCGACCACGGACGAAAAGCTGTGGCGAATTGAAAGAGAAACCACACCCGGAAAGGAAGGCGATGTTTTGACATTCGGCATAAAATCAACATCCGCCTCGTCCGATTTTGTAAGCGCAACCACGAGCGGCGAAATGGAAGGGTTCAGCAATTTTGACTTTTTGGGAAAATCAAACACAGGAGCGTGGACGGAATACCGCTTCGCAAATTCAAAAAGCCTGGATATTTCACAAATATCAAAATACCCCGACCAAAACGAACGCCTGATTTGTGGAAATTACAAAATCGTTAAAACCGGAACAATAGAAGCGCA
>Ga0247608_10000925_pt1 | contig 43584 bp, 39 predicted proteins | sample 176DNAGHGlowgp2_FD_193490 | JGI IMG/M metagenome (GOLD analysis project Ga0247608, IMG submission 193490) | Sheep rumen microbial communities from Palmerston North, Manawatu-Wanganui, New Zealand - 1766 DNA GHGlow gp2 | ecosystem: Host-associated > Mammals > Digestive system > Stomach > Rumen ...
AAGAAGCCTTTTGAAGAGAAGGTGGAACTGTTGCGCAACAAATACTTTGACAAATATGAGGTTGAAACTCGTTGTTTCAGCCTGTCGGATATGTAAAGTTTGAGCCCGATAGAAGTATAGATAAAACTTCAAACCCCTCAATACTTTCAACTCTCAACTTTCCACTGCCTCTAAACCCTCAACTCTAAACTATAAATTATAAATTATCAATTCTCAATTAACAACAAGTTGCCCTCATCGAGCTCGCTCAACTTCTACTCTCAACTAACAACTCTCAACTCCACACTGCCTCTAAACCCTCAACTCTAGACTCTAAACTACACCCATGAATATCGCAGTAGCAGGCACCGGCTATGTCGGGCTTTCCATCGCCACGTTGTTGGCGCAACACAACCACGTCACCGCAGTGGACGTCATCCCCGAGAAGGTCGACCTCATCAACCATAGGAAGTCACCCATCCAGGATGAGTATATCGAGAAATACCTTGCTGAGAAGGAGCTCGACCTTACTGCCACCCTTGATGGGGCATCTGCCTACAAGGACGCTGAATTCGTTGTTATCGCAGCCCCGACCAATTACGACTCACAGAAGAACTTCTTCGACACGAGCCATGTGGAGGAAGTCATAGACTTGGTGCTGAGCGTCAACCCCAATGCGGTAATGGTCATCAAGAGCACCATCCCCGTGGGCTATACCCGCAGCCTCTATGTGAAATATGCCGCTAAAGGTCTAAAGAAGTTCAACCTTCTGTTCTCTCCGGAGTTCCTGCGCGAGAGCAAGGCGCTCTACGACAACCTCTATCCTAGCCGTATCATTGTGGGTATCCCGAAGATGATGGGCGAGGAGTTTAAGAAAGAGAACGATGCCATCAAGGCACTTACCAATCTTGAATGGCTCACAAATAAAGCCCATGAATTTGCCGCCTTGCTACAAGAGGGAGCTATCAAAGAGGATGTTCCCACGCTGTTCATCGGCATGAAGGAGGCTGAAGCAGTGAAACTTTTCGCTAATACCTACCTAGCTTTGCGTGTGAGTTACTTTAACGAGCTGGACACCTATGCCGAGGTGAAAGGTCTCGATACGCAGGCCATCATCGAAGGCATCTGCCTTGACCCACGCATCGGTAGCCATTACAACAACCCGAGTTTTGGTTATGGTGGCTACTGTCTGCCCAAGGATACGAAACAGCTCTTGGCTAACTACGAGGACGTGCCCGAAGATCTCATCCGTGCCATCGTGGAGAGCAACCGCACGAGAAAGGACTTTATCGCCGACCAGGTGCTGAAGATGGCGGGGTACTATACCGAGTCCTCACAGTATGACCAAAGCAAGGAAGTCGACCTAACCATAGGCGTGTTCCGCCTGACCATGAAATCGAACTCCGACAACTTCCGCCAGAGCTCCATCCAAGGTGTGATGAAGCGTGTGAAAGCCAAAGGTGCCAAAGTGATCATCTATGAGCCGACTTTAGAGGATGGGACTACCTTCTTCGGCTCGCTCGTCGTCAACGACTTGAAGAAGTTCAAGGAACAATCGCAGGCCATCATTGCGAACAGATATGATAGCTGCTTGGATGACGTTAAGGAGAAAGTTTATACTAGAGATATTTTCAAAAGGGATTGATTAAAACATATAATTGCCGTTAATTGTCCGTATGGAAATCCAGATAAAACTAACAAAGAAGCAGCACGACTTGCTTTTAGGTCGTTTGGGAAGCGAAGAGTCTATCCACGAGTGGCTCCAACACTGCATCGATCGGAAAATGCAGGAAATGGCCAACTCTTTCAACTCTAAACTTTCCACTGACTCTAAACTCTAAACTATAAACTCTCAACTTGACTCCCATGTCCTCCCTCAACCATAAAACCATCCTAGTCACCGGCTCCGCCGGCTTCATCGGCGCCAACCTCGTGATGCGCCTTCTGCGCGACATGACCGAAGGCACCATCATTGGCCTCGACAACCTCAACAACTACTACGACGTATCCCTCAAGGAGTACCGTCTAAAGGAACTCGATACTTACTACTCTCAACTCTCCAACTCTCCACTGCCTCTAAACTCTAAACCCTCAACTCTCAACTATCAATTTGTTCGAGGCAGTATAGCCGATAAAGAATTGGTAAATAAGCTCTTCGCTGAGAACCAATTTGACATCGTCGTCAACCTTGCAGCCCAAGCAGGCGTACGCTATTCAATAGAGAACCCTGATGCCTACATCGAGAGCAACATCATAGGTTTCTACAATATCCTTGAAGCCTGTCGCCACTCCAAAGATGTCATTGCGGGCCCACATTGTGGGCCTCATCGCGGACTTGATCCGCGATCTCATACCTACAAGGGTGTCCAACACCTCGTCTATGCCAGCTCAAGCAGCGTCTACGGCGGCAATACCAAGGTGCCATTCAGCATCGACGACAACGTCGACCACCCCGTGAGCCTCTATGCGGCCACCAAGAAGAGCAATGAGCTGTTTGCGCATTGCTACAGCAAACTGTACGACATCCCCACCACGGGTTTACGTTTCTTCACCGTCTACGGCCCTGCCGGACGTCCCGATATGGCTTATTTCGGTTTCACCAACAAGCTCCTGAAAGGCGAGACCATCCAAATATACAACTACGGCAACTGTCGCCGCGACTTCACCTATGTGGATGACATCGTGGAAGGTGTGGTGCGAGTGATGAAAAAGGCTCCAAAAACTAAGGTCCCTGAGCCTGTCAAAGGGCCGACTACAACCTTGTCAACGGCCCCATACGCCATCTATAACATCGGTGGTGGCCAGCCTGAGAATCTGCTCGATTTCGTGCAGATCCTGCAAGAGGAGCTTGTCCGTGCGGGTGTATTGCCCAAGGACTATGACTTTGAGGCTCACAAGCAGCTCGTCCCCATGCAGCCCGGCGACGTTCCCACCACCTATGCCGATGCCACCGCCTTGGAGCGCGACTTCGGTTTCGTGCCGAAAACCACGTTGCGGGAAGGATTACGTAGGTTTGCCGCGTGGTATAAGGAGTATTACGGATAAGGTTACTTTTATCAATTAACTTTTAACATAAACCCGATTTATCTTGAGCCTGTCGAAGGACAATTAACAGGTAACAAGTTAACACCCTCCCGACCCTGAAGCGAACAGTGCAAATACGAATTAATGAAAATCACTAACGAAATACCAACCGACTGGAAAGACTTGCAAAATAAGGTGTGTAAATACCTTAATCAGGCAGGTTATCACGCTGAGTCGCCTAAGACAATCGGGACTGTCAGAGGAAGTGTTGAGGTAGATGTGTTTGTGACTTCTGATGACGAGTTATTGAAGCAGTTCGTATGTGAGTGTAAATACTGGGAAACGCCAGTTCCAAAGGAGAAGATACATGCTTTTCGAACTGCAGTTCAGGATTCAGGCTCAATGCTGGGGTTATTCATCTCTAAGAAGGGCTTTCAAAAAGGTGCAATTGAAGCAGCCTCCTGTTCAAACGTAATTCTAAAAGACTGGAAGGGGTTTCTGGACTTGATATCAAACCAATGGCTTAAGAACCGCAGTGAAGAAGTGTTGCGATTGTCTTATCCTCTGTCAGTTTATACCGACCCTTTGGATGTGCCTGCTGATATTTTCCATGATGAGGTGAATAAGAATCGATACGAAGAACTTCAACGGAAATTTCTTCCGTCCTACATGATGATACGGTCTTTGGAAATGGGAATGATTAACCCTGATAAGCCAATCTGTGTTGATGGGAAGGACTTTGGCGATTATCATAGTTTGCTTGATTATCTGGAACAAGTGCTACGTCAGGGGATAAAGGAGTATGAAGACTTGTTCTCTGTTCATAAGGTTGAGCAATGGAAATTAGACTGTGCTATTAAAACAAGATTTGCACCTCGTTTTGGTGACTATCTAACGAAATAAAATAGAGTATATCTATATGGAAAGAGTAGTAATATTTGAAGGAAAGACCACAATGGGTGGCATGGATGTGGATTTGAGAATTTACAAAGTCAATGAAGACAATGGTAAATTCTGTTACTACCAGTGGGATTACAACCCTCATCTTGTGGATAAAAATCAGATGGGTGTTCATATAGGAGATATCAATCTTGGACACACATTGGAAGACATATTATACCAGATTAATTCGTATAAGAAAGAGATACGAGAGATAAAAGATATTAAACCTAACAATAATTTCTAATTGTTTTGTTATGAAGACAATAAGGCTGAAAAACTATAAGTGTTTTGAAGACACGGGTAAAATTGATTTATTGCCTTTGAATTTTCTTGTTGGTTGCAACAGTGGGGGTAAGAGTTCATTTCTTGAATTTTTTCCGTTGCTGCAACAGAGTATGCATATCAACAGAAATGGAGCGTTTCTTTGGACGGGGAATAATGTCGACCTCAACGATTTCAAAACTGTAGTCAGAAATGGACAGGATACAATTACGGTTGAGGTTGAAATAGAAAAGATACCTCTGTATTCTGGAAACCTGGCCCCAAAGGACTTGTTTCTGGAGAACGTTAGGCTGGTTTTCGTTGTTTCCAAAGTTGATTTTGGTGACGCAATAACATACATTTGCCTAAGCTTCAATGGCCAAACTATTGAAATTAAGCTAAAAGAAAGAGTTTCAGATGAAATTATCATCAATGGTGAGAGCATGGGTAAGGAAGATGAGCCAATAGTTCATTCGTTTACCAATAGCCTTTTACCTAAATTGCTTTTTGGGAGTACGTTGTATGAACTAACTTCCAGGAAAGGAAGTAAAGAACTTTATTCGTGGGCTAGACAGAATATGAAGGGTGACGATGGAATGGCAGGTTCCATGTGGTTTAGGTTTAGATATGTTGTCAATAAAGAAGAATTTGAGAAGAGAATAAACCGTACAAAAAAAGAAGAAGCAGAGATTGCAGACCTACAGCATATATACAACCTTGCCTTATTGTATAATATTAACGATATAATAGATGTCGTGAATTATTATATGCTGGAATTAGCAGACAAGACAGAGTTTATACAGCCATTAAGGGCAACAGCGGAAAGATATTACAGGAATCGTAATATTTCTGTCAATAGTATTACGCCTAGTGGAGATAATATTGCGATGTTTCTGCTAAGACTGCAACGTGAAGGATTGTTGGAGAAATTCAATAAATGGTTAAACCAGAACGAAATGCAATTTGGCGTTGAATTGAACGAAGAGGGAGGTTTTCTGGAATTGAAAATCGTAGAAAAAGGAAAACAAGGACAGAACATTGTTGATGTTGGATTTGGCTATTCGCAGATACTCCCGATTTTGGCAAACATTTGGAAGGATTTGTTTTATGAAGATGTACTTGGTAAAAGAGTATCATATTGCCCCACCTCTATAGTGTTGATAGAGCAACCAGAGCTTCATCTGCACCCAAGATTTCAGCGTAAGTTTGCAGAACTGCTTACTAAATGTGTTAAGCAATTAAATAAATCAGGAAAAGATGTTCGTTTCATTATAGAGACCCATAGTCAAGATATTTTGAATAGCGTAGGCCGTTCTATCGCTTATGGTGATTTTGATGCAAAATTGGTAAACATTTACTTGTTTAATGCACAAAAGGAGAATATGGATAAGTATATTGAGAAAGCGAGTTATTCAAGAGAAGGGTTTCTCGAGAACTGGCCAGTCGGATTCTTTGATTGAAATATGTATATTGAAATAAGTCGTGAGTTAGTTACATCAGCTGAAAAAGGAAACAAGCAGGCGATAGAGATGCTTGTAAGGTTATCCCTTGCAATCAAATACGGAAAACATATTGTTTTTGCTGGGCTTAAATTGCTTGACAGGATAATAAAGCTTCCTTCACTTGATAATCTTGAACGAATTCAGTATCAAAAAATACGTAATCATTATTCTGTCATAGGAAGTTTATGTAGAAAATTAGACTTCAAAGCAGTTGTTTTGATAACTGGAGAGAATTGTCGAACCCGTCATAGGCTTTTAATTAACGCTTGCAAGGCCGACAAACTTGAAGTTTATGAAGAATGCCATTTACTTACCGAGAACCTACAAGATGGTGAGTTCTTCGAAATTCTCGTCAAGGAATATATCAAAACTCTTGGTACAACATCTCCTATAAGCTATATGCCCCAGATGGGCGGTGGAAATACAATTTCTAAGGTGTACAAAATGGAGATAGACCGAGGACAACATTTTTGCTTGGCAATACTTGACAGTGATAAAAAGTATCCCACCGCAGGATTTGGTGATACCTTTAAAGCATTGAAGAAAGAAGACAAGGAAAAGTATCTTGGGGATGCAGGTGAAGATGGACAATATGCCTTCAACTGTTCATTTTATGTGATGAAGGATTTGCGAGAGTTGGAGAATCTGATACCATTGGAAGTGTTAAAAGGTATGAATAATGTGAATTCACTGCCACTGATGCAAATGAATTTTGATATGTCTTATCATGACATGAAGGAAGGATTGCTTGCAAGTAAGATCAATGTGGGTGATTATCAGACATATCTTGATAATCTGTTTTCTTCATATCCAAATATTGTAAAAGAAATAAACTTTTATGCGGAATATCGGCAATTATGCAGTTGTAAAGAAGAATATGAAAAAGATTGCGGTCGTGTAAAAGTGGTTGAGGGGTTAGGAAGTAGAATAATGGAGCATGTTTTAGATTCTGCTAAACCGGCTCTGCTTTCTAGCAACTTTTCGAATATGAGTTATTCACAGCAAAGTGAGTGGTTGGGAATAGGAAAGAAGGTGTTTGAATGGTGTTGTTGCTTGGATATTGCCTTAAGAGTTTAGTTTACAATAGTAACTGAAATAAAAACAAATAGCGTCCTTCCTAGTCTTTATGCGCAGCCGGTAGTTGCTTGCGTGCCAAGAGGGTCTATCCCCTGAACACTCAACTATCAATTGTCAATTATCAATTATCAATTCTCAATTCTCCCCCCCAAAAAAATGCCCCCCTCCAACCCCATATTAACCAACATCTCCCTCATCCGCCCCATCCTGCTGGTGCTGCTGGTGTTCCACCATATATTCACAATCAACCTCCCAATCTCCTGATAATAGAATCAGATTTGTCAAGAATAAATAGTTTGTTTATAATATGTCAATTACGCGTACAATAAAAAAGGTTGTTCAAGAAACATCTGATAAGGTGTATTTCAAAATGGTTCACAGAAATGAAATACAAAAGTTCAAAGATCCACGCCGTCGCGAAATTGCCAATCAATACCCCTTGTCAAAAGAACAACAGGAACAGATAGACGAACTATATGTCACTAACTATGGCGAAAAGATAGACTATGTGTGGCATCAGAATTATGCCGCCCATGCCAACAAGTTTGACCATAGGTTCATCCCAGAATTATTATATATTCCCGAATTCGAGAGATTCCAAAACCAGAATGATGCTGCGAATCGAATCTTGTCGGATAAGAACTTTTTACCCATTGTGGCAAAAGCGGCAGGAGTAAAAATGCCAGAGACTATTGTTTCTTGTACAAACGGCGTTTTGCGCGACAGTGACAATCATATTCTTACTTCTTCAATGAGTGAAGACATACTTCACAAAAACAGCCGGTTTTTTGTGAAGCCTGCCACGGGAAGTTGCTCGGGAAAATCTTGTAAATTGGTGACAGAATCGGATGATTTTGTAATTAATGGTAATACATTGATTTTCAAAGATAATAACAAAGTCAAATATTCGAGCAATTATGTTATTCAAGAAGTGGTAAAAACTCATCCTTCAATTTCTGCATTGCACCCAGAATCAGTTAATACTTTTAGAATAATTACCTATTATTGGAAAAACGCAATTGAAACCATGCCTGTTATTCTACGTATAGGTCGCGGCAAAAGTAATGTTGATAACGCCCATGCAGGTGGCATGTTCATTGCGGTTCATGCAGATGGTTCGCTTGGTGACCACGCTGTGACTGAGTTTAACCAACAATTCTATACACATCCAGACAGTGGTATTGTGTTCAAGGACTACATCATTGCCTCTTACGATGAAATGATTAAAGCCGCAAAACGAATGCATGAAATGGTACCTCAAATTGGTGTGGTAAATTGGGATTTCACTATTGACGAGAACGGTATTCCCGTATTAATTGAAGCCAATATTAAAGGCGGTTCTGTGTGGTTACCACAAATGGCGCATGGCGTTGGAGCATTTGGGGACCGGACAGAAGAAGTGCTGCAATGGCTTCGCTTTATGAAGAAATTAAAACCATCCGAACGAAAAGCATATGTGGGAGGAAAGATGGGATAATTTAAAACAATAGAACACAAAACATAAAAACATGAGATTTACCATTATTGGTTGCGGCAACTCTGGTTTAATCCATGCTGCCAAATTGTATGAAAAAGGCCATGAGGTAGCCTTGTTGAAGACCTCAAACACCAATGGCCGTTTTTTCGATATCATCCAAGGAGAAAATGGGTTTAAGGTGAAAGACGACACCATCCAAGGCAATGGACATTCGTTTTTTGTGAAGCCGACTCTGATAACCAGAAACGTAAAGGAAGCGGTACGATTTGCAGATGTCATCATGGTGATGACCACCACTTTGCAACACGAATTTGTTGCCGAGCTGATTGCTCCTTATGTCAGAGATGGCCAAACCATTATCCTTGTGCCGGGATATATGGGTAGCTTGATTTTCAAGAAATACATCAATAAGGATGTCACCTACAGCGAATGGGAGACCACGGCATACAACGGCCGCATTGTCAACAACGAGTATGTGAGGATCTCGTTCTACAATCCTCGCAATGCCATTTCCGTGTTGCCCATTAGTCGTACGCAACAGGTGTTGGATGTGCTCTCACAATGCTTCGACAACACCAAATACACCCGCAAGCACATTCTTGAATCAGCTTTCCACAACCCCAACATGATTGTGCATCCCATAGGCATCCTTTTCTCTGCCTCTCGTATTGAATACAGTAATGGCGAATTTTGGATGTACCGTGAGGCTTTCACACCTTCGGTGGTCAATGTCATCAAGGCGTTTGATGTGGAGAAGAATAAGGTGTTGCAAGCCTTTGGCTGCGAACCTCTGGATTACTTTGAAGCAGCCAAATGGCGCAACGAAGAAGACTTAAGTATTGATGCCATGGCGGTGTTCCGCTCGTTTGCCGACTCTAGCAACAAAGGGCCGTCGTTCATCAACCACCGTTATCTGCTCGAAGATGTTCCAATGGGCTTGGGCTTGTATATTTCGGTTGCTAAACTTGTAGGAGTGGATACTTCAATTCAAGAGGGTATTGTTTCTTTGGCATCGGCATTGTTGAATAAAGATTTGAAGTCGGAAGCAAGGACAATACAGTATCTTCTCGAGAAAGATGGTGTTACACTAGAAGATATAAAACAGGCAATTTCAGAGTAAAGATGGCTGATAATTTAAAACAAAAGGCTGCTTCTGGTGTGGCGTGGACTTCTATTCAGAAGTTTGCAGGGATGGGCGTCTCATTTATTGCGGGTATTATCCTTGCGCGATTGCTCACACCAGAAGACTATGGGTGCATAGGAATGCTTTCTATTTTTATGGTGTTGGCGGGAGCATTTGTTGATGGCGGTTTTGGTTCAGCACTAATTCAGAAAAAAAGGCCAACACAAGAAGATTATTCAACAATATTCTTCTTTAATCTTGGTATGTCCCTGTTGATGTATGTCATACTTTTTGTTTGTGCACCCGCAATTGCCCGTTTCTATAAAATGCCTATCCTTTCTTCCGTGTTGCGGGTACAAGGACTAGTACTAATTATTAATGCCTTCTCCTTAATACAAAGTAATCAGCTTCGCAAACAATTTAAGTTTAAAAAAATTGCAATAGTTACTTTGATCACTTCAATTGTTTCCTTTTCGGTCACAATCATTATGGCCTATAAGGGTTTTGGGGTATGGTCTTTGGTAGTAATGAATCTTCTTACAGTCTTCATACCAACAGTAGCTTATTGGGTTACAAACAAATGGTTTCCACTATGGGTGTTCTCGAAAACTTCTTTTAAGGAATTATTTGGTTTCGGCTTCTATATGTTTCTTACTACCATCATCACCAGAATATGCAATAATATACAAGGTCTTCTTATTGGCCGTTTCTATACCCCGGCCACAATGGGCTATTATTCAAAAGCAAAACACACCGAGGAGATGGCTTCTACTAGTCTTTCAAATGTTATTGACCAAGTTGCCTATCCTTTGTATGCCGAATACCAGAATGATAAACCCATGTTGATAAATGTGATAAAAAAGCTTACTTTGTCTATAGCTTATGTCACATTTCCAATGATGTTGCTTCTTATTTTACTTGCAAAGCCACTTTTTATTTTGTTGTATTCAGAGCGTTGGCTGGATAGTGTACCTTATTTTCAGATTCTTTGTGTTGCTGGTATTGCTATTTGTTTGCAAGGGGTCAATTATCAAGCGATTGCTGCCATTGGCAAAAGTAAAGCCATGTTTAGTTGGACATTGGTTAAACGAGCCATTGGCTTGGCCTTGATCGTTGGTGGTCTGGCTGCTTTCGGCATCAAAGGATTGCTGGTAGGTATGGTGATGCAATCTTGGTTGATATATTTAATCAATGCCTATCAGGTACATAAGTTTATTGGTTATAAACTGTCTGTACAGTTTTTAGATCTGTTACCCACAATGGTATTATCAATAGTTTCATGGGCTGTGGCTTTTGGTTTGGCGTTTTTGCTTCCCCAATGGAACATGTATGTAATTGCTGTTATTCGCTTGTTGGTTTTCGTCGTTGTTTATCTGGGTGGTTCGATGCTTTTCAAAGTGGAAAGTTTCAGGCTTGTAAAAGAAACCATACCGATGTTCGTGGCAAAGTTAAATAGAAAGAAATGACAATCATTTTGGATGCATCTTCTTTTTTAATACGAACCATAAAGAATAATTCAAAAGTTTGTCAAGTAGAACAGAAACACATATCCTTGCATCGAGTTGAAAGGGCCGCCCAAACTCTTGACAACTCGAAAAGATGTAAATCAAGCATATTAAGTGTTAAGTAATAAGTATTATCATGATTAGACGTTTTATTAAAGGTATTAAATTCATAGAGAGAAAATGTAAACGCTATGCCCAGGATATCGGTCTTAGAAAAGGCGAATGGGTAAAAGTGTTTATTGATTTTGTAACCAGTAGAATATGCTATAAGTTCACAGTGACGGACTACTTTGTAATCGGCAACGGGTATACATTGTCGAGATACGAGAAAAAAAGGTTTTTTACAGAAAAAAGAGCCCGTCATTATCTGTGGTATAAGGTGAATGATCCAAAATACTTCCATTTCGTATCTAATAAAGTAGACGCGTTGGGGTTTTTTAGTGATTTTGTTTCGAGAAGATGGCTTTATGTTCCACAATCTTCGTTTAGCGAATTCATGGATTTTGTAAACAAGATGCCCGTATTTATAGCAAAACCGGTAGGTGGGTCTGAAGGTAAAGGGATAGAGAAACAATCCACAAACGGTGTTTCTGAAGAGGACTTGAAAACACTGTATAATCATTATGTGTCAGACGACATGTTGTTGGAAGAATGTATACAAGCGCACGACGATATCTATCTTGGAACAAAATCGCTCAATACATTCAGGATATACACGATGATTGATGGAAAAGGTGACGTTCATGTTTTGAAAGCCAAATATCGTGCGGGTACCGGTGATGCTATAACAGACACATCTGATGGATGTATTGCTTATCCCATTTCAATTGAATATGGTGTTATAGAAGGGCCGGGCATCAACGAAGTGTTGAATAGTAAGTACTATTTTTATCATCCAGGTTGTGACAAGTTGATGGTTGGTATGAAAATTCCAATGTGGGACCGTGTGTTGGAAGTTGTTACAGAAGCTGCAAAGAAAATACCCCAAATTAGATATATTGGTTGGGATATAGCTGTTACTAATGACGGAGTCGAAATGATTGAATGTAATCGTGCCCCATGGACTGGTACGTTCGAGATAATGGGAATTGAGAGATTATGGTGGCCTAAAATCAAAGCATTAATATGAAAATAGTTAGCATTCTAAAGGAAATAAAGCATAGAATACATTATTATTATGTAAAATATGTAAAGCATGCAATACATAATTATTATGTGTTTTATGCCGATTCAACGGAATTGTTGGAAAAGGCACAGGAAAAATTATGTCCTTTGCCTGAAGGATTGAGGCTTGTGAAATTAACCCACGAGAACAAACATCTTTATAAGTGTACAATTGATGATATGGATAAAATGTTGTACTTCTCGGTCGATGGGGAGTCGTGGCTTGTCGTTGATGACGACAACAATGTTGTCGCCTTCCATTACGGCACCTATCGGGGCACTCGTTCCATGTTCTATAATGTGAAGAATTGTGATTTCGAACATGTTTCAATCCAGGTTGATAAAAGGTATCAAAGAAAGGGAATAGCACTTTACCTTTTATATCATATAGTTAAAAATTTAAAATATGATGATGTAAAAAATAAAAGGCTGGGTACATGCATCAAGCCCACTAATATTAAGTCCATAAAATTGCATGAGCTCATTGGGTTTAAAAAATCCCATAGGGTAATACTTATCCACATAAGAAGAAAAAAAGACGGGCGTTATACATTTACAAACATACCCCGTTATAATATTTAAGAATGCGTGAATGCTTGAGTGAGTGAATAATTAAGTATATACTTTTTCAAGACAACTGATCGATTTCTAATATATGGATGCAGTAAGTTTGTTTTTTGCCGGGGATTTTTGTTCTATACCACCGCCGGCATTAATAAGGGTTGCTGAAGAACTGAAAAGTGTAATCCAGTCGTGTGATTTAAAGGTGGTTAATTTCGAAACGCCATTGGCACCCGATGTCACTCTGCCACCTCAGCATTATCCACGTTTTTGGCAGCATGACGATGTGCCTGAATTCCTCAGGGATTTGGGGTTCAATTTGTTTTCTATGGCCAACAACCACACCTTTGACTGGGGTGACGAGGGGTTTAAAAAGACGAAAGCCGCGTTAGGCGACCAGTCTTTTGGAGCAGGGACTTACGATGAGGCTTATAAAATAAAAGTGTGCGAAGTCAAAGGTGTTAAAATCGGTTTCCTTGCGTTGACCTATGCAGCATATACTGGCGTTTTTGACGACGTACTTCATCATGATGATTTGGGCTGTGCTTATATCAACGACCTTCGGGTCAACCATGATATTATGAAAGCAAAGAAAACCGTTGATTACTTATTTGTCTTGCCTCACGATGGCATTGAATACATTGATGTGCCGTTGCCAGAAACCATCGCTAGATACAGGGATTTCATCGACTATGGAGCCGATGGTGTCATAGCTAGTCACCCCCATTGTCCGCAAGGATGGGAGGAATACAAAGGAAAGCCGATTTTTTACAGTCTTGGAAATTTCTTTTTTAATTGCCACAGAGACACTCTATGCCGCGTGGGACCTCCTTATTGGTATGAAGGTATGTGTGTTAAGATGGAATTGTATGAGGATAAAATCCACTACGAAATAATAAACACACAAAATGTTGAAAATAAAGCATTGGTGATTGACAAACGTAAAGAAAGAGACGAACATAACCAAGAAGTTTGTATGTATTTAAGAAACAAGACACTATATTTGGATTACTTGTATGAACAATGCAAGATTTTATCAAATAATCAGGAGATGCCGATAATTGATAATTCAATACATCCTGATTCCTTGAAATCCTACACAAAACTTGCTGTAAAAAATTGGTTAAAAGTATTGAGAAAACAAGAGATTACTGATGACTTTGCATTAAAAACTCTACTTCGTAATGACACAAGAAGGAATGTCTTGATGAGGATGTTGAGAAACAAATAAAAAGAAAAACATGATTAAAATAGAAAAGCCTTTTGTTTACGATGATGGAAAGTTTGCTTACCTAAAAGCAAAGATAGAAATCTCTGAAGACACTTCTGCGGCTTATTTGGCTGCATCTAAAGTTATCAAGAAAGTGCATTGGCGCACCTCTGAGAACTATCCGCCCGTGGAATGGCAAAATGACGACAGCGGTTTGTGGTTTGCCGTGCCTATTGAATACAAGGATTACCTTTGTGTTGAACAAAGCGATGCTTTTGTCGTAGCCATGTTATGGTATGCCATGATTACAGGTTCTGATATCGAATCCGTGTCACCCATGTCAGAAAAAATGGTGTTCCATATCACAAGGTATCTTATACCAGCCTTATGCACTGAAGAGAATGGTTATCGCAGAATCAGTATTCTTGGTCCAACGACAGACCAACCTTATAAAAACATAGGCGGTGTCGGCACGGGAATGTCATGTGGTGTCGACAGTTTCTATACCTTGCATGAATACACAAAGGAAGATACTCCCAAGAAATACAGGCTTACGCATCTTTCCTATTTCAACATGGGTGCGATATTTCATCCCAACCGTGAAGAAAAGAAGGAATACACACTGAAGGAGTTCTACGAAACCACCGACCGCATGTCGGAAGAAAAACGCGAAAATGCAAGACAGGTGGCAGAACAAGCAGGTATGCCATTGGTTTATGTGAAATCGAATTTGGATTCCGACTACTACCGTGGTGCATACGGTCATACCGGGGTTTACCGCAATTGTGCAATGGCTCTCTCGTTGCAAGGATTATTCTCGGTTTATTATAATTCATCCGGTGGTTGGCCAGGTTATTTTGACTTGACGCTTACGGAAGGCAGCCAGCATTACGAAGCTTTGTTATGTACTTGTTTAAGTACTGAGTCGTTGTCTTTCATTTTGTCTGACTATGCTACCCGTGCCGAAAAAACCATAGCTATTGCCGATGACAAGTTGGCGCAGAAATACCTTGATGTCTGTTTCTGCTTCAACAGCTGTGGCAAATGCTCGAAGTGCATCCGTACCTTGGTAACATTGGATATTATCGGCAAGGTGGATCAGTATGGTGAGATATTCGATGTTGAAGACTTCAAGAAACACAGGGCTGAAGCCTATTTTGAAATCATTAAGACCAAGGATGGGGATGCCAAGGAGGATAATGCGGTTTTTGCCAAGGATTTATATCGAATGGCACGAGAAAAGAAGTTGATCCCGGAAACCGCATATCGAATGTATGAGGATTATCAAAAAAAACTGAAAGTAGCCAAATTAAAGGGTAAAATCAAACGTATTATTAAACGTAAATAGTATGAAGCTGCTTTTTTGTGGGGATATTATGCCTGGCGGGGTTTTGCCCTATCAGGATAAGTATGTTCAAGAGGAGGTTCTATCTTTTCTGAAATCCTTTGATTTGCGTATTGGCACCTTGGAATGTGCTATTGGGAACGATATGCAATTTGACGAATCAAAAATGAATGCCGAGATGAATATTGTTTATGCCAGAAATGAGGATTTTTTTCGGGTTAAGGAACTCGGCATAGACATCGTTTCACTTGCCAACAATCATATTTTTGATTTGGGCGAAGCTGGATTTAAAAACACGCTTAATTGTTTATGTCAGAATAATATCCGTTATGTCGGTGCTGGAATGAATCTTGAAGAAGCCTCTGCTCCGTTAATAATAAAAAGGGAGGGTGTTTCCATAGCACTATTTGCCTGCTGTTTTTCGGGCTTGAAACCAGTGTGGGTTACGGCAGCAACCCCAACAAGTGCTGGTATTTGGCAAACTGATATTGAGACTGTGTGCAAAAAGATTGAGGACGCAAAGAAACTATACGACTATGTCATAGTGTTGCCACATTGGGGAATAGAATTAGTGTTTTTCCCTCAAGAAGAATACTACAGCTATGCTCAAAAAATGATAGATGCTGGGGCGGATTCTGTATTAGGGAGCCATACGCACAGAATAGGACCATATTGGAAATATAGAGGGAAAACCATTTGTTATAGTATGGGTAATTTCTTGTTCCCCGATTTCTGTATGCAAGTTCCCAAACCTCAGTTTTATCCTGACAGTGTGGAACAATACCGTTCCTTGGAAAGAAGGTGGTTCTATCCTAAAGATTTTACTTCACCTGTTGTTTCTGTATGGAGGGGAAGATATAGAATTGGTAGTGTTATTTCAATGAAGATTCACAAGAGACATGCTATTGCAAGCCACCGATTGACCGTGCTTACAAAAGACAATGTTCTCGAGATGTATACTGGTATGAATAATACAATTGTAAAGGCTCGTATGGCGGTGTGGAGGTTCTTGTATTCGAATTTCAAATTCCGTTTTGTCAATCGTCTTATGAATTCAAGATACAATATTGTTGGTAGAAAACTGAATAACATTACTGCATTTAATGTTTCTGTGAAATTATGAAAATCATAAATGAGAATCTGACATTACTACAAAATAGAAAGATAGAAGACTTCTGAACATTATACTCCTCTAAAAATGACATCTTTTATCAATTATACATACAAATGCCGTTTTGCAGCACACATCTTTATTAACCAGACATGTTATAGATAAATTATCAAACAATGCATATATTATCAAATATTCGAAGGAGGCGCGTTGAGCAGAATCTTATCAAGGGTGTACGAAAAAACACCCAAAAGATCAACAATACACGAAACCTTACACCAATTCAAGAAAAGGAAATCAAGCAATATTGGCATGATTTACTTGGTATTGATATCCCTTTGGACTGGCATAGGTATTTTTACAAACGAACGGGTGTTTATTCTGTAAAGTACATACCGACAAGTTTGTACTATACAGATTTGATTGGTAGATTCAACAAATTCCAAATGAACGAAGCCTATACCGACAAGAATATTACAGATGTTTTGCTTCCAAAGCAATATCAGCCCGTGGTTGTTTTGAAAAATATGAACGGACGTTATTTTATAGGCGATAAACCTGTCTGTAAACAAGAAGCCATTCAGTTTTGCAGCAATATCACCGATGTTCTAATTAAACCGACTTTGAAATGTCACGGCGATGGCGTTTGTAAGTTTTCTGTCCATGATGGTATTACAACGGTGAAAGGTTTGGCGATAGAACAACTGTTTGATTCATATAATCCGAATTTCATCATCCAAAGGGTTCTGCATCAACATCCCAAAATGGACGCCTTGAATTCTTCTTCTGTCAATACTATCAGGATCCTTACCTATCATTCTGAACATGAGGTTCTTATCCTTTATTCTGTAATACGCATTGGAAAACAAGGTGCCGAGATTGACAATGAAACAGCGGGCGGTATAAGTACTCGTATTAATCCCGACGGGACATTATGTAAATACGCTTTCGGAGCACCAGGCAATGATAATGTGGAGAAAACCGACACAGGTGTTGTTTTGGATGGTTATAAAATACCATCTTATGACAAGGCTGTTGATTTGGCAAAGAGAATGCATCTGCTTTTGCCCCATTTCGATCTTGTTGGATGGGATATTGCAATAGATTTGGATGGGAATCCTATCATTATTGAGTACAACACTTGGCCAGAGTTGAGCCAATCCGCCAACGGACCCGCTTTTGGAGATTATACCGAACGTGTTTTGAAAGAAATATGGAATCGTCCTAACACTCGTTGGTTCTAATATATTTGAAAAGACATCATGAATGCTTCATTAAGAAAGTTTCTATTACGTGTTGTAGGAAAACTCTATTTCTTATTTCCTGAACGACTATATCTGATTATCAGGTATTATCTAGAAATGGGGAAGCCTTTGCATTTGGACAACCCAAAGACCATGAATGAGAAACTGCAATGGCTTAAATTGTACAACAGAAAACCGGAATATACCCAGATGGTTGATAAGGTGTTGGCCAAATACTATGTGGCCAACTTGATAGGTGAAAAGTATATTGTACCAACATTGGGGGTTTGGAACCGTTTTGATAAAATTGATTTTGACCAATTGCCCAACCAGTTTGTGTTGAAGACAAACCATAGTGGTGGCAATACGGGTGTTGTGATATGTAAAGACAAGGTTTCGTTTGACAAAACTTTTGCAAAGAAAAAACTAGAACGTTCCTTAAAACACGACATTTCCCGGTCTTTGGTGGAATGGCCTTACAGAAACATTGAGCGGAAAATACTTGCTGAAACTTATCTGGGTGATGATTTGACAGATTATAAGTTCTATTGCTTTAACGGAGAAGCCGATGTGGTTTTGAATTGCATCGAACGGCAAACAGGGCATCCAAAGTTCTATTTCTTCGATAAAGACTGGAATCTTCGCAGGCTGAACAAAAGAGGAAAAGAAGCCCCCGAAGGATTCACCTTGCCCAAACCCGAAGGCATGGACGAGATGTTTGAGATTGCTGCTAAACTTTCCGAGGGGCTTCCTTATGCTCGTGTTGACCTTTACAATGTTGAAGGAAAGATTTATTTCGGAGAAATTACCCTGTTCCCGGCAAGCGGTTTTGATTACAATCGATTACCTGAGGCAGATTTATATTTTGGTGAGAAGATAAAACTTCCAACTATTACAAGATAGCAAATTTTCTTAAAAAGAGATTTGTGAATAATTAGTATGTTAATACAGATGCCCCGTGTGTGTTTGTGTAAATTAGACAAGAATTTTAACATAAATCCGAATAATAAATTACAATGGACATTTATAGCCATTATAATGGCAAGCTTGGGTTGATTTGCTTTGCCATTTATTTGGTGATGCTTTTTGTTGGGCGTCGCACATTTTCCGGGGCAATCTCACAATCCCGAAATTATTGGTTTGTATTTTTGGGCATGGCGTTATATTCTGTACTGGGTTTTTTGGAGCCTGATACTTACCACTATTTTCGCGTATATGACGAAATGATAGCAACTGGTTTTCAGGTGTATGTAGAATCTTTTTTTTATTGGCTTGCCATGCATCTGCCTCATTCTTATGTTTTATGGCGTTTCGCAATATGGGGTACTGCAAGTTTTTTGATGATTAAATCTGCAAAGGTACTTGATTTGAATGCTAATGTATTATGTTTCATGGTTCCTTTGTTGTTTATTAACCAACTCGCTGTTACCCGTGGCGCCATAGGTCTTGCCTTAATGGTGTTTTGTGCCATACTTTTTGTTCAGTCGTTAGAAAAAAAGAAGTTCCTTTTGGTGTTAGTTGCTATCCTTGGCATCTTTGCCAGTAGTTTTCTGCACAAATCCATGATCATCTTTATAGTCATATTGGTGGTCTCCTATTTCATACCTCTGAATAAAAGGACGTTTATTGTTTCATTAATCCTTTTCCCTTTTTTGTATGCCGCGGCCTTACAACTTTTTCAGAATTTTTCGTTTTTTATTGAGTTAAGCGAGGAACAAGAAAGTTTAATTTCGACTTATCAAATGTCTGAGAAAAAAGAATTAAACGTTAATGGAGTGATTATCACCATTTTTGAAAAAACGGTTTTATTATTGCTTGTGTTCAATTTAACGAAGAAATTTTTATATGATAAGATAGAATCAACAAAAGCGCAACGGTTTATTTATAAGTATGCTTATATAATGATATATGTATCTTTTCTTTTTCTTGGTCAGGAGGTATCCAATTGGGTGAGTAACAGAACTTTGCATGCTGCATCTTTCGCTTTGGTGTTGTGTGCTACCCAATGTTTTGATACCGATAAAGTGAAAAACAGTAGGACTGTGATAGAAAAGGCAATACTTATTGGTTTTATTATTTTAACGGTTTGGAAACAATTCTCATTTATGCGTTCATATTGGTGATAATAACTATGAAACGTGTTTTGTGCCTAATTGAAAACCTCGGTTCGGGTGGAGCCGAACGCCAACTCACCGGCCTTGCCGTCATGTTGAAACAGCAAGGCTACGAAGTTGAAGTGTGGTATTATGTGAAAAACGAATTCTATTTACCTTATTTGCAAGAAAACGGGGTAAAAGGCAGGTATTTATCAGAAGCCAACAATCCAAAACAGAGGTTTTTTGCGCTTAGGAGAAACATCAAATCTTATCAACCTGATACAATAATTTCCTATTCAGATTCAACAAGTATTATAGCTTGTGCGCTGAAACATTTGCGCATGAAGTATCATCTTATTGTATCAGAGCGTAATACCACTCAAAAACTAACGAATAGAGTTAAATTGCGTTTTTTCTGCTATCGATGGGCAGATGTCATCGTTCCCAATTCCCATTCGCAAGCTAAGTTTATCAACGACCATTTCCTGGAATTGTCGAGCAAAGTGAAGGTCATCACAAACTTTGTGGACACGGAGAAATTCAAGCCTTCCGAAGAACCAATCCCCCCGCATGAAGCAACCCACATGGTGTGCGTGGGGCGCCTGATGCCTCAAAAGAACTTGCCCGGGTTTATCGAGGCCGTTGGCAAAATCGTTGCCGCGGGCTACAAATTGCATGTGGATTGGTTTGGCCAGGATTTGAACGACGCCTATTCCGAAGAATGCCATAAAGCCATAATAGATAACCGTTTGGAGCAAAACTTTATATTTCATGCTCCTTCTTCTGAGATTCAAAAAGAATATCAGAAGGCGGATGTGTTTTGCTTGCCCTCTCTGTATGAAGGCTTCCCTAACGTGCTTTGTGAGGCGATGAGTTGCGGCAAGCCCGTGCTGTGTAGTCGGGTGTGCGATAATTCAACTATTGTACAAGAAGGAGAAAACGGATTATTGTTTGATCCTTTGAATGTCGATGATATGGTGGTAACTATTGAGCGTTATCTTGATTTGCCCCAGGAAAAGAAATATGAAATGGGGAAAAGAAGCAGAAAATTTGGTTTGGAGCTGTTCTCAAAAGGTAGATTTATTGTTAATTATTGCGAGATACTCTAATAATGTTTATGAAAAAAGTTATATCATTATTTCTATATTATGTGTTTGCCAGGTATCTACCCGCTACAAACAATGGGTTGAAATTATCTAAACTAATTCAACGGATTAGAAGAGCGTCGGCACACAATGCATTTGACTATTGTGGAAAGAATGTGAACATCGAAAGAAAAGCAAATTTTGGCAAAGGAACTGGAATTAGGATAGGTGACAACTCGGGTCTTGGTGTGAATTGCTCAGTGCGAGGCCCTCTTGACATGGGAGCCAATATCATGATGGGACCTGATGTTACCATTTTGACAAGTGTTCATAATACGGTAAACACTGATATTCCAATGAATCAACAGGGGTTCTTGCCTAATCAAAAGGTGACTATCGGAGATGATGTGTGGATTGGTACTAGGGTGATAATCCTACCAGGTGTGAACATTGGCAAAGGTTCTATCATTGGGGCAGGTTCCGTGGTGACGAAGGATGTACCCGATTATGCCGTTGTAGCAGGTGTTCCTGCAAAGGTGATTAAATATAGAAAATAAAAGAATGGAAAATCTAAATAAAAGACCCAAACGAATCGGAATAGTTGGACATTTCGGCGGTAAAGAATTATTTACCGATGGACAAACCGTAAAAGTAAAATCCTTATTTGAAGGTCTTTCTTTTCACTATCCTGATATACAAATTGATACAGTCGATACTTATTTTTTGAATAAGAATCCATTTAAGTTTGGGATTAGGTTGATAAATTGTCTCTTTCGCAACAACAAAATTATCTTTCTTCCCGCTGCAAGAGGTAGAGAATACATGTTTTGCTTTTTTTATTATTTAAGCACTTGGCTAAAAAAGAATGTTTATCATGATTGTATTGCTGGATCATTGGACAGAGAGATAGCCAACCATCCAAAATGGATTAAGTATCTGAACGGGTTTAAAGTGAATTGGATGGAAAGCCCTGAGCAAGTGGAGAAGCTACGAAAAATAGGTATTAGCAATGCAGTATATTTGCCCAATTTTAAACATATAGAGCCAGTATTGTTAGATGAAATGAAGACTTTCCAATACAAAAAACCATATAGGTTTTGTACATTTTCGAGAGTGGAACCGAAAAAGGGAATAGAGGATGCGTTAAGGATTATTCAAGACATTAATAATACAGAAGGGGTTGTTGCCCAACTTGATGTGTATGGTCCAGTCCAACCAGGCCACGAAGACTGGTTCGAACAAACAAAAGATACATATAAAAACATTCTGCATTATAAAGGTGTCGTGGACCCTCATGACAGCGTTGATGTTTTAAAAAGATATTTTGCATTATTGTTTCCTACTCAATACTTCACGGAGGGTATGCCAGGCACCATCATTGATGCCATGTTCGCTGGTCTTCCGGTAATAGCTCGTAGATGGGCTTGGTGCGATAGTATGATACAATCAGGCTACAATGGTATCAGTTATTCCTTTGATAATCCAGAACTATTGAAAGATGTTTTATTGGATGCTGTAAGTAATCCCGAGACAATTCTTTCAATGAAAGAAAACTGCTTGAAAGAAGCCAATAAATATTCTGAGAAAGTCATTGTTGAAAAAATATACAAAACGATATACCCGAATTAGAAAATTTAAAAAACAAATAGACCTATATGAAATTCTTATTTGATCTTGATGGCACCGTTACTTCGCAAGAGACGTTGCCTGTTATAGCAAATTATTTTCATTGTCAGGAAGAGATAGCAGATCTTACCAAGCGTACGGTGGCTGGTAATGTCCCTTTTGTTGAAAGTTTTATTCGCAGGGTGAATATTTTGGGCAAATATTCAGTCAGTGAGACTTCAAAACTTTTGGGGCAGGTACCTTTGTATCCTGAAATTAAGTCATTCATTGATGAGCATAAAGGAGATTGCATCATAGTTACAGGAAACTTGACCTGCTGGTGTGAGGACTTGTTTAAGAAGATAGGATGTCAATGCTACGGAAGTGAGGCAGAAATGGAAGGAGATCATGTCGTTAAATTAAAATCCATCTTACGAAAAGAGGATATTGTAGACCGCTACCGTGCCTTGGGTGAGACCGTTGTGTTTATTGGCGATGGCAACAACGACCTTGAAGCAATGCGCCATTCCAACATCAGCATTGCAACGGGACTTACACACAATCCTGCCCAAAGCCTGCTATCCATTTGCGACTATGTGGTATATAATGAACAAGCCCTTTGCCGACAGTTGAAACAACTCTGTGGTGAGCATAGTAAAGAAAAGTCTGTGGTAATTAGCTGTGCCGGTATCGGCTCTCGTCTCGGACTTGGATTGACCAAGGCTTTGGTACAAATTAATGGTAACTCTCTTATTTCTTGGCAACTGAAATTGTTCAAAAACGTGGAGGACTTACGTATAGTAATTGGCTTTCAAGGTGGTGAGATTATTGAAGAAGTTAGAAAGTATCGCGACGACGTGATTTTCTGTTTCAATCACCGTTATTTCGAAACCAAGACTGGGGCCAGTTTTTATCTTGGAGCCCGCCATGCTAATAATTACATCATTGAATGGGATGGTGACTTGCTAGTGCATCCAGATGATGTTAAAAGGTTGTTGCAAGAAGAAGGGGAATTTATTGGTTACGCTGACAAAAGCAGCGATGAAGCCGTGTGGGTGCAGACGGATGAAGAAGGAGCCGTGCATGCATTTTCTCGAGAGTGCGGTGATTTTGAATGGACAGGCCCCGCTTGTATTAGCAAGCAGAATCTCACCTATTCATCGCAGAATGTGTTCAATATGTTTGAACCATTTCTTCCGATGAGAGGAGTCAAGGTGCGGGCATACGACATTGATACTTATAATGATTACCAACGCGTACAAGAGGTTACCAAAGATTGGAAACTGTCATGAAAATAATAGAACTTGATGAATTAAAGAACCTCCAATGTGAAGTCCTTCTAGTTGCACATGATTATTGCAACGAAAAAGGTTTGAAGTACTCTCTTGCTTGCGGTACCTTGTTGGGGGCCATCCGGCATAATGGTTATATTCCATGGGATGACGATATAGACATTTATATGCCAAGGGAAGATTACGACCGATTAATACAGGATTTTCCAGCAGTTTATCAAAGCCATTACAAATTGGCTTCTTTTGAAAGGGACAAACAATGGTGTAGACCTTATGCAAATCTCTACGATGACAGAACTGTCTACGAAGAACACAAATCGTCCATTGAGAAGCAAATAGGTGTTAAAATAGATATTTTTCCGGTTGACCACGTTCCCGACGATGAACAAGAATGGCTGCGGTTTAATAAAAAAAGAAGACGTCTAATTCTTCTTCATTCGGCAAAATTTGTTGCTTTAAGGTTTGAGAATCGCGCATTATGGAAAAATATAATGTTGGCGCTATTGAAAGTCGTTCTACTGCCAATTCCTAATCGTGTTTTGGTTAATTCTGTGGATAAGTATATTAGACAATACAACAAACAAAACACTCATCGACTATTTGAAAGCTGTTGCGGCCTTCTGCAGAAAAGGCCTTTTCGGGAAGACGATTTTTCGGAAATAATCCCTCATGTATTTGAACAATATGAGTTCAATATAATGAGCGGATACGATGATTATCTGACAAATGGTTTTGGTGACTATATGACTTTGCCCCCCGTGGAAAAAAGAGTTTCCCATCACTATTTTAAGGCTTATTGGAAATAAGAATGCTTTTGGGTTTAGAAACCTGTTGCAATTAAAACAATAAATGATGGATTTTTCAGTCTGCATGTCGGTCTATCGTAACGACAAGCCCGACGATTTTCTTACCGCTGTACGAAGCATTTATTACCAAACGGTTCAACCCAATGAAATCGTGTTGGTGGTTGATGGACCAATTCCAGAGACGGTAGACAAAGCCATTTTGACTTTGCAAGACGAAGTTCCTGTATTGAAAGTGATTCGGCTTGAAAAGAACATGGGCCATGCCACGGCTCGGCAGACAGGACTCGAAGCTGCTACAAACAACCTTTGTGCAGTGATGGATAGTGATGACATTGCCATTCTTGATCGTTTTGAGAAACAGTTAAAGGCTTTTGAGCTACACCCCGATGTTTCGGTCGTGGGAGGAATTATTAAAGAGTTTATTGGCACGCCTGATAATGTGGTAGGCACGAGGATAGTACCAGAAAATGATGCCGACATCAAGGATTATTTAAAATCACGCTGTCCCATGAATTTAGTGACGGTGATGGTTAAGAAAGACGATGTGATGAAAGTAGGGGGCTATCAAGATTGGTATTGTGAGGAGGATTATTATTTATGGATTAGGTTAGCACAAAATGGGTATAAGTTTTACAACATCCAAGACAATTTGGTAAATGTACGAGTTGGAGAAGAGATGTATCAACGCAGAGGCGGTTGGAAGTATTTCAAGAGTGAAGCCAAGTTGCAGAGATATATGTTTAAACATAGTGTGATTTCACTACCGAAATATCTCTATAATGTATTATTGAGGTTTGTTGTGCAAGTGATGATGCCCAATAAAGCGCGTGGTTGGGTGTTTAGGATGTTTGCAAGGAAATAGTCTTAGTCTATATATTATGGTTTTAAAGTTTCTCTTCGATCGTATAGTCTCTTTCATCGGTCTCCTTTTTTTGTGGCCTGTCTTACTCATCGTGGCCATTCTGGTCAAAATCAAGATGCCGGGCGGTCCGGCATTCTTTGTTCAAAATCGAGTGGGCAAAGGTGGCAAGCTGTTCAAGTGCCACAAGTTTCGCACGATGACGGTGCATCACAACGGAAGCACGGTATCAGTGGCTGGCGACAGCCGCATCACGCCGTTCGGCGCCAAGCTCCGCCATTACAAGTTGGATGAGTTGCCCGAGTTGTGGGACGTGCTTATCGGCAACATGAGCTTCGTCGGCCCTCGCCCCGATGTGCCAGGCTACGCCGACCAGCTGCAGGGCGACGACCGCGACGTGCTGAAACTGAGACCTGGCATTACAGGTCCTGCCACGTTGAAGTATCGTCTTGAAGACGAGATGATCGCCGAATACGTCGCACAAAAGCAAAAAGAAGGCGATACGCGCGATGCGCAAGACATAGCAGTGGAGTACAACGACACCGTCATCTATCCCGACAAGGTGAGGTTGAATTGTTATTATTATCGGAATTATTCCTTCGTGAAGGATATCCAAATGATCCTCTGCACGGTGCTAGGCCGGAAGATGGCGTATGCGGGGGAGAGGATTTAGTTTTTAGTACGAGATTTATCCTCACCCCGACCTTCATCGGCGCGGGTGGTGAAGGTTCGGGAAACAAATGCTTAACATTCGATTGGAGTCAAATCTGCAGTAAATATAATATTAAAAGCCCCCCAAAAAAAATTACGCCAAAAGCTAAAATGGTCATCTTTGCACAAGAAAAACGAAAGATGGCCATCACGAAAAATGGACAACCATGACATCGGCTTGCTGAAGAATGGTATGGTCACCAAGATGTACCAGAATCGAGAGCAAGAGTTAAGATGAGGATTGAGCGCTTTTCATGCGATTCAACGGAATTAAAACCTCACATGGGCCTGAAATAAATGTTATGAGGCTTGGAAAACAGGAAATAATTGTATCTTTGCCGAATCAATAATAAGATTGGATGGTATATCTCATAGCATACAGCATCAACGAGCGATTATTCGACTATAGTGATTTGAAAGATTATATCAAGTCCCTTGGCCAATACCAGCATCCGATGGATGACGTTTGGTTCGTTTCGGCCGATCAATTGGATGAAAAAGTAGAGGTCGGAAACTTGCGACGTTATCTCCACAGTAGCAAAGACATGGTAATTATCACTCCATTACCCCAAGACGGCATGCAAGGGTGGATGCCTAATGCGTTTTGGCTTTGGTTTGAAAGAGAAAGCAATAGATGATAAAAGAGTTACAGATACAACGGTTCAAGGGAATACGAAACACCCCCAAGCTCCAAATCGGAAAGATTAATCTACTGACCGGAGCAAATGGGCGTGGCAAATCCTCTTTATGCCAAGTCCTACTTACCCTTGCCCAGACATGGGACGCAGAAGCTTTTGATGCCCTTCTAACTTATAAAGGAAAGTGGTTGGGTTTGGGCTCTTATGCCGATGTCCATTATGCGTATGATTCGGATTCCACCATAGTATTCCAAATCCAAACGGATGATGCCAAAGATTATTCGTTTAAACTGCAATACGACCAAAGTCGGGCGAAACCCACACTCATAGAATTGGCTAACGCTGAAGTTAACGGCGTTTCCATCATGGACAATTCAGGGAATTCGATGGGTGATTTCAATTCGGATTTCAATTCGGATTTTGATGTCAGTTTGTCGAGGTTGACTGACTATCCATCTTTGATGGCTTTGCGGAATATCCATTATGTTTCGGCAAGCCGTTTGGCCGCATCCTATCGCGAGCCTCTCGATGAAAGTGCCGAAAAGCTTCGTCCTGATGGTTCCAATGTGCTCAGTGTTCTTTGGAACCATCGTGAAACTGGATGTCTAAAAGAATTGGAAGACTTGATGAATGGCATTCTTGATGGTGCCAAAATCCATTTCGATATTTCCGCAAACGAACTTGTCTTTACGTTGAATTCCGCAAAAGACGACATGTTGTTCAAGCCTGTCAATGTGGGATATGGACATGGTTATATCGTGTCGGTAATCACTACATTACTCATCGCCAAGGAAAACGATACTTTAATTGTGGAAAACCCTGAGGCTCATCTCCATCCTGCAGCTCAGGCTAAACTGATGAATGTGGTGATAGATTATGCCAATCGAAAAAACCTTCAAGTGTTTATTGAAACGCACAGCGACCATATTCTGAACACAGCGCTAGTGGCCGTCAAGGATAGAAAACTGATCACTGACGATTTTCAAGTTATGTTTTTCTCAGGCAAAATGAATACCGATGGTCATTTTGAGGCCACCATACAGAATCTTGAAGTTACAAATGGTGGGCACATTATCGATGCTCCCAGCAAGTTTTTCGAGCAGTATGCAACAGATTTGGAAAAACTCTATCTTTGATGCATATCATGAATCCTAGGACTACGGTATACCTTTTGTTTAGGGAGTATGTGGATTCCCAAAAGGCGACTTCGCGTCCATATATTCACGGCAAGGAATATGACTTAGGAAAATTAAAGACAGAGATTTTGTCAGAAGTGCAACCTATTTTGTCGGTGTTGAAATTTTTCGGTTATGAACGACTTATTGCCTTGTATGATCGCAAAAACTTAGAGGCTCTGCTATACCCTGCAAAAACACTGCACGATGAATATCCTGGTTTGAGTACTGCGGTGCTGGCTCAAATCAAAGATAAATACACCTCATGGGATGATAACAAGATGGAACCCGACAATCTAACCTATACGTTGGAGACGGGTTTTGACATTTCTAACGATATGTTGGGCGATATGGCCCGCCGACAGCATCAGCAAATGTCGCCATGTGCCTTGTTGCAAAACGATGTTGTCTATACAGACAAGGATGGTTGCATTGCCATTGCTTGTTCCGACAAGACCATAATGCAATTGCCGACATTTTACGAGGTGAAGGGATTCCATGCATGGATTTCTGAAAACAGAATGCCACAACGCATCTATCATTACAACAAAAAACATGGTGATGCCAGTCGTGAGGGTTGGAAACGGGCTTCGCAGTTGCTGACCGATGAGGCAACTACCAAAGAATTGTTGAAATATGCTGTTGGTGTAGATAAAGAATCGGCATTGTGGTATTATGATGCCCGAAACGATTGTTTCATCTATTTTGAAAATGAAGGAGATACGCCTCAGTTAGGTTTTCACGCCTATCATATAAACAAAGGCGACGAAAACTTCGATAATATCGATATTGAAAAGCTTTGTCAGGTTCAAAGCGACGTCCAAAAACTATTTCGACTATAGACATCATATTTGGCGTTAATACTGGTGTTGTCGGTTCAACAAGAGGATACGATATGAAAATTTTACTGCCACCCATAATTTGTCCCAAACGCTAAAGTGGTCATCTTCGCACAAGAAAAACGAAAAATGGCCACCACGAAAAATGGACAACCATGACATTGGCTTGCTCAAGAATGGTATGATAACCAAGACACAGTTTGCGATTAACTATGTCCAGCGGTTTATCATCCAACTCTTGTTGCCCAACAGCGTGAGAGGATGGGTGTTTAGGACGTTTGCTAGGGAGTAACTTTGCTTTTTTAGCCGCAAAACCAAGGAATCAAGGGACGGTTCTTGTAATCATCAATCATCAATCAGACCTCCATCGGCGAATACGCCACCATCGGTGCAGGAGGCGTGGTCACCAAGCCCATACCCAGGCATTGTGTGGCAGTGGGAGTGCCGGTGGGGTGGTGAAGTGAAAGACAAAGAGTCTTTCAGTTTCAGCCTTTAAACCAAGACTCTGGATGGTTACAAGGAGAAACTGAAACCAGTGTTCAACTCATCGGTGAGCCAGTTTATGACAGTGATTTACTCGGTGGAGTATGAGGAAGGGGAACATGGCGGATAAATGGCGAATTAAATTGGCTATTACGTCAAGAAATAACCCAAGTTTATGTTACTGAAATGGATATTTGACAGGGTGGTCTCGCTGTTGGGACTGCTGCTGCTGTGGCCGGTGCTACTGCTGGTGGCCATTCTGGTCAAAATCAAGATGCCGGGCGGTCCGGCATTCTTTGTCCAGAAGCGGGTGGGCCGAGGCGGCAAGCTGTTCAAATGCCACAAGTTCCGCACGATGACGATGAAGCATAGCGGCAGCTCGGTGTCGGTGGCAGGCGACAGCCGCATCACCCCCCTGGGCGCCAAGCTCCGCCACTACAAGTTGGATGAGCTGCCCGAGCTGTGGGACGTGCTCATCGGCAATATGAGCTTCGTAGGTCCCCGCCCCGATGTGCCCGGCTACGCCGACCAACTGCAAGGCGACGACCGCGACGTGCTGAAGCTGAGACCGGGCATCACTGGCCCTGCCACGTTGAAATACCGTCTCGAAGACGAGATGATTGCCGAATACGTCGCACAAAAGCAAAAAGAAGGCGATACGCGCGACGCACAGGAGATAGCCGAAGAATACAACGACACGGTCATCTATCCCGACAAGGTGCGGCTGAATTGTTATTATTATCGGCATTATTCGTTTGTCAAGGATATAAAAATGATCTTTTGCACGGTGCTGGGAAAGAAGATGAGCTATGCTGGGGAGAGGATTTAAGGGAAAATTGATAATTGACAATTGAGAATTGAGAATTGATAATTGGGGATTTGACTGTGGGGAAGTGTTTTTATAAGGAAATAAATCTTACATAAATCTTACATAAATCTCGGCTTCGCCTTATCTTCGATTGCAGGATTTTTTTGAACACGGATTGGACGGATGGGTTTTGCGACGGGGTCGCAAAATTCCGTGGGATCCGTGTTCGAGAGAAATAATTGAGTTGCTGAAAACTACTGTGATAGGGGTTTCAAAGACAATGATAAGTGTTTGATATGATGGTAGAAGAAATACAAAAATCGACGGAACTTCAAGCTCTGATAGCCGAGTGTACGGCATACGACTTTAAAGTGATGCTTGAGGAAGGCAAACCAAAGAGCTGGCTTAAGAGTGTAAGCGCTTTTGCCAATGGATTAGGTGGTTCTCTGTTCTTTGGTGTGGATAATGACGGAAACGTCAAAGGTCTAATAGACATTCAAACGGTCGGGGAGAAAATCAGTGAAGGAATCAACGACCGTTTGGATCCGCTGCCCGATGTGGAGATGATACCATGGAGGGTTGATGGGCAGGATGTGTTGGAACTAAAGGTAAATGTCGGTAGTTATACTCCTTATTACTATGTGGGCGACGGACAACGTGTGGCTTTTGTTCGAAAGGGGAGTCAGAGCGTGCCTGCCACGGCAGAGGAGATGGTGAGGTTGGTGTTGAAGGGATCGAACAGGACGTTTGACTCGTTGCGCACGGATAAAAGAAAGGAAGATCATTCGTTTGTGATGCTGGCGAATACTTTCAAGGAACGTACTGGGCAGGATTGGGATAAGAAGTATTTGCTATCGTTTGGACTTGTGACCGACGACGGCTATCTGACGAATGCAGGTGCGTTGTTTGCAGACGACTGTTGGCTGAGTCAATCGCGGCTGTATTGCACACGATGGGATGGACTGGAGAAAGGCGATGCCCTCAATGATGCAGAGTTCAAGGGGAATGTCCTGCTACTACTACGTGAGGCGATGGCATTTGCAAAAGCCAGCACCCGTAAGGGATGGGAGAAGCTGCCTAATGGCAGGAAGAACAAGCCGGAGTATGCAGAGAGAGCTGTTCTGGAAGCGTGTGTGAACCATTTTATTCATCGTGATTATACGGTGATGGGTGGGGAGGTACATTTGGATATCTATGATGATAGAATTGTTGTGACTTCTCCAGGTGGGATGTATAGCGGACAGCAGGTGCAGGATGTTCCGATTGAGGAAATTTCTTCGAATAGGCGAAATCCAGTGTTGGCTGACGTAATGGCTCAGTTGGATTATATGGAGAAACGGGGTAGTGGACTGAAACGTATCTGTAATGAGACGATGGCTCTGGACGGATATAGGGATGAACTGAAGCCGTTATTCAAGTCGTCTCCTAGCCAATTTATTACTGTGATTTATTCTGTGGAGTATAAAGATGCAGGTAAAGATGCAGGTAAAGATACAGGTAAAGATGCAGGTAAAGACGCAATTACCATAAGTAAGCCTGATATTTATGTGCTCAAATTATTAAGTGTGGTGGAAAGTAAGACTTTAACTGTAAAGGATATGATGGAAAGGTTAGGCCTAAAAGGACCTGACAATTTCCGAAAAAAATATTTGAATCCTGCTATTAAAGGTGGTTATATTGCACTACTTTACCCTGATAAACCGAGGAAGAAAGGACAGGCGTATTATCTGACGGAATTGGGGAAGGCTTTGTTGGAAAGAACACAGTGAAGTTTGAACACGGGTAATTAATGGATAATTTGTGGTCAATTAACGGTAATTAATGTTGAAAATTGAACACGGTTGTTTTTTTGAACACGGATTTGCACGGATAGGACGGAGGGGTTTTGCGACGGGGTCGCAAAATTCCGTGGGAATCTGGGGGATCCGTGTTCGAGAAGAAGAAAATGATGTGGTTTATTTGGAAACAAATCTGACATAAATCATACATAAATCTTCTGCTTCATCGCGCTCGCAAGGAGGTGAAGGGTTTTCTATCAACGTTCTTCTGCCTATTAGCCCATCAATCGAATCCCCGTTTCGGCGGTGGCTTCCCAATTGGTTATGAGACAGGGGTGAATTTGCCGGAGGCGGTTATTGAGTGGAGCGAAGGGAATCCTGTTGTTGCCTCTATGCTTGTCCATTGATTTGGGAGGATGGTTGATAAGAATGATTGGGTGGTGGAGGTAAAGAGATTGCTTGAGATGGGGAAGGTGGTTTGAGGGGTATTTTGTGAAAGGTTCTTTCCCGTGCCATGCATAATGGATCATAAATGAAAGTTCCCAAAAGCCACACAATGGCATACTGCTATCAAGAATAGCGGTATAAGCGTTGCGGATGACAAAGTAAAGATTATCAATACGTTAAATAGGTATAGGAAGATTATTGCTCAGATGCTGTAAAAATGAGGATAAGATTCTTCTAATAAAAGGCGTTTTGCGGTTTTGTTGATATGGTTTTTCTTTGAGTAAACAAAAGACAGAAAAGATGATTCCTGTTTTAAAGCTTATAGCCATTATTGCCAAAGAGGAAAGTGTGGGAAGAAGGAAACTGAAACCTAATACTCCTTACTTTTTTATTCAAGGGTATAATATCCCTGGGAGTAATCTTGGTTTGATAGAATTTGAAAAGTCAAATCAATCAAGCGACAGTATTTATCAGGAGTATTTTCGTGGAGCGAAACAAAGTCCTTCGATAAATATAACCGCAATAGTTGGAGAAAACGGATCGGGGAAAAGCACAGTAGTGGAATTTGTTATGCGAATAATAAACAATTTTGCTGCTGCTACGCTTGGTGAAGCCCCTCAGACCTATCGCTCAGAGGAACATATACGCTTTATCAACGGAGTTTTTGGGAGTTTGTTTTTCCAAAAAGATGATACCATTTGGCAAATTTGTGTAGAAGGCAGGAATGTTTCATTGCATAAATATCGCATGTCGGAGTCGGGAGATTCAAATAAAGTTGTATTTTCTACTGATTTAAACAAGCCATTTTGGACCAGCGGCGTTCTTTTAGAACAAGAAACACCTTTCATGGAGTGGAATGGCGACCCAAAACTGAAAGAAATCTATGAGGCACTCTTCTATTCTTATATTTCCAATTACTCTATTTATGCTTACAATACTTCGGATTATTGGAAAGAAAACAATTCATACGAATACGAAAGACGCTCACGTCGTTTAGGTAGCCAAAACATTCGCATTCCAGATGAGGAACGCAATTGGCTTCATGGTCTGTTTCATAAAAATGATGGCTATCAGTGCCCAATAGTTCTTAGCCCCTATCGTAAAGAAGGCGATATTGATATTAACAATGAGAATTATTTGTCGAAAGAACGTTTGATTTCCTTGTTAATTACTTCGCCAGAGGGTTTTTCGGTGATTAATGGACATTTGAAAGCCACGACTTTCACGTTAAGAAAGAGTAAGGTTGTTTATGATGCATCTTATTTGAAAAGAGGTCGTGGCGATTATAAACTTTATACTCATATCGATAAAATTGGGTGGGACAAGTTCAGACGTTTGATTCCTATGTATTGGGCAGAGGTGTATGCCATTGATAATCTTGATAATTTCAAAGAAAGGCCGTATTTTGAGTATGCCCTTGATTACCTGACTTACAAAACGCTGAAGATAGCGGCGCAATACAAGCAATACAATCGTTTTTATAGGGAGCATCGAGGCATAAGGCGTAAGGTAGATGAAAAACTGCTGAAAAATACTGTGATTCAAATGTCGATAGACCATTCCCATATTACCCGGAAGATAAGACAGATATTGGCTTATATTGAATATGGTACATACGTGGTGGAAGGAAATGAAACTTTGGATGTTGACATTAAGAAAGACATAGCGAAAATAGTAGAACGCATTGGGGATTCAGAACGCAAGAAAGAAGAGACAAGAATAGGGAAGAGGTATTTGCGTTATTATGATGAGTTGGTGCCGCCTCCGATTTTTGAGACCAGAATTAATCTGGTTGACATGGATAATGGCAAAGAAGTTGATTTTGAGACGCTCAGTTCTGGCGAGCGCCAACAAGCCTACACGGTGAGTGCGATGCTTTATCATCTTGTAAACCTTGAATCCATTTTTAAAGACAGCAACAAGAGCAGAATTACATATACACACGTAAATGTGATAATGGAAGAGTTGGAACTTTATTTCCACCCTGAGTTGCAGAAGAATTTGATATTGTTTTTGTTGGACGGAATCAGGCAAGTGCAATTAACGGATATAAAGGCGATAAACATCTGTTTGGTGACACATTCGCCATTTGTATTGAGCGATATTCAGAGTTCAAATATCCTGGCTCTTGACAAAACAGGTTCTGCCAAAGAAGGACTGTGTACTTTTGGTGCAAATATCCATGATTTGTTGAAGACGAGTTTCCTTCATGACAGTGTTATAGGCGATTACGCCCAATGGCTTATAAACAGGTTGATAATATGCATGCAGGTATATCGGTGTGACAAAGAACGCAAGTGGAAACATGCAATAAACGAAGAGTACTATTTCCTGCGCCCGTATCTGAAATATGATTCCAGCGCAAAACGAGGGGAGAGGTTGTCGTTTGATATGGATAAGTTCAGCAATGATTTTGGTAAAGACAGATTGTACGGGTGGATACTTCTCGTTGACGAACCACTTATACGCCATTCTCTTATGGGAGAATATGAGCGTTTGTTTGGAGAAGTTTCTGTAAAACAGAGAATACAGAAATTGGAAAAGGAACTCGAACAATTAAAACATCTGAATTAGTATGTGGCATATAGAAGCTCCTGACAGCAATACTTTGGATGGCTATGCCGGTAAACTATTGGGTGGTTTAAAACAAAGAGTTGAGAAGTGTGGCATAGATGAGATTAATAACGCTTTGCTTAAGGACGACACAGGCAATGAAACTGATGAGATACTTAAAAATCTACTGGTCTATCCGCCTGACAGACTGAGAGATTTGTCAGAGTCATTGATGACGAAAATAATCAGTGATTATGATTTTGATGAACTTGCGGATTATGCTAAAGTTAGAAACAGGAAAGATGAAGATTTGACAGACGATAAAAAAGAATTAAAAAAGAAATACACTGTACTTAAGAAGTTAGAGGATCTATTCGGGTACGATGAATACTTGGGAAAGAGTACCAAGAAGACTTTTGCGATGGTGAAGCGAGTTGGGCATAACACTTGCGTGTATTGCAATCGTCAGTATGCTTTCTGTATAGTGAAAGGGGAAGGAAAGATTGACGCGGAAAGATTGGCCAGACCGGCCTTGGATCATTGGTATCCCAAAAGTTTGTTTCCATTAATGTCGCTCAGCTATTATAATCTGATACCAAGTTGTACAATTTGCAACAGTTCGGTGAAACATGACGATATTTGGACATTGGAGACGCATATTCACCCTTATATGACGAAAACTTCAGATCCGGGTTTTTCGTTCAAGTATCGAAACAGGCCATATTCTAAATGGGAAGTGTTTTTGGACGATTATGTCAGCGACCACCGTGTGAAGAAAACAGCAGAAGATTTGTGTTTGGAAGAAGCATATCAATGTCATTCTGAGCTGGAAGTGACTGATTTGCTTGAAATAGCGAGAAAAGATAACGGTACCTATTTGAATCAGGTATATGATGTAATCTTGCAAAAGTTGGGAAGTGGAACAGACAAGGAAAAGGCATATCGTATACTTTTAGGAACAGAAATGGCGGTGGGAAAGTACAAAAACCGTCCATTCAGCAAATTAAAGCGTGATATTCTTAAACAATTGGAAATGGACGAGGGGATAAAATTTATGTTTGATTGAAATGGGTGATGTGTGCTTTTAGATAAAATGGGTTGTTAGTAGGGTTTTTGGTTTCAACACATTCATTTTATATGAAAATCAGTCTATTACCCGCTTTAAATGGTGATTGTATCTTGGTTGAATATATCCCTTTGCGCTTTATCTTAATTGATGGTGGATATGTTGACACGTATAGGGATTACTTATTGCCGAGGTTGCGTGATATAGCAAGTGTGGGAGGAGTAATAGATTTGGTTGTGGTAACACACATTGATGGCGATCACATTTCTGGAATTATCAAAATGCTTGAAGAAGAAGAATTGCCAGTTTCTATCGGAGCAATCTGGTATAATGGATACAGACATGTTCAGTCAGCTGCAATTGTTTCCAATAAACAAGAAAGTTTTGTCCATAGAAATATTTGTAATGAAACACCTACTGCCGAAACAAAGACAATTAGTGCGAAGCAAGGCTGTACGTTGTCAACTCTGATTGCTCAAAAAAACATACCATGGAATGCTCCAGCAGAAGGTGAGGCAATGTCCGCTCCAATGTCAATACAACTTGGCGAAGCCACATTGCATCTTCTTTCCCCAAATATTGCGGACTTAGAGAAACTTGGTGACTTTTGGAAGAAAAGGCTAATAAAGGAGGGATTGCTATCAAAGGCGCATAGTTATGAGTATTGGGATGATGCGTTTGAATTTGGCTTAAGCAAAGAAAAGCCAGGCTTTCACTTTCAGGCAAAGAAAGTGTCAAAGAGCTATGATTGGTCAAAAATAAAAGGTGAACCATACATTCCTGATAATTCGGCAACAAATGGCAGTTCAATTTCTTTCGTCATGGAGACGGCAGGTAAAAGAGTATTGTTTTTGGGAGATTCACATGCCGAAACCATTATGAGGTCATTGAAATTACTTTATGGTGATGCAAACAGACCTTACAGATTTGATGCAGTGAAACTCTCTCATCATGGAAGCTATAACAACAACTCGCCTGAGTTGTTAAGTGTGATTACAACAGATAAATGGCTGATTTCAACAAATGGCGATAAATACAATCACCCGGATATGCCAACTTTGGCGCACATAATAACGAAGGAGTCTGAAAGATATAACCAACTATTCTTTAATTACAATTTGCCAGTTTGTGACGAACTTATGAAGGATGAGTATCACGAAGGCTTTAAATTTGAAATAATTGCTCCAAGTGGGGGTGAAGGCATAGAAGTTTCAGTTTAAAAAAATGATGGAGAAGTCTATTGTACAGATTATTTGCGGTAATGAGGTCGGAACTGCATTTTATGTGGCTCCGAATTTCTTATTGACGGCTGATCATATCGTGACTTCATTCAATGAAGCTGGGAAAAGTATTGTTAAAGATGCCGTTGATGGTGATTTGAAGTATGTCGTTGTAAAGCATTACGAAGATGCCGATATTGCTTTGTTGAAAGTGGAAGGACGGTCGTCGTTCGATAATTTATTGCTTTTGTCACATCATGTCAGAATCGGAGAAAAATGCATTTCGTTTGGATATCCTGATGCCGCGCGCAATAGTGGACAGCGGGTTGAAGGCTATATTACACAAAAACTGTTTGATTCGGCAGGTGACTTTACTATCAGGACGGAAGGAATGGACGATGCTTATGATTATCAAGGAATGTCGGGAGCACCAGTTTGGCAGGGTGACAAAGTGGTTGGTGTTGTTATTGAGCAGTCGGGAAATAGTTTGAATGTTGTTAGTGTTCAGAAAATGAGCGGTTTTTTGGTTAGAGAAGCTGTATCTATAGAAGAAGATGTGCTTTTGACGGATATTCCAGAAACTATTGCAAAAGACGTGGACATATCACAGCCAAACTATAGGGTATTTGAATTGCTTGACGAAGAACTATCTAAAAACAACAATTGGCTGTTGTTATTTGGGTCACCTGGTTGTGGGAAAACAACGCTTTCTGCTTGTTACAAGCCAAGCGATGAAGCAATCGAGGTTTTGGGAAGGTATTTTTTCAAGGTCCCGAATGACATAATAAGCCGGGCGGTGAGGTGTTCGGAAGGAAGTTTTTTGGAATGGCTGGAGTCTGTTTATATTGCCAAGACGGGAATAGAGTTGGAAATAAAAACCCTTGAAGACAAAAGAAAAAGCGTGGCTGCTTGGCTACGGGCAATTGATACCATACTGTCATCTGAACATAAACAAGGTGTTATTATTATCGATGGATTGGATGAGTTGGCAACAGACAGCGGTAGTCGTGTGGATGTTATTTTGTCGCTTTTGCCGGAATCTTTGCCAAGCAACATCAAGGTGATTTTATCTTGCATATCTGAGAATATCCTTCCTGCTAATGTAATTGGTAAGATAGGTGTCGAGAGCCGCATAGAAGTAACGCCTTTGGAAATGGCATCGTGCGAAACATTCATTTACGATAATAGCGGCAAATGGGAAAAACCGTATTCATTTATTCAAGCGGTTGCCCATAAAACAGAAGGCCATCCCTTGTATATGAATTATTTGTGCAGGTATATTTCCGATACATTTGATGCCACTACAAAAATAGAGGTGTTGATTGATTGGGTTAATAGTTTACCATCAATAGGTGGTGATATCCGCTCGTATTATGACGCTCTATGGAAAAAGGTTGACCCTAACGGTTTTGTCTATGAGGTATTGGCAATTCTGTCTCAGGCTCGCGGTCCCCTGAGTGAAACACAGTTGGTCAATATGATGTTGAGTCCGAATCCCTACGAATTCAAATCTGCCACAGTGGGGTTCCGTCATCTGATGAAAGAGCAAGAGTCTGACTTGTATGAGATTTATCATAGTTCCTTTAGGCTTTATATTACCGAAAAGCTATCTTCAACCGTAAATGTCACAAACGACCAAATAGCCAAATACTGTGAAACGAACAAAGAATCCCTATATTCGATAGAGAATCATCTCCATCATGTTGTGAACGGAAGTGATGTAAAAGAGGGTCTTTCTATGTGTAATCAAGAATGGGCAGACACTTGTGCAATGAATGACGTATCGCCAGATTTAGTGATGCATGATATTAAGGAATGTCTGTCATTTGCAGTGGATTTGTCGTTGCCTCTTGAAGTTATCCGGTTGATGCTGCTCGCCCAACGTATTGAAACCCGTTGTGATTCAATCATGGTGGACAATGTAAGCGATTTTGCAGACCTGAAAATTGCAATGGGCAAGCCAGATGTGGCATTGAAGTATCTTGTAAGAGACAATATACTGTTGATAAATGAGGTAAATGCCACAACCTATTTGCAGATTCTTTATAATTTGGGCTATGAGGAACAGGCCAATAAACTATCAGATGCCATAGATGCTTCTATTAGAAATGATTTAAGAGATACCACACAGAAAGGAATACGTGCGGATACGCTTTTAGCAAAAGGTTTTTTAATTATAGAAAGGATTTCTGCGGGCATTGAGGATGTTTATTCATTTGAGCATTACCTAAACATTTTGGCGAGAATAATGAATCAATCAGATGATAATTCCGCCAAGACGATAAAGTATGTTCAAGACTTTGTCGTGGCTTATTTTGCTTCCAACACTTTGAGAAAAGGAGAAATACTTGACATTAAGAAGTATTTGACGTTGCTTAAAGGGGATTGGAAAGAGGATGTTGTAATGCTTTTCATTAGAGCTTTGTTATTTTATGAGGAAAGCGAAAGGCTGTCAATAAAGATAGGGTACAATGAAGCATACTATGATTGTTTAAAACAAATTGAAGAGGCATTAACCACTCATTCGTTTGGTTTCGCAAAAGAAGAGTTAAGAAATCTTTTAGATGTGATGCTCTTCAAGTCAAATCAGGTCGAATTAGTGGAAAAACTAATTATTGATTATGATCCCAATCCAGGTGAGTTTGTGTTTAGGAGTCACAATGGAGTCGATTTTGAAGGGAATGCCTTTAATGTCTTTTATGATAATTCTTTATTAAAAGCATATTCTGATAAGAAAGCCTCACCTCCATCCCTCACCCATAATTATTATAGTGACAGCGGATGGGAAAGCTATATGGAGTTGATAATTAGGCATATTGCATATGCTTCGGGACAGCTTTTCAGAAAAAAGGCGTTGGGAGAAGATTATCAGAATTGCTATGCTTTTGTAAAGGAAACGCTGGATTACCTTGATTTCACGTTGGAGATTAGAGTTAGATGGAAGCGAGCTTACTTGTTGCCAGAAGAATTGTTACCATTCATTTATGAAAAGCTGCTAGGGATTTATTGCGAGTTTTTTAGTGACAAAATTGAAGATTTTGCGGAACATATTAAGAGTAGAATGCCCGACCAATTAGGTGTGTATAGAGAGGGATATTGCGCAACTCTAATCAGGTTGATAAATGTTATTAACGACAATCCCACAATGCGCAACTTGGCACGGTTTCTTACAGACGAGACGCTAAGGTATGTTTTGTATGCTGTTCAGAACAGGAGTGAGAGATGCTGGTATCTTATAAAGATTTGTCGCTATTATGCTTTAATGGGAGAAAAGAAAAAAACGGAATTGGCCTACCAAGAGTTGTTGGATAGTTCCATGGGGCCGGATTGGTATAAGGAGGCACAACTGGATTTGATAAACGTGTTTAAAGAAGGTGATATAAAACTTGATGGGGGTCAATCAGCGCATTTGTCTGCTATTTTTGATGAAGCATCTGGTGAAATGACATTTCAAAGATATGTACAACAAGAAAAGGATGAGTTTGTAGCGACACTTGCCAAGGTTTCGTCAGTTTCCGACGCTATTGCCTATTACAAATACGAAACATTACCATCGGCGGAAACGGTTATTAATAATGCCGAAGGTTGGAAGGTTGACATGCCTATGCCAGGCGAGGGCTATGATTTGGGTGCAAACCATTTGATAGAGTCAAGTGCCATATGTCAGTTGTTGTTGGAGTGTAATAATGTATCACCATATATCAGATATGCCATAAGCGAGCTGTTTTGGGAGAATTGGGACAAGATGCACAATGACTACAATTATGCCCAGCTGCATACTGATATTTTGAATTCTGTTGGCGAAAAGGAAGCTTTAAAGGAGTTTGTTCCAAGAATGGCGGAATACTTTGTTGCTGAGTATTATCATGATAAAAAGGGGGTGTATTTGAACGATTTGGAAAAAAATGATATTTCGTCACAAGTTTTTGATGGTTTGGAAAATAGTTTGAGTGCTAAAGGTTATAAATGGAAGAGGGAAAATAAAAAGACAGTCAAAGAAGAACAGAAGGAATCGCTTGAGTATCTATTGGCTAATATGCCAGATTGTAAATCTGTCCTTGAAAGAATGAGGAAAGAAATAGTTTCCCCCCTTGGTAGCTATTGGTATTCTTTAAATGTTTTTCTTGGACCTCTAATCAAGAAACCAGACTTTGACAAATCGAAACTTTTTGAGGTGATTTCCAGCCATTATGATGCCAATGTACACCCTTCAGATCAACAAAACGCAAAATTCAATTGGTTTTCTGGCGTTCATGAAGAAACAGATGTTGAAGAGCAGATGATTCATTTTTTGATTTGGTTCATGGTACATCCTGACGGTAAGATAGTAAGAAGGGCAAAGGATTCGTTGTTGTGGTTGGTGAATTATGATAATAGGGTTGTGGATTGTTTGATTGATGAGGTATTGAATCCGTCAGAAATAGGTCTGAGAACAGAGTCATCGGCAATACTTCTTGAAATAGCGTCATCAGCCCCAGACATTGTATTAGAAAAGGTAAAACTTGAAAATAGGCAAAATCGGTTATGTGAAGTTCGTGACTTTTCGGTTTCAAGGAATCTTTACGAGGTGGCATTGATTCTGGCGGACAATTGTGGCTATGATGGTCTGCTGCAAATAGTACGATATATCATTCCAGATTCATTGCCTGACCGAGGTGATGTTGTGCTTGAAAACAAGGATATGATGTTCATTGAACATAAAATTGATAAACTCAATAACTTGGGGGTTACAGGGGGAAGGGAGTTTGCCAAACCATACCTTGATTTAGTTCATTCATTGGAAAACGATGGATCAATTACGAGATTGATTGATTCAGACAAATATATCCGTAGAAGTTTTTATTTGGATTATTTCCCTAAAGGGAGATACGATAGGGCAATGGAAGATGTTCTTAATAAGGTTCTCTACGGTAAGGTAGATTACAATAGAGCATGTCAAGTGTATTATGCAATTAATAGTTGAGTGTAATGCCAAAGAATTTAGGCTCTTCATATCCAAGGAGATGTGATTTCGAAAGAGGTGCCAACTTGTTAAAAGAGAATATTGAAAACGGTCGTATTCGATTTGCTTCTCATTTAGAGCATGTTGGGGATTCAATTATGAGGGTGAGGAAGCTGCCAAATGGTCGATTGAACCTTGATACAGTGGATGAACTTGTCCGCACGCACTTTCATTTTTTAACATCAAAACAAGCTGAACAGTATTATGAAACAGAGAAGTGAATATGGGATGCCACCTCCCACAAATCGGGCGGAGTTTGAACATAATGTGTATCTACTTCTTGATGAAATGGAACGGCATAAGGAAGATGAAAAGTTCTTGGCCAATCGATTATGGGCCTTGGGCGATTCTATAAAGCATTTACGATGTCTGCCAAATAGAAGGATTGAGTTACCAACAATTGATGAAAGAATTAGGAGTCATGCTAACATGTTGGACTGGATAAAATATCTTCCATCTTCGTTTTGGGAAAACACAAAAACAAGTTAATAATGATGTTAATTTGAAATATTTATCTTTGTCTTGCGCACAAATGGCGTTATCTTGCGGGGGTTGAGGACGGTACTGCCAAGCTCGTTGATGGTGATGAAGTGTTCGCACAAATCCAATCCCGTTATGGCTTTAAGGCATAAATGGCTCGAAGATGTATTGTTCATTCTGACGTAAATCTTCCATAAATCTATCTTTAATTATAGGCGGCTGGTCCTTAGGAGACGGCCTTGGAATTCAGTTGAGAGTTGAGAGTGAAGAGTTTAGAGTCAGTGGTAAGTTTAGAGTTGAGAGTAGGGACATTGCGGTGGTGGAAAAATATGTATCTTTGCAAATTGAAAAATAATAAAAGTGGATTATGTGCACAGTAACGATTGATATTGACGAGAAAACGCTTCGTGACGTGGATCCTAATCTTTCCGACATCGCCACCATCCGCCGCTGGGTGCAAGAATTGGTTGATCTGCGCATTCAGCAGATGGAATTTGAAGACACAGAAACCATGAGCATAGAGGAAGCTCGTGAGATGACCATAGCAGCTGTAAGGGAGGAGTATGCGCGGCCATGAATTATGTTATTAGGAAGCGGTGTGCACTTTCGATGGCGAAACTATTACCGTAGTGGATGCCTGTCATGCGCAGAATATGCATGAGAAATGAACACGGAGGTTTATTTGAACATGGATTGGCAAGGAAGAGAGTTGGAAATTAATAATTGACAATTGATAATTGACAATTGATAATTGTGGATTTAAGTGTGGGGAAGTTGGTTTTTTTAAGGAAGCAAATCTTGCGTAAATCTAATTGAAATGGTCTGCGGCCTGTCCTGAGCGGACGGCCTTTTTAGTTGAGAGTTGAGAGTTGAGAGTTTTTAATTAGGAAGTAGAGTGATGTAGCGGATTCGACTTCGGTCGGGTCCGCTTTTTTATGCCTTGCCGTTTTTCAAAAGTACCCTACCTTTCAACTCCGTGAGACCCATATCTTAACCTTGTGAGACCCACCCTCCAAAAAGTTGAGATATGGGTCTTAACTTTTTGTTGGGTATCTTTCTCCCGTTTCATCGTCGGTTTTTTCCGCTTCAGTTTGAGTTGTTGTCTTTGTTTGGTTG
>Ga0247608_10000926_pt1 | contig 43547 bp, 62 predicted proteins | sample 176DNAGHGlowgp2_FD_193490 | JGI IMG/M metagenome (GOLD analysis project Ga0247608, IMG submission 193490) | Sheep rumen microbial communities from Palmerston North, Manawatu-Wanganui, New Zealand - 1766 DNA GHGlow gp2 | ecosystem: Host-associated > Mammals > Digestive system > Stomach > Rumen ...
AGTAGAACCCACCAGAGCGACCGCCATCACTACAGGAGCCGCCATACCATACAGAATATCGTCCATTTGTAGCAGTTAAATAAGCATAATCATTAGTCTTATTTCCGCTATCATTGCTCGGCAAAAATGCTATTTTAGTTAAATTTGCACTCGGCACAAACTTTTTATTATTGCCGCTTGCAGTGCCTATATTTCCTATCTCTTCCCATTCTTTATCATTATTGTCATTAGGATAAGCATAATCGCTTCTATTCGGGTCGGGATTGTTCATCATTGTTGCTATATGAGTGTCGTCAACGGTATGCACTCTGTTCATTAAACCGCCTACGGCTTTATGTTCATTACCCCACGGTTCACATATACCAAGCGACATTACAGGTCTTCTTGAAGCCGTTGTTATATCTCCGTTTGCTGTTTGGTAACCGTCGTCGCCTAATATATCCTCAGCACCACCGCTTAACTTTAATCCATAATATACCGTAACCGAAGTAGTCGTTGCAACATTCCCGGCAATATTTATTTTCTTATATTCTGTCGGGTCTTCTTCAACGGTATAATCTTCAACATAATCTCTGCCTTCTCCTTCAGGTTTTTCAAGCTTAAACCCTTCCGTATAATTGCTTAAATATATTACATTATGTTCTACATCCTGATAAAAAGTAGCAGGTATTTCACTCGCTTTAACAATTATATATCTTACCGGAGTTTCGGCACTTCCTGAAGCAACAGCAACTTTTTTACTGTCTTGCCAACCTGTAGTTATACCTTGTCCTACACTTGCCTGCCAATCAAGGCTTGCATATTTTACTATACCAAGCAACTGACGAGCAGTTATCTCTTCTAAATTCTCTAATCTTTGTTCTTTGGCTCTTAACAATGCTTCAAACTGTTGGTTTGTTTTATTAGTTAAAGGAATACAGTTTTTCCTTACACAGCAACCGTTATCAGCCGCACCTTCTGCCTGACAAACTTCAAACTTTCCGTAATATTTCCAACCTACAATATTTCCGTCTTTGTCTGTAAATGCAGGTGTATAACCTTTTTCAGCCGTTGCACTTAGCCAAATTTCAATGTAATCATCGGTAATCACTACTTTATACCAAAATATTTTTTTTGCTAAAAATCTGTCATATCCGGGAACATTTTTAAAAGCATTATATTCCCAACTGCCTTTAACAAATATTTCATTTTCTCCGGTATCACTGTTGTATCTTGTTATACAGTCAATCTTTTCAAAAACAGGGTGGTCTGCAAAATCGTCAACCCCTCTTACCGTATCGGAAGAAGGGCTAAATGTTTTACCTACCGCTCCGCCAAGTCGCACGGTCGCAGTGTTTCCGTAATATATTCTTACTCCAATCTTTGTGCTTTCACCTTTTGTCTTTTTGTCAAACCATTCCGTTGTTACTACCTGTCTGCTTACATCGGAAAGACTAACGGTCTTTGCTTCTAATTTACCTTCAAACTTTTTATCACCTGTAGCAATTTCTGTTCCGGTTAAGTGCATTATATTTGATTCGTCTATGGCTGTTAAATCTGTTCCGTTCCAATGGTAATAAACCCCATTGAATAAATAGTCAGTAGTATAAGAAGGAGTTTCTCCGCTATCTTTTGTCGTGCTGTTTAAAGCGGTATATATCTTGCCGTTATAATACCACTTAGAACCGGGGATATAAGGTGTAGACGGTTCGGAATTAAAAGCAATTAAACTTACTACTCCAGAAGAACCTCCTCCGCCGTTACCGCCTCTTGTAGAACCTGTATTAAAATTTAAACTCATAATATTAGTCCTCCTGCTCTTGTAAATTTACTTCGCAATGTCCGCTATATCCTTTTACATATAAGTCTTTTCCTGCTTCTAATCTGTAATCTACTTTTATATCAAGCGGTTTCAAAATATATCCGTCTTCCGCAGTCGGTGCCGAAGAAAACTCTCCTATAAGAATATTTTTCTCACCGGTGTTCTGTATAGGGTAAACCTTATTTGCTAAAAAAGCAAAGCTGTTATCAACTTGTTGCTTTACCAAAGTTTCTAATTTTGTCCACTGCTCTTTAAGTTTTATTCTCATAATACTCCTCCTTATTATTCATATTTTAAAATATTGTTTGTAGTAGTCAGTAATTATTCAACCAAAGTAACCTTTTCAATCTTTCCTATTAAATTTGTAATAGTTATTTTATAAACACTGTTTGTATCAAGTGTTGTGCTTCCTATCCAACCTTTTATTTGCGAAGCTGTTATCCCGGAAAAAGAATCTCCTGTCCTGAAATAAATTTCTATAGGTCTCGGTGTATCTTCTATATTATTTAATGTTAAACTTGTTAAACTGTCATTTTCACTAAATTCCTTATTCGGTAAAAAGTAGCTTACTCCTCCGTGATATTGTGTAGGTATATAGATTGCATTACCCGGATAGGTTCTTAATGTTTCTTGTTCTGCCCAATTTCTTGCTATTTCTATCCAACCCGAATTATAGTATCCGCAATACCTCATTGCTATACAAACAGGGGTATAAGATGATACTACACTTAAAAGCCTAAAAAAATAAGCTATTTGAAAAGAACCTTTTACATCTAATAATACGGCTCTGTAATAACTCGGTGAATTTGCTCTCTCTACATCAACAGGATATTTAGGCAAGTATTCCGCAGGTTCAGGGCTTACTACAAAGTAAACTCCTTCTTGAGTAAGTTTACTAATATTCGTTCCGCTCGGTAAAACTTTTACAATTCCTTCTTCGTCACCTAAAATCTTATTTTTTAATTCCTGTGCAATCATAGTCAACTTATCAAGTCCGTCTTCAATCATTTTTGCATTTAACAATCCGCCGTTATTAAACTCGGTGTTTTGTGTAACTGAAGTATCTCTGTATATTTCAATTTCTTGCGAACTTGTCAAAGGGTCTAATTCACTTTCTACAGTCGGATAAGTCAAAACTTTTGTAACCGTATTTAAAGAAAAGTTAGTCGCAACATCAACTCCGTTTACTTTAAATTTAATCTGTGAACTGTCATTAAAATCAAAAGTAATATTCCACTGTCTTGTTAAACCGTCTCCTACATAAGTATTTTTAACATTTTGTCCTGTTATCATTTTTCCTCCTTAATATTTTCTTCAATTTCTTTCATAACATTTAAACCTTGTTTTGCTAATGCTAATCTCGTCAACATCAATTCGTCTATTGTCTGTCTTTTCTCGTTTTTATTCATATCTTTGTTTGTATAAGTCTCTAAAATCACTTTTCTTATATCCGACATACTTTTAGATATTTTTGATACTTTGTTTACAGACTGATATATTGCCATTTCTTTAACGGTATCAATATCGGCTCTCTTTTTAGCCAATTTAAAAGTATCTTCGTATCGTTTCATTTCTTTATATTTCTCATAAAATTCTTGAATACTCCTGCTTTGTGCCGGGTATCTTATAACAAAAGCTCTTGCAAACGGTATATCCGCTAAAGTTTTTTCCGGTAATTCATACTCTTTATCCGGCAAAACTCCTGTCGCTCTTCCTATTTGGTCTATTTTTTCAAAAAGATATTTTCCTGTATTACCGGTTAAACTGTTTACAATATATTCCAACCTTTGAGGCGAACCTATCGTTGCCGCTATTAATCCTTTATTTATTCCGATATTACCTAAAGTATTTGCTATAAACTTTGCCAACTCTGTTGTATATTCGGTATACTGATATTCAGGCAAAACCTTCTCCAATTCTGCCGAAACTATCGGAGTTTTAAAAAACATACTTTTATTTGCATATAATTCTAAAGGTAACTTTGCAACTTGCGGTAAAACATTCGGCACTAAATTTGCTTCAATAGAACCGTAAATGTCTTTTAAATATTCTTTTTTATCTGTTTTTGTTCCTTTTATCGTGTCAAAAATTGCATTTATAGCCGTATCTATCGTAGTATAAAACGGTGCAAGTTCAATTGTTTTAGGTATTCTGTAAATCGTATCACCTATTTTAAATACAAAGTTGGTATATTTTTGTGTTCTGTTTACATCGTTTACCTCTTCGTCGTCTCCGTTAATCAATCTTCCTAAAACATTGATTATTGCATAAGCCCCTAATACTCCCAACAATCTTTTAAACATCTTAGGTGTTTTTATAACTTCTGCTATTTTACCTATACCTAAGAAAAAAGCATTTTCGTAAGGAACATATTTATTTATCCATTTAGCCAAATTTCCGCCGCTTGCAAAATCTAAAGTTATTTTTCTTGCATTAAATCCGGCTTGCTCTAAATTTTCTTTTGTTAAAGGTTTTCCTTCAAGCGAAGAAACAAACTCTGCCATTCTCGGCACTTGCTCTAAAAATCCCACTAAAGCTCTTACGGCTTCTGTTGTTCCTATAATTCCCGTTTTAGCAGCTTCTATAAAATCTCTTTCTTTAACTTTATTCCAAATTTTGTCTAAATATCCGCTATAGTTCAAATCGTCTATTGCTTTTATTGTTGAATCTCTGTTATCGTTTATTAACAAACTTTGTCCGCCGCCTGCTTTATTCATTTGGTCTGCTATTTCGTTCCACTCCAACCTTGCTTTTTCGTTTGTAAGTGCTTTTAATCCTAATACCGTCAACTTTAAAACATTCTCGCTTATTACCGAAAATTTGTTTTCGGTGCTTACCAAAGCAACAGGTAAATCTCTCAATATGTTTTTAAAAGCAAAAGCAACATTTACATCCGTTGCCCCAAACTTCAACATTTTAGCAGGCAAAGTCGCAACTGCTTCTAAAGTCTTTGAATAAAGAATCTGATTAGATAAAGTAAGTCCGTTCATTATCTTTGCTATACTTTTGTCAACTTCGTATATTTCGGGTTTCCCGTTTACAAATACTTTTATTTCGTTGTTTTCGTCTATTGTATAATCGCTTCCGAAAGCTTCGTTTCCTTCAATATCTCTTACGGTTTTTGTTTTGTGTATCGGTCCAAAAACAAAAGCTCCCGACTTATCAAGCCTTGATAACTTTGCTAAAGCAAGTCCTACTCTGTTTTTTTCTACCAACTTAATTACATTGTAAGTATCTTCAACAATTGTCTCTAAAGGATTGATAATATCTCTTCCGCTACCTTTAATACTTTTTAACGGATTCTTACTTTTAAAGTTTCTGCCGCCAACTGTTTTAATTACTTTATCGTCCAATACTCTTTGTAACGGTGCATATCGTTCACCTGCATTTATAATATTGTTATATGCTTCGTCGGTTATTACCTGCCCGTCTTTTAACATTTTCAACAAACTTAATCTGTATTGATATAATTCTTGTGCATAACTATCATATATCGGTTTCAATAAATTAACCGTTTCTTTTGCAGCTTCAAGTTCAACTCCGCTGTTTATATTTCTTTTTGCCAATTCTATTGTATCGTGTGCTACTAAATAACTTGCAAAATCTTCTAAGTTTCCGCCTTTGTTATGTATATCTTTAATTATGTCGCCTAATGCTTTACCTGTTTTCTGCAAAGTTTTAAAATCGTAAGTATGTTTATTTAAAAATACTTCTGCTCTTCCAACCGCTCCCGAATATAACCTTGCCAAAAAATAAGGGTTATTAGCTTCCGTATCACTTATTTCCATACCTGCTTTTTGATAAGTTTTTCTTACGGCTTGTCTTAACGGTTCAAGTCTGTCAAATAATTGTGTTCTTAAATTTTCTGTTATATTGTCAAACTTTTCTTTTACCGTAAGTTTCGGGCTTTCTTCTTTAAAAGAAATATGGCTTTTAACAGTATTTGTTGCATTTTGCGAATAATATTTACTCATTTGTGCTTGAGCTTTCTTTAATGCTTCATACTGTATCGGTGTTTTTATAGGTGCTTGCTCGGTAAAAAATTTATAAAATTTAGGTGCTACGGCTTGAGCTTGTGCAGGGTTATTTACAAACATAGAAATAAATTGTGCAAGTCCTTCACTAAATACTTTACCTCTTGTTTCGTTCCCTTTCGGTTTTGTTGCCAAAGGTTTTAACTCTACAAAAAACTCTTTTTCTTCCGGTGTAAAATCTTTATATTTTCTTGCTACTCCGCCGAACAATACTTTTTCTTCGTGGTGTCCTATCTCGTGTGCAAGTGTCAACATATCGTTTGCAACTTTCAGTCTTACCATTTCTTCTTTGCTGTAATAAAGTCCTAAAATGTTTCTTCTGCCTGTTCCGCCTATTCTTACAGGTAAATCAACATCTTTAGCAAGCTGGTCTATTATTTCACTTTTCTTTATAAGTTCGTTATGTGTTTTTGTAACTTTCGGTAACTGAATCCTTATGTTTTGGCTAAAATCTGTTTTGCTTGCACTTACATTGTTATTTTCTTCGGGTTCTACAAACTCAATATCTTTTATACCTTTATTATTTTTAAATATCCCGTTTAATATTTCTTCTTTTGTTTGCTGTTTACCGCCGCTTAATAAATCTCCTTGTCCGTAATTAACATTATCGGCAGCTTGACTGTTATAACTTGTCAATGTGCTTTTAATGTTTTTATATTCCTGCTGTAACAATTGAGCCAACTTTATTTGTTCCGGTGTAAAACTCTCTTCCTGAAAAAAGTCCATTTGCGAAAGATAGTCGGTTATTGTTTTTACTCCACTTTGTTTTGCTGCAACTAATAACCTTACGGCTTTTTCTACATCGTTTTGTAATTGATACTCTTCCGGCAAACTTCTATTTTCAAGTAACGGTAAAAGATTCTTTAAAAGCTTTGTTCTTACATTTTTAATAAAGCTCAAATCTCTTAATGCTTGCTCTTTTATTGCCGTTCCCAATAACAAGTTTTCAACAAAATCTTTACCTACTTCACTTAACTGTAAACTTCCCGTAGAACTTGTTTCAAAATATTTTGCTAAATCATTTTTGTTTATAATATTATTGCTGGTTAAAATATCTCTTATTTCTTTAATATCCGCAGGTGAACTGTTAAACTCGCTCATAGTTTCAAACTTATCAAAAATACCGGATATTTGTTGTATAGTATCTTCGTCAATTCGTTTGCCTAAACTTACAGCCGTCTCTATTGCACTTTGGCTTTTCTTATCTTGTGCATTAAATAAAGCAAAGTTTTGTGTTGTGTATTCTATGTCCTGATTCGGCACAAATACCAATCTCGGATTTTTAAATTCTGCTATCTGTTCTTTGGTAAATCCGTATTGTTGGCTATGCTCTTTTAAATAATCTATATAGTTTGTATCGGTTCCTTTTTTAGCGGCTAATTGTCCTGCCATTGTTCTTTGGTTACCGCTCAAAACTATACCGTCTTTACTTACAACCGGCACATCTTTTACGGCTCTAAAATCATATTTATTAGCAGTATCAAGCACAATTGCCTGTGCCTGTTTATCGTTAAAATAATCTCTGTCATTTACGGTTTTACCTTCTTTTGTTGTCGGAAATCCTTTTGTCATTTGAAAATTAGCATTAGGATTATGGCTCGGTGTGGGAGAATCCGCTTCAACTAAAACAAATTTTCCTTCAACCGCATTGTCGCCTACGGGAATAATATCGCTGTTACCTTCATACTTTTTAGCATTATCCCATTTCTTTTTTATATCTACATCAGCATTATTCTCAATTTTTACCGGTTCTTTTATTTCTTCAATATCAACATCGGCTTTTACAGGTTTCTTCGGTGCTTCCGGTATCTTTACTTTTTCAACTCCTACATTCAATTTAGCAGCTTCGTCAATATTAATAGGTTTCGGTTCGGTCTTTGTAATTTGTCCGTCTTTTTCTCTTAATCCTGTTACTCTTTCTACAATCTTTTTCTTTAAATTATCTGTTGCCGTTTTTGTTTGTGCTTCGTCATATCCCGCTTTTATCATTCTATTTTCTAATCTGTTTACCGCTTCATTTACAAGAAATTTTACTCCTGCACTTTCAACTTTCCCTGCAACGACACAATCAGTAACCATTTCCGCTAAACTGCTTACTACTCTTATTACAGAAGGTGTATTATCCGGAAGTAAAGAAGAAAGGTTCTCATAAGCCATAAAATCATAATTCTTTCCTTTTATCTTGGAAGCAAAATAATTTTTTGCCTGCTGTATTGATTCAAGTATTACAAGCCCGCCGACACTCATTTGTCCGCCTGCAACAAACGGAACAACTCCTGCGGTCATCATTGCAAAATTTTGTTTCTTCTTTATATCCTCTAAATCTTTTGTTGTTGTCGCTCCTTTATCTGCCGCACTTGCTACGGCAATTTTTTCTCCTAAAATATCAAAGCCGTTAGGTTCATATATAACTTTTGCATTGTCATCTTGTGCTGTTCTTGCTCTTAATTCGGGTTGTTTCTTTTCTGTAACATTATTGTTATACGGTTTAACACTTGCAAAATCAGCAACATTACTTACTGCTTCCGTAACCGGTGCAAACATATTTTTTACAACTTCGCCGACAGTCGTTTTATTTTCATTGTCGTCAAAAGTAACTTTGTCTTTATAATAGGGATATTTTTCTACTATTTTTTGTGCCAACTCCCTATCGTCAACATTTTTGTAATATGGATATTTTTCTTTAATTTGTTTTGAAAATTCAGTATAGTTCATATTTATATACCTAATCCTAAAATATCTCCGTTTTTATCGTCTTGTTCAACATCTATATCAATATTTAAAACATTACCGTCATTTTTCTTTGTTACCTGTTTTTGTATCTCCTTTACATTTTCGTCCAATGTCGGTCTGTTTGTTTCGGCAATTTTCTGTATATTTTCAGGCGACAACAAATCTTGTATTTCTTGTGTGCTTTTACCTTTACTTACTGCTTCCTGATACATATTTGATACCTGTAAAATACTTTCGGAAAGTCCTCTCGCCTCTGCCGGTGTTGTTCCTAAAACTCCGTTGTTATACGATTTTTTTAATTGTGCTATAGCATTTTTAAGTATATTTTGATTCGGAGTTTGCGAAACTTTTAATAATCTTGTCAAAGCTGTTTTTGTTGTATTTGTTATTTCACCTTTTAAAAAAGCCGTTAAAATATCATTCTCGTTGTTTATTTCTCCGGTTACAATTTTTTCCGTTAAATCTGTTTTTACAAAAGGATTATCAGCTTTGTTCTTTTTGTTTGATACACTTGTCAATTTATCAATAATTGCTTTTTTATCAGTAGGTAACAATACATCGCTGTTTTGTATATCTTTAATCGCTCCGGAAATATCACCGTTATTTAACATAACCTCATAAGCATTATTTAATAAAATCTGTTTTTGTTCGTTATATTCTTTTCTTGCTAAATTAAGTTCTTTTGTAAACTCTCCGTTAATCATACTTATTACTGCATTTTTATTTTTAGGGTTATAATCTTTCTGTCCGGAAACATATTTTATAGCAGCCTGAAAATCTGTTTTTCCGGTAACATCGTCTCTGTATTTATCCATTGCACTGTTATATAACTCTGTCTGTTCGTTTGTATTTATTATTCGTTCAAGTTTTGGTGCAAGTGCCTTTTTTTCTTCTCCGCTTAAACTTAAATATTTATCTTTACTCATTAAATCGGCAACGGCATTTTTCGGGTCAAGTTCTGCCATTCTATAAGCTTGTGCAACATCGGCTTTCTTATTCGCTTTATTTATCAACTTTTCTTTTGTAACCATATCTTGCGGAGACATCTCTATTGCATTTATTGTTATATCTCTTTGCAATAAAATCTCTTCCGGGCTTAGTGCCGACACTATATTATTTGTGCTTGTATCTATAAGCTGGTCTAAATCCTGTAAATTTATTTTTCTTGCTAATCCCGTTTTGCCTATTTCTAAATCAAGTTTCATACTCTCATACATAGGTTTTAAAAATCGTTCTTCGTATATTCCGTTTACTCTGTCTCCTAAAAATGCTTTAGTATCTTTTTGAACATTCTCTAAATAATCTTTTGAAAGTTTGTCGTATTCTTCAATAGAATTAGCCTGCTCCAACTCTAATTGTTTTTTCTTAAAAGATAGTTTGATATTATTTTCGGCAATTAAAAATTTGTTTTTATCGTTATTTATTTGAACTCTTACAAACTCTTGTCCTATTTGCTGTATCGCTTTCCCTAAATTACCTACAGCATTATGCACTTCTTCACCGTAACCCTGCCTTAAAGGTTGTGTTACCTGTGTAGTCGCCGCTTTCTGCTGTGGTGCTTCTATTTGTCTTTCATAAGTCGGTATTCTTATTGCCATTTTTTATACTCCTACAATTTTTCCGTTTATTAATCTTGCATTACTATTCCAAGTATTTCCGCCACCTATAGAACTTATTCCTTTATTTACTCCGCTATAATTATTTCCATACCAATATCCCGCCACACTTCCGGCAGTCTGTAAAAAACTTGCTATTCCGTTAATAAGTCCGCTCGTTCTCGCATTGTTTCCGGCAACTTTTGCCATTTTACTTTCAGCTTCAAGCGATATATTTTCCAACATCATTTGTCTGTTTCTTTCAAAAGCGGATAACTCATTTTGATATTGAATCATTGCAATATCTTCGGCTTGCTTTCTTGCACTGTCTTTAATAATTGCACGGGCTGTATTTCCTGTAGAATCTCCTGCTCTTGCAAGTCCTGTTTTTTGTTTTGCAAATAACTGTTCACCTCTATTCATTACCGACCTTATTCTATAAGCCGCACTCTGCGAATCATAATTTATTTGGTTTGCCGTTATTTGTTTATTCAATTCTTGCTGTAATATATAATGTCTTGCAACTCCGTCATAATAATTGCCTGTTGCATAACCTTGTCCTACTATAGAACCTGTATTTATTCCTCCGCCTATAACAGACAAAGCTCCGCCTAAACTTAAAGCCTTTTTGTGATTGTTCGTTATCGCTACATTAGCCATTTTATTTATCTCCTATTGATAAACTGCAACTTATATTTGCTACCGTAAACGGTAACGGTTTATTCTGTCTTATTACAATATGTGTTTTCTTTGCGGAATTGGAAGTAAAATTTATACTCTTACATTCCGTCTTTAATCCTACCGCCTGTCCTAACGGTTCATCTTCTCTAAATATTATCTCGTCAATTTTTCCGTTACTTGTTCCGCACTCTACATCACAACTGTCTATAAATTCTAAATCCGCTTTTATAAGTCTTCTCTTTTGTGCTTTTGTATCTTGTCCTTGTCCTGCAAAATTTATATCAAGTGTTTCTACTAATGTTTCATAACTTAAACCGACTATTGCCTTTGTAACAAACTCGTTAAGTGTTATTGTTCCGTTTACAACTGTTACATTCTTTTTTACGAATCCGTCAGCTAATACATCTACAGACTGTCCTTCTAAATGGCTAAGTCCGGTAATTGTATTAAAATATTGTCCGCCGTTTGTAAAAACAATTGCAGAATCTAAAAACACTTGGTCTTTTATATCCTTAGAATTTAATCTCTTATCAAGTTTTTCAATACATATTCCTGATTCTCTTTCTACTGCCAAATATAAAGTATCGTTAAAATCACTCATTATCGTTGCTATACTTACCACTTTCCCGCTTGTTTCAAACTTATTCCACCCTAATATTTCCTGCTCTTTCATATAGCAGCAGTAACACATTGTTCCGTCTTCAAATAATACCCAAATAGTTTTGTCTTGTTCTTGATAAGCCAACTGTTTTATTTTTCTGTTTTCAAATAAATCTCTTGCCAATATATCAAGTTGTTCACCTGCATAAGAGTCTATTTGATATTGATAATAAAAATCTCTTATATTATCTTTTGTCGGTCTTACATATATACACGAATTATCTATTGTTACCGGTCTTACCGCACAAGCTCCGCCTTTAGATTGTTTTGTTAATGCAAAATTTTCAGTTGCATTCCATACATCTATACCGGTCCTAAATACTCCGTTTTCGGTAAAAGCTATTAAACTCATTAAACTTACAAGTGCTGTAATTTCATTTAATCCGTCGCCTACTACATTTGTTTGAATAGAATCACTGTCTAATAATTCACTATGAATTTTAAAAGAATAATAATCGGAAGTCTCCGAAGCCCAAATAGTAAACGGATAATTTTTAGTATTTGCAAAAACCAACCTGTCCTGATAAAAGGTTATATGTTTCGGGTATGCTCCGTCTTCCCAAGCACTCGCCTGTAAAGGTTCCGCATTAGTGTATACCAACGGATTATTTACATCATAGTTGTTTGCAAACTCTAATATTGCATTTCCTATTTTGTCCGTTACTGATATTTTTGCTCTCGTTTGTGAAAAAACTTCTAAAATCTTAAAAGAAATATTTTCATAAAAACCTATACTTTGAAATGTAAATTGAAAGTAAGAATTAAAAGTTAAATTTGTTACTATTCTTACAAAAACTATATCGTCAAACTCTCCTGTTAAAGCTGCATTATAAGACCCTTCCTGATTATTATTAGCAGTCGTAGAACTTATAACTTTATAATCTCTCCAAACAACATTATCATTACTTATTTGTATTTTAACTGTTCCTGCCCAAGTTCCTTTTGTTGTAAAGCTCCACGAATCGCCAACTAAAATAGTTGCACTTGTTTTGCTTCCTGTTCCTGCATTGTTTTCATACAAAGTTTGAGCATTAAAAAAAGTTTCTATATTAAAAATTTTATCTACATCTTTACTTGAAAAATGATAATCTTTCGCATTTCCGCAATTAGTATCAACAAAATAATTAGTTGCAATTTTGGTAAAGATAGCTTTTATATCGCTGTCTTGTTCTTTAAACGGTCCGTTTGTATATTCATAATTTACTAATTGCCAATCGCTTTCAGAATGTCTTTCAAGCTGTTTTGGTCTATGGTTTCCGTCAACTAAAAATACAACATCTCCTTTCTGCACATAATCAATATTTTCAATATCTTCGTCTGTATAAGGAATGTCTCCGGTAACTTCAACCGGAACACTTGAACCTTTTTTCCATACTCTTATATAAAGGTTCCCGAACTCCAAAATATATGTTTGTTGGTTATTAAATTCAAATGGTATTAATCTCATAAACTCTCCATACTTAATCTACAAACGAAATTTGAACAAACCCTTTTTCACTGTTATTTGCAGCCGTTAAAGTGAAATTTGAACTGTATTCACTCTTAACATATCCGCTACCGCCATAAGACCGCATTTGGAACCCATACAATCCGCTATTAAAAGAATATCCTTCTCCGCAACCGTTATTAGGTGTTTGGTTTGTTCCTGTATTCCCGTTATAACTATATCCGGCAGACGAATCCTGCATTTCTTGCCCGCCAATACCCGGATTGTATCTTGAAAAATATCCTTTTGCTCCTCCGTTATATCCGCCTCCGCTGTTACCGAATTGTATGCCTGCTCCACCAACAGCTAATATACATTCACTACCTACCCAAACACCTATTCCGCAACCGCCTGTCGCATAATTTGCAGTTCCACCTTTAATAGCTTTAAAGTAAACAGTAGCCCCTTTTGTTAAACTAATAGTTCCTATCGCTGTTCCGCCTTTTACTTTAACAGAATTATTATTAACAGTCATATTAAAACCTTCACCTTTTATGCTTATTGAATAATTCCCTGTCTTATTTATTTTATACGAAGCAAGCTCTTGCACATTGTTTTGTAACCCTGTTGAAGCAATATTATTTATTGTCATTATATGCACTTGTAATTCAACATTAATCGTTGTATCTTCTTCTATTTCTCCACTTCCTGTTTCTTGCACATAATTGTTACAGCTTACAGTATATGTATAAGAATCTCCGGTATTTAAAACTTTTGATATTTGTCCTTGTGATGAATATGTTTCTCCGTTTATAACTAAACTTATGTCTGCATTATTCGGAGTTGCATTTATTGTAAGTGTTGCGGTGGTAACCTCTTCCAATGTTACTGGAATTTCTATATCTTCTGTTAAAATAACTTTTCCTTTTTCTGTTTTGTAACCTTCTTTTGACACTTCCCAGCTTACCTCTTCGCCGACAACACCTGTATAAGAAAGTTGTTCAACATTATTTATTTTTACAGTTGCTCCGGTAGTTTCACAAGTAATTGTTAAAGTGCAAGGAGTAGAATCTTCTTCAAGTGTAACACTAACAACTTTATTTTCTGATAAATAAACAGTTCCCTCTTCTGCTTTATACCCTGCGGAATTAACCGTATATTCATAAATAGACCCTCTTGCCAAATCAAAATATACACTCGTTCCAGTTTTACTTATTCCGTTAATTGTTACCGTTGCACTCACATTTATATTAAAAGTCAATCTCAATGTTTCGGCTTTTGCTTTACCTACAAAAATGGTTCCTGCTCTATTACTTATTCCGCCTTCGGGCTGTATCTTTGTGTTCTTAGCTTCTTTAAGCCAAGTATTAAATTTTTGTAAATCTATCCTGTTTTGTAATGTCGGGCTTACTCGTCCGCCTACAAAACTTCCTTTTAAATCTTTTATTAGTGCCATAATTAACCTACCTAACCTTGATAAAATCACTTTCAAACTTTGCAATAGTCGGTTCCTCCTGTTTGTTTACAAGTGTTGCTCCGTCTAATGCAGCCTGATATAGTGCTAATGTTGTTTTAAACATTTCCGTATTTCCGGTTAAAGCCATTGCTAATTTACTTGCCAACAAATAAGCAAGTGCTTCTTTAAAAGTAACATCAAACAAAGTTGTATCTTGTATATCTTTTGTAATAATCGCTTTGGCTTCTGTTTCGTTTGTGCAAATAACTTTTTGAGAATTAAAAAAAGCAACCCTGTATTCAAAATTTCTTCTTAATCTTATACACTCGTCATTAAAAATCTTTTTTATAAACAAAGCATTTTCCGGATAAGCATAAACGAATCTTCTTTCTAAATAATTTTCTTTAGGCAGTTTATTTAATTTAACTTCTTCCTGAGCAAAACCCCAATCCTGTTTCCTTAACAATTCTTTTCTTGAAATGTCATAAAATTGTTTTGCTTTCCTTGCCTTATCGTTTTTCTCGTCTACGGAAGTAATGCTGTCTTCACCTAAATAATTTAAAGCAGTATTTATTATGTCTAACATAAACAACCTCTTTTATTTTTCTTTGTTATAATCTATAATTTAAAAATGTTTCCTAATCAGCCTCGTTACTATCTTTTAAACTATTTACTTAAACAGCTTGAAAAACTTATAATCAAGCTCATTAACCTTATACAATCTTTATTGCATACCTTCGGTAATAGCCGTTAAAGCATTTTCTTCACTCATATTTGCTTTACTCAATTTTTCCATTGTGTCAGCTTCTGCATTAGCATTTGCAAGTTCTTGTTGCTTTTGTTGCTGTAAAGCTCTTTGTTGCCTTATTGCTTCTATCTGTTGTTTGCTTCTTATAATTTTCGGGTCTGCCCCTATTTTATCAACAGCAGTATATACAGCTTCGTCAAAATCAATAGTGTCTAAAGTCTCAGGGCTAACCTGTGCAACTTGTCCTACAAAAGCAATAATTTGATTCAATTCACTCATACCTTGTGCTTTTTGAGCTTGTGCAATTATAGAAACATATTCCACATTTAAAGATTCGCCGTCTAATATTTCAGGCGGTTCCGGTATAAGTCCGTGTTCAAGCATAATGTTAAAAGTTATCTCTATCGCCGGGTCAAGCAATTCACTGTTTAATCTCTGTAATACAGGTCCCAACATCATTAGTTTTTCTTGGTGTCTTTCTGCAACTTCGGTCGCCGTCATTCTTGCATATTCTTGAGAAGTCAACATTAAAAATACATCGTAATAAAAATTATTCAGTATTCTTTTTTGCACTTTCTCAATTTCTAAAGATATTGACTGTAAATCTATTTGCCCTTTATATAAAGAATATATTGCACTGTCTGTCTGTCCTGAAAATCTTGTTATTCCGTTCGGTGCAACATTTATTTTACCTTGCACGGCACTTGATACGGCAAGCGGAGGTTCAACCGTTTTTTGTAATCCTATCAGTTTTACCTGTTCCATTTTTTGTAACTGTCTTAAGTCGCCTAAAACTTTGTCTCCTATACCATATCCGTAAGTATCGCAGGAACTGTTTACGGCATATCTCGGAGCAACAACGGGGAAATAATTATATCCGCTTTCTTTTAAAAACTTATCTTCTCCTTTCTGCCAATAAACACTTTTATATTTAAAGTTTTTATTATCCTTTTTACTTTTGTCTCTGTTTTTGTTTTCGCAAATTAAATGATAAACCTTATAGGGAGTAGAATATTTTTGATTATCGTAATTGTTTCTTACACTATCGCTTACGTTTTCATACCCGAAATCTTCAACCATTTGTTGAGCGGTCATCATAAATTCCCTGCCGAAAATGTTAGGTCTGCCTTTGGTATCGTAAGCTATAGAATATTCGTTTATTGTAAATTGTGTGCAGTTAATAACATTTTTAAAATCGTGGTCTATTATAAAACAACCTGTTCCGAAAACTTCTAATTCTTGATAAATATTGTGTAAAGTATTATAAAAGTTGGACCTCTGAAAAATATGTTCCATTTTCTTTTTTATTTCATTAGCCCACTGTGCAACTTCTAAATGTTCACTTAAAGCCGTTGTAAGTTTAAACCATTCTCTACTTGGCGAAGTTAGTCCGTTAAGCATACCTGCCGCTAATGTATCTATAGCAAGAAATACCGTGTTGTTTATAAGTTTTTTATAATTTGTCTTTTTTCTGTCGTTGGAAGAATCTTTGTCTTTATCAAAAACACCTCTTGTCGGTGCCATAAATTGAGATAAATCTTCCCAATGGCTTTTAAAATTTTCTTTGTTTTTTTCAATATCTCTATAAACTGTTTTTGCTGTATCTACTCTCATAATTACATCCCCAATTTAGTTTTTCCTGCTGTTTGTGTATCTAATAAACCGAAATTTGAAGTCTTTATTGTTGACATCAATCCTCTTTTAAACATCTCGCCCCTTTTACCGAGTAACCCTGTATATGTTTCGTTACTCTCAGTCGGCTTCGGTCCTTGTGCTTTTAACAATTCTTCCTTCTGTTTTGCTTCTTCTTTTGCTATATCTCTCATTTCACCGGCTTGTTTATCGGCTGAATATTTACCGTATATACCGGTAGCTAAACTTACCAATGCTCCTAATGCAAGTGCTGTAAACATTTCTCCTCCGTTGAACAGCTTAAAGCTGTTATACTTCTAAATAATCATAATTATTGTCGGCAAATTCATTTTCGCCTTGTTCCAAACTGTCTCTTTTCCGTATATCAAAAGCAAATGTTAAAGCTAAACTGTCTGCAACATCAGGGCTTTTACCTAATCTCTTTTTAACAACATCTTTTCCTTCAAGTTTTATTTGGTCCACTCCGCTAAACCCGTAATGAACCGCTGTCAACTCTTCTGTTAAATCACTGTCGTTAGGTATTGCTCCTTCTTTTCTTATCCATTCAGCCATTTTGCCCCACATTTCACTTCTTTTATTTTTATAATGGTCGTCTCCGGAAGCCATATTAAAATTAACTTCGTAAACATTGTTATATCCAAACTCTCTAAGCCTGTCTATTACACCTGACCCGAATGCTTGGTCTATACATATTCCGTCATATCCGAAATCTTTTATAACTTCTATAACTCTGTCTGTTATCTCTTCCGTTTTTAGTCCTTGATAATATCTGCAAGGAAAAGCCTGTAACCCTTTTCTTACAGATATTACTGTTCTATCGTTACCGAATCTTGCACAATCTACACCTATAATAACGGCACTGTGAGCAATCTCTTCAAGTCTGTATTGCCTTTGTTGTGCAACATATACTTCATCCAACTTAATTAAAATATCGTCGCTTGAAGCCATAAAATCACAAAGGTATTCCTGTCTAAACATATTCTTTGTGCTTTGCTCTTCAATGCTTTTAAGTTCCTCTTCGGAAATAACTCCGCTTGTTCTTGCGGTATACATCCCGCCCCACCAATCTTTTAATCCCGACTGACTTTTAAGCCATAACTTATAAAAATGGTTTTGCCCTTTAGGAGTTGACGGTATCACTACCCAACCGTTTGTATTAAGTAACATCGGTCGGACAATCTCGTCAAAAATATCTTTTCCCATAGCATATTCGTCAAGGACAACACCATTTGCATAAGAACCCCTCATAGAATCGGGATTATCGGACCCAATCAAAAATATCTTTGAGCCGTTAGGTAATAGGATTGTAAGTTCGGATTCGTTTATTTTTACACCCGGAACATCTTTTAAAAAGAATTTAAAGTTATCCCAAGCAATCATTTTGGCTTGTTTTAAAAACGGTGCTACATAAAAATATCTTGCATTTTGGTATTTTGTCTTAAATGCTTCGCTTATCATATAATTAACCAAACAAACGGATTTACCCATTTGTCTGTGTGCAACCAAAACACAAAATCTATGTTCAAGTAGATGTTTTTTTATATCGGCTTGCACCGCCCTTGCAGTATAAGGAATATCAACTTTTATTGTTTGGCAAGTGTCAGCCGCTTCAAGATACGGTTTAAATTGTTCCTGTATATCAGGACATTCGTCATATCTTACACGAGTGGTCTTTCTTTTATATGGATAAAAATATTTCTTTTTCGGTTTCTCTTTTTTTTCCATATACCACCTACTTTTTTAATCTGTTATTATAATTTTCTGTTTACCTTTCGCTTTTTGTTTTACTTGTTCTTTGTTCGGTTCGGCTATCATTTTTTCTTTTTCTATAAGTTCTTCTTTCTCGTCGGAAATTGTTTCTTGTGAAACATTTTCTACAGGAGTCTCTTCTGCCTTTACTTCTTCAGGTTTAACTTTTTCGTTTTTTACTTCTTGTTTTATCTTTTTTTCTTTAGGTGCTTCTTTTTTATCAGGCGATTGAATCGGTTCAAAATAACTTACTTTACCTTCTTTGCAAAACTTACAATTACACTCTACTTGTTCACCTTCATAATAAAATCTTCCGTTATGAAAACAATCTTTTTTAGTTATAAATAACATTTGCATTCTCCTTTTATTTTTATGTAAGAGAGGCTAATTCTGATAATAGCCCCTCTTACATTATTAAAAACAGACTTTATTCTGTAGGTATATCTGTTGCCATAAAAGCAGATACTTTTATTGTTGTTTGTGAGTCATTTTTTACATAGGTTCCGTCGCCTTTGTAAGTTACTCTGATATACTTCAAACCTTTACAATCTCTTAACAAAAATTTTGCTAAGTCTGTTCCTTCTGCCATAGCGGAATCAACACTCATTTGCTTTTCGGCTAAAGTTACAACATTGGATGAAAAAGCACTGTTATCACAAGCTTCAACCTTTATTGTTAAACCGTCTGCACCGCCGTTTGTCTTAGCTGCTAAAAGAGCTTCTTTTAATTTAACAACTAAAAACATTCCTTTATAACCAAAATCAGCTTTACCTACAACACAAGTATTTGTTGAAGCAACAGCGGTAGAAGAACCGCTAATTGCTTTTATGTCCTGCTCTTCAGAAAAAATTAAACTGTTGTCTAATATCATTTTTTTATCTCCTTATAAAAATTTTTCTAATTTTATTGAACCTGTGTTTCGTCTACATCTAAAGCATCCACAATTCTTATAGGAACTCCTTGATAAGAAGGAACTCTTAATCTTCCTAAATATTCACCTATTGTAAAGTAAATATTTGATTTCTTTTTAATTTGGCTCTTAAATGCAGAAAGAGTTTCTCTTGTCATATAAAAAGCAAGTCTAACATTACTTGGGGCAATTATAGAATCAAGTGCTTTATCCATAAACCAAGCAAGGTCTGCACAAGTATCATTAACAGTTCCTGCTGTTTTTAAACTTGCTTTATCAATATTTGCAATTCTTACAACTTTTCTCCAATCTTTCAAACAGAAACCACAATTCCATTTAAACTCAGTTCTATCTACGGTATAAGGATTATTGTTAGAATCAAAAGCAGTAAAATCTTTTCTGTTCTTCATAGTAAGTCCTGCTACACCTGTATCACCGTCAGGATAAATACCGAAAGCACCTTCTTCGCCCCAACCTACTAACCATATTGAACGGTTATAAGCAGAAGTTCCTCCGGCATCCAAAACATTAACTTTGTTTTTTGCATTTGTTTTGTCATTAAATCTTGGAGACAAACCTGTAATTCTTTCTTCGTTTACACTTTGATTTTCATAAAATATTGCTGTTGCCAAACTTTGATACAAAGATTCTTTGCAAGCAATATCTTCCGAATATCTTAATTGTGTAGGGTTCTTTACTTGGTCATAAAGTCTAACATCTATCTGACTTGCAGTTTCAAGTCTGCCGAAAGTTTCTGTTACTTGAGCTGTTGTAGACTTTGAGTGAGGAACACCCTGATACAATTTTGTCCAAGTTGCTTTAGGTAACCCTGTTCTTATAATATATTTGTGGCCACCGCCCATATTACCCGGTCTCCACAACATATCGTCAAAGATTGCATTTTCTTTGTTTAACATTTCAACAATATCTTTTGTTATATCCATCTTATTTGTTTCACTTCTTGAAGCTATATCAGCAAGAGTGAGACATTCAAAATCTTTTATACCCATTTTCTTTTCTCCTTATTGTTTATTGTTGTAAAAATTTTCTACTCTTTCAGAAAAACTGACTTCTCCTGCACTCGGTTTTCCTGTTATCGTCTTGTCGTTCATATAATGTCTTGATACTTCCGACAAAAATCCGATAATCAAAGGATTGTTACTTATTCCCAAATCGTCCAAAAGTTTCACAAAATTGTCTCCGCCTACTTTTTTAGCTACAAAAACAGCATTGCCAATCTGTTCTTCCGTAAATTGCTCTTTAGATTGCTTTGTCCAAAGCTCTTGACAAGTCTTAAACTCTTGTAATGCCTTATCACCGGAGAACTTTATTTGACTTCCTATAAAGTCAAACATTTTCTGGGCTTGTTCATTACTCAAATTCATACCTTTTGCAAGCTCTTTAAATTTAGCAACTTCGCTTTCTACGGCTTTTAATCCTTCCGGAACATTTAAGTTATATTCAATAGGCTCCTGCTTTGCAGGGTCCTGTTTATTCGGCTCTTTACCGTTATCTTTTCCCGGTTCAGACCCGTTTTTATTTCCTTTATCTGTGCCGTCTCCGCCTTTATTGTTACCTTTATCGCCTTTATCTGCTCCGTTATCAGGATTCCCGTTATCAGGCTTATTCGGTTCAGGAGTCGGTTGACCCGCCTCAGGCGGCTGATTCGCAGCAGGGGGAGTATTCGGCTCTCCGTTATTTGGTGTTACATCTGTTTGTTGTCCGTTATTCATTTTTCATTCTCCTTTTGATAATTAAATAATTTGCTTATATAATCCTTATTTAAACTTCTTATCTTGTTTATAAGTTCCTGCCCTACACTCTGTCTGCCTAAATTGTAATTTGTTGCTTTATCGGTATTTGTATAAGCATTTGTAAATACAAAACAGTTTTCAAATATCAATCTCGCTATAAATCTCAGTCCGCTATCACTATTTAAAATATTTTCTAAATCAACTAAACTCTGCTTATCTTCTTCTTTTTGTTTTTCTTCACTATCTATTATTTCGTCTAATTGTTCTTCCGTTATATCGCTCATTATTTCCGCCTTAATTGATTCTCTTTTTCTTCTTTTCTCATTATGCGGCACTCTTTACATCTTTTCGGAGCCTGTAACCCTTTCTGCTCAAACCACTTAACTTCTCTTTCAGTAAGTTCAAACTCTTTCCCGCAATCTTTACAAATCATTTTCTATCCTCTTTAAAATATTTTTGCTAATAACATCTTATTTCTTAATAACTGCTTTCTGCTCGCCCCGATTCTTCTTCCTTGCCTTACCCTGTAATCAGTAAAAAAAACATTGTGCTTATCTAATTTGCCTTCGCTTACTTTCAATCCTTTAAACAATCTTGAAAGATATTCGTTTACTTTCATTACCATTGTTTTGTTTACCGGCTTTGCATTTAATGTTTTTACTTTCATTTGCTCTTTCCTTTATCGTTTATTTTTATTACTTCGCCACCTATGTTTATTTCTAAACTTACAGGCGGTCTTTCAGGTTTATCAGCAAATATTTCAGGGTTCAACTTAGCAGCTTCCCACCTCAAAAATTCAAGTTTTATCTTTGCGGCAAATGCTGTGTCTTTATCACAATTCATTATCTCTTTTCTTATATTCTCAAAATCTAAATCGCTCCTTCTCTTCAATACCTCATAATAAACTTTCGCAAGTCTCGGGTCCGAATTTTTTATATTGTAAAAAGAGTTGATATGTAGTCCTGCCTCTTTTACAGCTTCTGTTACTGTCATTCCTTCAGCTATTAGCTTTACTGCCTTTGCATACTCACGAATCTTATAAAGTCCTTTCGCTAATTGATTTCCTTTCGCAAAAGCGGAAGACGGTAACTTCTTTACTACCTTCTCAGTCTCTTTTAAATCATTCTTCTTCTTTGATTTCATTCTTGTTTCTCTCGCATTTACCTCTTTCAACAATTAAAATTTTAAATTATTGTCTCAAGTAGTCAATAAATCATTTGCACCTAAATTTCGCTTTACGGATTTTTTTAAAAAAAATTTTTCAGAATCGTTTTTGAATTTCTGTCTTTTCGGAAAGATAATTTACAACCTATTTCCTTTTTGGAAATAACTTCGTTCTTCTTTCTTTTGATTCTTCTTGGCTAAAAAAAACGGCTTTGGAAAAATAAAAAAAATTTTTGAAGAGCTTTTTAAAACTCTTTTATTTCTCGTTTTGGCTCCCCCTCCCCACCCTTTCCAAACATTTCCAAACAGTCATTTTTTTCCTATTTTTAAACATCCGGAAACAAAGCAAACAAACACACCGGGAAACACTCAGGAAGGCAGGAAACAAGCCATTTTTTATATTAAATGCTTTTATAGGGCAGTTAATACCTTATTTGTTTTATGTTGATTTTACAGTTGTTTTTATTTGTTTTTGACTTTGCTTTGTGGGGACTTTGTGGGGAAATTCTTTAAAATATATTATTTACACTTACGGGAACACTGTTTTTTTACATCTTTTTTATTTTAAATATAAAAACACATCCGGAACTATTTAAACATTGAAATATTAAAAAACATATTTTTACACCGGAAATAATATCATTTTTAAATAAAAGAACTTTTAAAGATTTTTAAATTTTAACGGGAAAATGCTTCCTTTTATATACAAACAAACAAAAACCAACTTAAAAAATAGGTTTTTTAAATTTATTTTTTTTAATTTTAAATTGATTTTTAAATGATTTTTTATGTTTATTTGTGAAAGAAACGAAAAAGAATGAAATGTAATAGATGTTATATGTTATGATATTGGTGAGAAAATAGGTTCATAGCTTTAAACACCGCCTATTTTTTTAAAATTATATACTATTATTTTAAATTATAGCTTCCATATTTGAGATTTTAGGCAATAATTATTTTTCTTTAATGATAATATACCTTTGAAAATATGCTTTTAAAGGACGACAAACAACAAACACCGCTTTCCCTGACTAATCAACAATTGTTATTTTTTTTGCCTTCCTTCCGGTTGCCTGTCTATTCCCAGAACCCTTTGTTTCAATGCCTGCTTGCTTCAATATTCTAATCAGAGTAGGAACGGAAACACCTATTTTTTTTGCAAGGTCTACGGTCTTTGTCGTTTCATACATCTTTTTTAATTCTGCTTTTTTTATCTGCATTTTTTACCCGCCTTTTTTTATGTTTTTTATGCTTCATTTCTTTAATTTTAAATTATTATTTTTTAATTGTCAACTATTAAATTTTAAATTTTACAAAAATTTCACAATTTGTATTATATTTTAATTTTTTATCGTCGGAACAAATACTATACAGATTTTTAAAAATTTAGTGTTTTTTAGTGTTTTTAAAAGGTTTTAAAAATAAAATACTTGACAAATTTTAAAATGTATATTATAATAATTAAAAATTAAAATTTAATAATTAAAAAATAAAATAAAAGGAGGGCGGATTATGAAAAAAGAAGCAATAAACACATTAGCGGTAAAGTATGTTGAATTATTGGAAGGGTTCAACGGTAAATGGGAAAATCCTGTAATAGATTTTAGAGCAATTAATAATTTCTCTAAAAAAAGTTATAGGGGTGTCAATATGTTACTTTTATCATTAGTAACATCATTGAAACAGTGCAACAAATACGGAACATTCAAACAGTGGACAGAAGCAGGCTTCAGGATTAAGAAAGGAGCGAAAGGACTTCCGGTTGTATTTTGGAAAGCATACGAAAAAGAAATTGAAGAAAAAGAAGAAGGAAAGGAAGGACAAGAAGAAGGCAAAACAAACACATTAAACGAAGAAGAAGGAAACAAAGAAAAGAAAAAGGAAACATTTTTAGTTGCCAGATTATACACCGTTTTTAATGGTGCAGATGTTGAAGGCTTCAACAACTATCAGGAAAACATCCCGGCAAATTCTTTTGACCCCGCAGAGGTTGAAAAAATAGAAGCTTTTTTTAATTCTATTGAAGGATTAACAATTACAAGGAATTTAACTTCTACCGCTTTTTATAATCCTATAACCGATACGGTAAATGTTCCACCAACTCAGAATTATAAAAAATTAATAGAACTTTGCAGTTCCTTTGCTCACGAGGTCGCACATTCAACCGGACATCAAAAGAGATTAAATAGAGACTTAAGCGGACATTTCGGAGACGAAAATTATGCAAAAGAAGAATTAATCGCAGAAATTACCGCCGGAATGGTAGCCGGTGAGCTTGGCTATCCGTATATGTTCAACAGTCAAATTTTAGCATATTTAGCAAGCTGGTTAAAAGCAATAAGAACAGAAAAAAGCAAAGAGAAATTATTATTGAATGCTTGCAAACAGGCACAGGAAGCGACAGACTGGATATTGGCACACAGTAACTTAAAATTAAATTAAATAAAACACGGCGGGGCTAATAACCCCGCCAATTTAGGAGGATTTAACAATGATTAGATATTTTGAATGGGGAGACGAAAAAGACGGAAAAGTAACAATATGGATAAAATCCAAAAAAGGTGAAGCGGTAATGTTGGGAACTTTAGAGAAAAAGTATCTTCCGGAAGGTGCAATTTTTGATAATCCATACAATTAAAAAGGAGGTTTTAAGATGTTAAATAATTTACTTGAAGCAATGCAAAAAACAGTAGAAGAAGCAAACACAGAAACAAACAGACTAATTGCAAAAACTATACTTGAACAACTCGGCGGAAATAAATTTTGTTTTATGGTAGGAGCAAAAAACATTTACCCTATAAAAAACGGGGTTGTTTTTAAATTTATGAGAAATCAAAGCGGATTTAATTATTTAAGGATTAAATTAAATGTAATGGATACTTACGATTTAGAATTTTTAAAATACAGGGTAGGGAAGGAAACGAAAAAAGAATTTAAAAACATATATTGCGACCAATTGGAAGAAATTTTCAAAGATTTTACAAAATTAAATACAAGGTTATTTTAAAAGGAGGATTTAAGAAAATGAAGAAAGCAACAATAATTTTAGTTTTAATTTGTATGATGTTATTAATTCAGGTATTTAATCAAAGGTTCCAAATAGCGGAATTAAGAGCGGAAATTATGGATTATGAAAGCATATACACCGCCGACCCGGACGAAAATTTTTAAAGGAGGTTTTAAAACAATGAAAATAACAAAAGAAGAAAAACAAAAAATTGTAAATTATTTATTAAAACTCGGAGAAAGACCGGAAGACATCCCGCAAGTTTTTGAAGGAAGAAAAGTCGCAAAATTTTATTATAACAAAACAAACGAAATAACAGATAAAAAAATCAGTTGCGAAGAAGCTTTTAAATTATTAGGGTTTGAAAAGTTTTGGAACGGATTAGATAGGGCTTCATATCATTGGAATTGTGTCAGGGAAATAAACGAACAAGAGTATATTTATATAGATTGTTCAAATTTATTTAAACATTTATTTGAAAGGAGATAAAAACAATGGAAAGAAAAAACGGAGTAGAAATAACAAGGATAGTAACAGTATTAACCGGAGACATAGACTTTATAAATGATTATGCTTCAGATGTCGCACCATACCAAATATATGTTGATTTAGAACTTGCAAGCGAAAAAGAAGAAATAGCAGAATTTTTACAAGGTTATCAAAAAGAATACGAGCTATTAAAAAACGGCGATATTGATTATATAGTAATTGAATATGATATGTAATGAACCCAAAATAAAAGGGCTGTGAGTATGTATTTCTCACAGCCTTTTTTTATGTTTTGTTATTTAAAGTCCCCACAAAATTCCCCACAATACGAGGATAAAACCTGCCGAGGGCGGGACTGTTATATATAACACCGCCTATTTTAAAATTTTTGATATTTTAACAAGTTGTTGACGACAAAAATAAAAATCAAAGAACTTTAAAAAACTTTTAAAAACTGAAACAAGCCACAAAACCTCACACAAAACCCCACACAAAAAAATACTTTACAATACATTAAAGTTTATTATTAACTTCAGGTAATTTTTGCATTGCAGACAAAAAAGTATTAGGCGACAAATGAGCATAAATTTCAGTTGACTTTATAGAACTATGCCCCAAAAGCTTTGATACAGTATATAAATCAACACCATTTTGAACCAGCCAAGAAGCGAAAGTATGCCGTAGGGTATGCATAGAACCTTTTAATTTAGCTTTTTTTACAATATTATCAATAAAACCTCTACTACATCCATCCAAAGTAAAAGGCTTATTATATTCTGTCTTAACAACATAATCGTTGCGGTCGTTTTTAAATGCTTTTTTTAATACCTCAAACAATTCTTTAACTATCGGAATATCTCTACATTCAAAATCTTTAGGACACCAATTTTTTTTAGGTTGAATAGTTATTATTCTACGACCAAAATCAATATCGTTCCATTGCAAATTAACAATTTCACCTCTTCTTAAACCCGAACACACCCCAAGCCAAATAATCAATTTCCAATTATCAGGAGCAACTTTTAATAATTCTTTTACTTCTTCACGAGAATAAAATTGAACTCTACCTTTTGGAACTTTTATTTGTTTGCAAACTGTCCATTTTTTAGGTTCTACAACTTCCCATTCTTCAGCTCGTCTCATCATTGCTTTTAAGGCGGTCAATACTCTATTAATATTTTGTGCATTTTTCCCGTTTCTTATTAAATAAGCCTTCAGCTCGTCCAAGACAAACGGTGTAATATCTGTTATATTTTTAATCTTTTTAAAGTCTGTTAAATATTTAAGTGCTAAAGTATCTCTGTAAACAGTTTGTTTTTTCTTATTGACCTCACCCCATTCTAAATACCGACGAACAAAAGAGTTAAATTCTGTTGGTGTATATTTTTGATTTTTTAAATCTTTTTTCCATTTCTTCAACTTGTCAAGTGCTATTGACTTGTTAGTATCAAGCCCTTTACGGTATCTTATGCCACGATAAGTAAAATCGCAATACCACACACGACCACGAAGATAAAGATAAGGAGTTTTATTCATACTTCCCGCCTATTTAGAAGGTCTGCAAACTTTACAAGGTCTATAACCTTTGTCTATTGCTTCTTTATATGTTTTAAAAGTCGTTAAATTTTGGCTTTTTATTCTTCCGACATAGAAACAGTTATCTTTATGAAAAACATCGCTTTTAATTGAACCAAAGAAGACAAAAACAAAACAAACAAATGCAATTAATAACTTTTTCAATTTATATTCCTAAGTTTAAAGGGTCTTTTTCTTCTTCTATTTCTCTCAATAATTCGTTTGCTTCATCTATAATCATTTTGTTGTCAACTTTTTTAATATTTTTTCTTACTTGTTTTATTATTGAATGGTTTGAAACTGAATATGCTAAATCTCCGTGCAACTCTTCACCTAAAAAAGCCCGTTGCGGATTTATTGCAAAAGAAATATTATTCAATCCGTTGCTTATTGTAGTATCAATAACTTGCAATTCTCTTGTTATATTGGATAACTCCATAAGACAACCCCAAATCAAAAACAAAAGCAAAATTAATAAGACGATAATAATATCTTTTTTTGTTATTTTCATTTTATTTTACTCTTCAACAATTCTATTTCAAGTTCTAATCTTTTTATTTTTTCCTCAAGTAGTTCAAATCTTTGGTTATTACTATTATTAATTGTATTGTTATTCCCGATGTTTGAATTATTTATATTCATTGAATTGTCGTCCTCAAAATAATCAGGCGGAAGCCCTAATGCACTACATATAGCAACCATAGATTTTGTCGTCGGCTTAGATTTCCCATTTATCCAACGAGAAACAAGCGGTTCTTTTGCTCCAATTAAAGCCGCTAATCTTTTTTGATTTAACTTCTTTTTTTGTAACAAAGTTAATAATTGAATTGTAAAATCATTTTGCATTTTGTTTTTTCTCCGACGGTAAAAAACCACTTGACAAAAATTTTTAAATAAACTAAAATAACCACATTGATAGTTAAGAAAGTTAATTTAGTTAATAAAATAACTTTGTAAAAACAAAAAAGGCGAAAAGAAAGGATAAAGAAGATGTTAAAAATCTTTAAAATTTTAAAAGTAAATAAAACAAGTGTCGCAAGCACTTGCAAACTATGCTGTAGTTTTTTTGTTGCTTCTTTATCCAAAGTCAAACAACAATCCAAAGAACCGCCTTCTTTGTTCTACAGCATAGTTTAACTTATTTTAGTTAATTTCGCAACTTTTTAAACACTTTTAAAGTGTTTTAAAAATAAAAACAGGAGGCGGACTATGAAACAGAAACAAAAAGAGTTCTGGACTTATGACGGTGAAGAACTCTGCAGTTCTGAGGGAGTTTTAACACTCGCTCAAGAAATCAACGGCGGTATAAGACCGTCAAAATCTACATTCAGGAAGTGGCTCGCAAACGGACTGCCCTACAAAAATTACATTTCACATCATTACATTTTCAGGGTAGCAACTGTCAAACAGTTTTTGCACAACCTAAACAAACCCCGTGAACAATGGGGCTATAAACAGGAGGTGCAAAGTGCCTAACATTTCTAAAACAAAATGGATATTAGACCGCAAAACAGGCAAATTAGTAAGGGAAGATGTTTATCTTTCCAAGAGAAGAAAAGCAGAATTAAAAGGTATTTTTATTTTATCTTTCATTTTCGCTTTTATGTTATCAGTAACTTTGAACATCGTGCTAATCAAAGAAAATCGCTATCAACAAGAACAAATTAATATTTATGAAAGTATGCCGGATTATAACGGCTTTCAGGATTAAGGAGGTTATCAGTGCAATTAAATTTTAGAGTTTTACAAGCGGATGAAATAGATGTCCGTGTCGCAATGGTAAAAGAAAAATTTTTCACTCTTTTACTTTATAAAGATGCCCGTTGCGATATGAATATTTTAGACGAAACAGTCGGAGCAACAGGCTGGCAAAGGCAACATACAAGAGATAATGCAAACTGTATTGTGTCAATTTGGGATAAGGATAAAAATCAATGGATAAGCAAAGAAGACACCGGCACAGAAAGTAACACCGAAAAAGAAAAGGGGCTTGCTTCAGATAGTTTTAAGAGAGCCTGCTTCAATTGGGGTATCGGGAGAGAATTATACACCGCACCGTTTATTATTAGTTTTGCAAAAGAATATATTAAACCTGCAAACGGTAAATATACGGTTACGGAAAGGTTCCAAGTTTCCAAAATAAAAATCAACGATAAACACATTATTGAAAGTTTGGAAATTATTGACAGTAAAAAAAATGTTGTGTTTTCTACTTCCGGGAAGGTTACAACAACAACCGCACCAAAAACAGCAACAATATCAATGATAACACCGGCACAGTTAGCCACATTAAAAGGAATGAAAATTAAAACAAAAACACCGCTTGAACAATTAACCTATGCACAAGCAAAGACAATCATTGATAAATACAGTAAGTTTAAAAAGACACCGGAAGAGAAAGCAAAAGAAGCACAAGAACTAAAAAATCAACCAAAAGAAGTTATAAAAGGAGGAACTAAATAAAATGACAAATCAAGAATTTAAAGAAAAATTAACGGATATGTTAATAGACGGAATTAAGTTATCAATCAGCAACACTGAAACAAAATTATCTTTATATGCAGGAGCCAACAACTCCACTGACTTTATGAAACAAAAAGCAACATTAGACAAAATGGTATCTCTTTCAATTGCAAACGGTTATAGGGTATCTCTTGACGATATAGATATATCCAAAAACGAAGGCAGAACCTTTTTTATGCAAGCAGTAATATTAAGAGAAACAAAGAAAGAAGAAATCACAGGAGAACAAAAATAATGAATTTAATATTTGACGAAGCAACTCACACATACACGGACGAAAACGGGAATGTTATCCCTTCCGTTTCTGAAATTGTCCGTAATTGGTTAGGTAATAAGTTTGTAGGAATTGACCCGGAAGTTTTAAAAAAGGCACAAGAAAAAGGTAATAAGGTTCACGAAGAAATAGAACAATATTTATTGCAAAAAGTATCACCTAAAAAACCGACTTATGAATTTCAATGTTTCAAAAAGTTAATAAAAAAACATCCGGTAAGTGCAACACACAGCGAACAAATACTATGCGGAGCCACTGAATACGGTTCTTTTGCGGGTAAATATGATTTATTTGATTCGGTTACCTGTTTATTAAGAGATATTAAAAGTAATTATTCTTTGGATAAAGAATATGTCCAAATACAAATGTCTTTATATGCTTTTATGCTTAGGCAAATGGATGTTAAAGTTGCCGGTAGTGAAGTAATACACCTTCCGCCCGAAAAAAGCCCCGAAAAACCGCAAATACTACCCATAGAATTATTATCAGACGAAGAGTGCGAAAACATTGTAAGAGCATATTTCGCAGGCGAATCAAAACCGAAAGCAGAATTGCAATGTCTCAACGAACAAGCAATTGCCGAACTTGAAAATTCTGTTTTAGCAATGGAAAAAGCCGAAATCACTATTAAAGAGTATAAAGAAAAAATACTTGCTGAAATGGAAGCAAGGCAACTCAAACAAATTAAACTCGGCAATATAACAATCTCTTACATCGCACCGACCGTAAGGGAATCAATTGACACCGCAAAACTTAAAAAAGAAAAGCCGGAAATCGCAGCATTTTACAAAAAAATCAGCAATGTAAAATCGTCGGTAAGAATAACATCTAAAGGAGTAATATAAAAATGGCAAATTATAAACAAAAAGATAATAGCGGAGCAATGTTTTTAAACGATAGAAAAACTCAGGAAAATCAACCGGATTATATGGGCAAAGTTACAATCGCAGGTCAAGTTTATTATGTTTCTTGTTGGGTAAAAGAACCAAACGACCCGGACAAAAAGAATTATTTATCTTTGGCTTTTAGTCTTCCGAAAAAAGCACAACCGCAGGAAGCAGTCAAAGCAACCGGACAAGCACAAACAGAACCGGAACAACCGTCTGTAACTGAAGGTCAAGCGGAAGAAGTTGTTGAAGTTGAAGAAGAAGATACTGAGATTCCATTTTAAGAGGATAGGTAAATGTCAAAAGAATGGATAGTAACAAACAAACAAGAACTTGATAAAGTTTTTCAAGAGATTTTTCAAGTTTTAAAAAAGACTAATAAAGTAAAAATTCAAGCGGCTTCAACAAAGTCAAAATCAAAACAACAGCTTGCTTTTTATTGGGGAGTTATCGTTCCTCGCTTAACAGATTATATTAACGAAACAGGGTTATGCTCTATGAATATTACAAAATCAGATACAAACGATATTCTCAATAAAAAGTTTTTTTATGAAGAAGTCAAAGTCGGCAACGAAACAGAACGAGTAACAAAATCAAAATCAAATGCAACAATGGAAGAAATGAGACAGTTTATTGATAATGTTATTTGTTATTGCACGAACATCGGGGTATATATACCACCTCCGGAAAACGGGAGTATTTATGATTAAGAAAAAAAAGAAACCCACAATAAAAAGATTAATTAAAATTGCGGACGAAATAGCAAGTAGAATTGTCAGAAAAAGGGACGGCAGATGTTTAATGTGCGGAAAGACTGAGAACCTACAGGCTCACCATTGGATAATCACAAAAGCCCGCTCAACAAAACACCGCTGGAATTTAAAAAATTTAGTGAGTCTTTGTTACTATTGCCACTTGTTTTTAATGCACTCGCACCAAACCTGTTTAAGACATACAGACACTCTTAAAAAAGCAGTAATAATGAATCGGATAGCAACGGAACAAGAAATAGAAGAAATTAAAAGCGATACAGAATTATTAAGCTCAACAAGAAGTTTTGTTGAAACAAAAATCGCAGAACTAAAACAAATTGAGGAGACTCAACAATGAATATAAGCAAAACACAAATGGTATTGAAACATCTGCAAGAACATAAAAACATAACCCCGCTTGAAGCACTTAGGGAATACGGCAGTATGAGGCTTGGAGCAATTATATTTGAACTCCGCAAACATTACAACATCGTAACAAAAATGATAGATGTTCCTACAAGATTCGGCACAAGCAGAGTAGCACAATATCAGTTTATAGGAAAGAAATAATGGAAAGAAACAGTTTTGTTTTTTACGACAGTTTTTATAAAGCAATATCTAAACTTAAGCCGGAAGAACAATCTTTATGCTTAAAGGCTTTATGCGATTATTGCTTCAAAGGAGAATCTCCAAAAGAAGATAATCCTATTGTTAATATGTTTTTTGAACTTATAAAACCTCAAATAGATACCAATAACAAACGGTATGAAAACGGTTGTAAAGGTGGTAGACCTAAAAACCAAATAATAACCAAAGTAAAACCAAACGATAACCAAACAAAAACCAAAACAGAAAAATTAAAACCTAATGATAATGTAAATGATAATGATAATGTAAATGATAATGAAAATGTAAATGTTAATGTAAATGAGAATGTTAAAAAAGAAAAAGAAATAGTTAAAGAAAAAGAAGCAAAGCCACCGCACCCAAAATTCCAAAAGCCAACAAAGCAAGATTTACAAACCTTTGCAATTCAAGAGAAATTAAGCACGGATTATATTGACGATTTTTGGGATTATTATCAATCAAACGGCTGGGTAATAGGCAAAGGTAACCCAATGAAAGATTGGAAATCTGCATATAGGCGGTGGTGTAGAAATGCTTTTGACAAGCCTAAAAACAAAAGTAGTAGTAATGAGTTTTTGGAGATGTTAAAAGAAGAAGGCGGCGATGTAAATATATTTCCGCAGGAAGATGTTGTTGATGTTGAAGGTGTGGAGGAATAATGACAAAGAACGAAGTAATAAAAATTTTAGCAATATGTAAAGGAGCCGGAGTTAATTTCGGTGAAGCAGATAACAATATTCTTATAGAAATTTGGATAAACTGTTTCAAAGATAACTCTTATTCCGAAGTTGCCAAAGCACTTTTTGAACTCATACAAAGCAAAGAACCGTTATTTGTCAATGGTCTTATAGGCAGAATCAAAGAAAAGATAATTGAAAAGACTGTAGATTTTTTAGATTTTCCTACCGCTTGGGAATTATTAAGAACGGCAATGCACAAAACACACCCGGATATACCTCAGGAAACACAAAAGGCTTTTGATTCGTTGCCTCCTATCTTACAACATTTAGTCGGGTCGCCTCGCCATTTGGAAGATATGGAATACAAACTTGACAGACACGAACTTGAAACGGTTGAAAGGTCAAATATGAAAAAACTATATGCCGACCTTATAACTAAAACAAAAGAGTTATTGCAGTTAGGTAAAACTCCGTATTGGTTATTAGCAGCAAAGTCAAACAAAAAAATAGATAACACTATTAACAAACTATTACAAGGAAACAAAGTTAAATGAATGAATATTGGCAACAGTATTATCAGCAGAATAAACACAGAATAAAAAAGAAAAAACAATTGTGGCGGTTAAACAATCCCGACAAACCGAAAGAATATTATTACAAGGATTTACTTTTAAGCCGAAAAAGAAGCAGAGAAAATTACAGGAAATGGATAATGATTGAAGAGAATAAGTTACACAAAAAAGCATATCAAAAAGAATGGTTCCAAAAAAGATACAGATTCTTCAAAGAAAATAATAATTACTTAAAAGAGCTTACACAAAAACTTGTAAATAATAAAGCAAAAATAAACGGTTATTTTGTTACACTCAAGCAGGATAAAGGCGGACAATGGTTTTATTTTATTTTACACGAAGGCAAAAATATTTATATTAGCGACAAATTTGAAACAAAGAAAGAGTTAATTAAAGATTTACAATATGCAATTTAATTAAAGGAGAAAATATGAACAAATACAAAATAATTTATACAGAAGGAAAACAAACACCGGAGCTGGAATTATTAGAATTGTTGAACGAATGGAATTGCACGGACGGTCTTGGCGGTTGCAAATATTTTAGAAACGGAGAAGAAATATCACTTAAAGAATTTACCGAAGATTTTTATAAGGCAATAGAAAAAGAAGCGGGCGAAAAGAAAGACGATAAAATTATTGCTTCTTCGGGAGATTCTGCAAAGGTTGCTTCTTCGGGAGATTCTGCACAGGTTGCTTCTTCGGGAGATTCTGCACAGGTTGCTTCTTCGGGAGATTATGCACAGGTTGCTTCTTCGGGAGATTATGCAAAGGTTGCTTCTTCGGGAAATTATGCAAAGGTTGCTTCTTCGGGAGATTCTGCAAAGGTTGCTTCTTCGGGAGATTATGCAAAGGTTGCTTCTTCGGGAAATTATGCAAAGGTTGCTTCTTCGGGAGATTCTGCAAAGGTTGCTTCTTCGGGAGATTCTGCACAGGTTGCTTCTTCGGGATATTCTGCAAAGCACGATATTAAAGGTAAAGAATCAGTTTGTTTTGATTGCGGTATCGGCGGAGTTATTAAAGGTATTAAAGGAACATACATTGCCCTTTGTGAATGGTTTTACAATAACAGCAAATGGCAAATAAGAGCAACTGCAACGGCACAAATTGACGGTAAAAAATTAAAAGAAAATACCTACTACGGTTTATATAACGGCAAAATTACTGAAATTGATTTTACCGACAATGTAAAATCTGCTGTTCTTGAAACCAAAGGTAAAGTTAAGAAAATAAAAATGATTAACGAAGATACAAACACAATAATTGATAATGTAGGTTTTGTTGTCGCCGACGGTAACGGCAACTTTGCACACGGCAAAACAATTAAAGAAGCAAAGAAAAGTTTACTTTATAAAATATCAAACAGAGATACATCTCAATATAAAGATTTAACATTAAATTCAACACTTACTTTTGGCGAAGCTATAAAGATGTATAGAGTAATAACCGGTGCTTGCGAATTTGGAACTAAAAATTTTATAAACCAAAACAAAATTGACGAAAAAAAAATATACACAATCAAAGAAATAATAAATATTACTTCCGGTCAATACGGAAACCAAAAATTACAGGAGTTTTTCAAATGCAAAACGAAATAAAAGTAACAACGGAAGCCAAACTAAAAGAAATTAAAAGGGAACTTGATTTAAGAAAGAATTGTTATCCTAAATGGATATTGCAAGGCAGAATGACACAATCCGTAGCCGATAAACATATCGCAATAATGGAAGCGATATATAAAGACTATCAGGAAAAAGCCAAACAAGAAGACTCTCAAATGAGTTTATTATAGGAGGTCTCAAATGCAAAACAAAAACAGATTCAGGTTTAGAATATGGTGGAAAAAGGAAAAATGTTGGGTTGAAAGTATGATGTTATGTAATTCGGGTTTTTTAGCAATGCAAGACGGAACTGATATAGAAGACGACGACTTTAATGAAAAAGATTTAATTATTCAACAATGCACAGGACTTAGAGACAAGACCGGAAAATGGATTTATGAAGGAGATATAATTGTAATCCCTAATCTATATCCTTTTTACGATTATAAATATAGAGATAAAAGAATCAACTTAAACGAGACTAACGGTAAAATTAAAGGAGAAAGTATTTTAAATTATATAGGTGTTGTAGAGTGGATATATTCAAGCTGGCAATATGTGTATCATTGTGTAAATTCTCAGAAGCAAGGAATCAGTGAAGGTATAAATACTTTGTTAAACGAAGTCGGATACGAAGAAGGGCGGAAAACAGCTTTTAAAATAATCGGTAACATCTACGAAAATAAAAATTTGTTAAGGAAAAAATAATGTCTCAACATTATAAAATGCCGAGAAAATATTTAAGAGGGCGAAAACAGCCGAAACATTGCGAAGAATGTAAAAAGAAAACAAACGAATTATATCAACGAATAGACGGTAACAATTGCTCAATAACTTATTATTCACCTTATTTATGCAAAAGCTGTTATAACAAAAAATACAAAAAGGAGTTTTTAAATGCAAGATAGATTTATGTTTAGAGCTTGGAACAAAGAAGCAAAAACAATGCACTATTCCGCAGAAGAAACATATAACGGTATATTCGGGAAACCTAAAATAGAACATACAAGTTTTAGCGGGTTGCTAAATGATAATCAGTATATTATTATGCAATGCACAGGACTTAAAGACAAGAACGGAAAGTTAATTTATGAAGGAGATATTGCAAAACTTCCAACTAATTGTAACAAAAAATTGCACGGTAACTATTCATTACAAGAGGTTGTATGGAGAAATGGTTTTTGGGTTTTATCTTATATTTCTTCTGAAACAGGTCATAAATTGCCAAGAGGTTACACGGCTTCTTTTTTATATTACCAATGGTCAGATGAGTTTGAAAAAGAGTTTATATTTAGCAACGACGATATTTTTTGCACATACAATACATTAGAAGTAATTGGCAATATTTATGAAAACCCTGAATTACTAAAAGAGGTCAAACAATGAAACCTGTAATAGATGTTTGCTGCGGCAGTAGAATGTTTTACTTTAACAAAGCTGATAAAAGAGTTTTGTTTTGCGATAAACGATTTTTAGATACAACTTTATGCGATGGCCGTAAATTAGAAATTAAACCTGATATTATGGCCGACTTTCGTAAGTTACCATTTCCCGACGAGAGTTTTTATTTAGTAGTTTTTGACCCACCTCACTTATCAAGAGTCGGCCACAATAGTTGGTTAGCTAAAAAATACGGCTTTTTAAGTAAAGATAAATGGAAAGAAGATTTAGCTAAAGGCTTCAACGAGTGTATGAGAGTTTTAAAACATAATGGAACTTTGGTCTTTAAATGGAACGAAGAACAAATAAGATTAAGCGAAGTTTTAAATTGTTTTAGCGAACAGCCTTTATTCGGCCACAAAAGGAATAAAACTCATTTTTTAGTTTTTTATAAAACGGAGGAACAATGAACGAAATTAAATTTAATAAAAACTATGCAAAACTACACAATCAAACTTTAGGAAAATTAATTTGTGTTGAAATGGTTAGCGGAAGAGATTTAGACGATAAGTTTATTGCTTACGATACCGAAAATTCTTATCAGTTAGACTTAACAAAAGAATATTTAGTGTTATATTTTTCCGGTCTTAAAAGAATACCTTTCACTACAATAAGAAAAAACAATATAGAAAATCAAATGAAGTATTTACCAAACACTAATCAATGGTTCAAAATTATAATTGAGGAGAAACAAAATGATAGCAATAATAAGAACAAATAAAAGACATTATTTAAACAAAAAAGATTTTATTGATATTGAAGATATACTCAGAGATTTAAAAGCCGACTACGAATCTTTCAATCTTCCCGAAACTTTTGAAGAATTAAAAAAGTTATGCAGCGGTCTTAAAGGTATAAGATTTGGGAGAGAAGGAGAAGGGAAAGAAACTGAATATATTTGTATAGACGATAGTATATATTTTTTTATTGACGGGACAATCACTCTTGGTTTTGAACCTTTTGCTTACGAAAGAACTCCCACTCAAATGTATAGAATGATTATAAGTTTAACGGAGGGTCAATGATAGCTTTTGGAATAGGTTGTGTATTAGCAATAGCTTTTTTTACAGGCAGAATATTGTCAGAAATAAAAGATTTAAAATACGAAATATATCTTTTAAGAAATGCAATATTGGCACTACTTGCAAAGGAGAAAACAAAAGGTTTTATTGAAGTAAATTGTATAGAAATCATAAATAATTCTGCACCGATAGTGCTAAAAGTAAAAAAACAAATTGCATTAAAACCTGAATTTATTTTAGGATTTGCAGATAATCATATTGCTATTAAAGGTTGTCAAGAAATAACTCTTAAAGTAGAAGAAACCTACGAAGAAATCAATCAAAAAATAAAACAAGTATAGGAGCAGAAATGAAAGAGAAAATAGTATTTAAAACAGAAAGCAGTATAAAAGGAAGGAAAGAAATTGCAAAAATAAATGAGTATGTAAATAATTTTAATTTTGATTGTGCATTTGAAAGAAAAGTAGAGCAAGTCCCCGAAACATTCGCCGATGTAAAACAACTCACAAAAGAACTTATAGAGAAAATAAAACTTAACAAAGATGTTTGGGAGATAAATATTCAAGAACATTTTATAGATATTCAAAAAATGTATGTAACTTATAGAGTTAGATTCACAGATATAGGAAACATATTATTTGATAGCTATCTTAAAATAGCAGAAAACAAAACAGCTGCTGAGATATGGGCAATAATAAAATCGCTTATAGGATAAAAATAATGAACGAATTTAAAAAAGAAATAAAAAATACATTAGAAAAACTAAACGATAAAATCATAGACAAGTTATCATTACAAAAAGAAGAGGACAAAAATATAACAATAAAAGATGTTGATTTGTTGTTAGGAATAGCAAATATGATAAATCAAATAATAAGGATTATAGGAGAAAAATAATGCAAATAATAATTCAAATAATATGTATATCTATTGGTTGTGTAATAGGTTGTATTATAGGTCATATTTTGTGGGTTTATGTAATAGAGAAAATTTTAAATAAAATATTTTTATAAAGGAGAAAAAACTTTGGAACTAATATTAATATCAATTATTTTTAGTGTCGTATTAATTATAACAACAGTGTTTATTATTAAATTAATTAATCTTTTTGAAGATTTTATTAAAGTTGCGGCGGATATGCACAGAGTAATGAATAAACAGTTTGAACAAATAAAAAAAATATGCGAGGAATTAAATGAAAATAGAAACTAAATTAAATGTTGGCGATGAATTTTGGACTTTGTTGTTAGGTAGATATAGTTTTAAGTTTTATCTTGTTAAGGCTAAAGTTTTGACAGTTGATACTATAACAGGAGAAAACAAAAAAACTTTTGTTTCATATACTTTTAGATACAACAACGAATTAAGAAATGCAAGTGAATATGATTGTTTTTTAACTGAAGCTGAAGCACAAGCCGAATGTAACAGGAGGAACAATGAAAAGATATGAACAGATAGAAAAGTATTTGTTATTTAATGGATATAAAAAATTGAAAATGACTTATGCTGAAAATTATAAGATAGGCGATTATCTATTTGAGAAAAGAATCAATTTGAATACAAGTGTTTTTATTAGAATTAAAAGTCCAAGAATTATATATTTTAAATTACATTTAAGTGGTAGAGTGTTATATTCCGATAACATAAAAATAGGTAAAAACGACAGCATATTAAACAGAATTAAAGATTTGGAATTTATATTAAATTTCTTTAATTTTAAATAACCGAAAGAATTTAAGGAGAAAAACAAATGACAAACGAAGAATTTGAAACAATTAAAAACGGTTGTATTGCGGAAATTAACAGAGTTTTAGGAAACAAAGCAAGAGAATATTCAAGTAAACAGGATAGGTTACACAACTTCAACGAAGCAAAAAAAATAATGAGATGTAACACTCGTGAATATGCTTTGTTAGGTATGTTAAATAAACATACCGTATCAGTTACGGACTTAATTTTGAAATATGAAAAGGAAGGTATCTTGCCGGACGAAAACACACTTGAAGAAAAAATAGGCGATTCAATCAATTATTTAATATTACTCAAGGCTTGCTTCTTAGAAGATATAGACAAAGACAAAGCAGAAAAAGCAATTCAAAAAGCACAACTCAAATCAGTTGCTATACATTCTTAATGCGAACATAACTTTCATCCGCTTTCTTTATCAAAGCTATTAATTCATTTGTTTTGATAACAGAGTTTATTACTCTGCCAACAATTTTGTTTTCTCCGGGTAAAACACAACCGAGACTGTGTTCAGGTATGTTGCCGCTATGGAAATATATATCCGTAAAAAAAGGAACATTTAATATCTGCGGAAGCTCTTTGTTAAATTTAGGGGAATAAGTCATAACAATCTTATAAAGTCCCTCAGGTATACAAGTCTCTCCGTATACCTTTTTGTCTTTGAGGTTATTCCCTCTAAATTTATCTTCCAATGTATCGCACAAATAACCTTTAGAAAGTATAGTCATATTCTTCCCTTTACAATCAGAAAAAATATGATATAAGTTTCCTATAGAATATTTTTCCTTTAAATGTGTCCTAAATAAATACAGGTTTAACATCTTCATTTTATAAATATCTCCGCAGGTTATTTAATCTGCATTCCCACATACACACCAAACAGAAAAAATCCAAACATTATAAAAACCACTTAGAATCTCCAAGTTAATTTAATAAACTTCCCTTTTACAAATTCGTTACTGATAGGCATATAAAGTCTATCGGTAAACTCTATCTTTGGCATATAGGAGCTTGTCCGGATTCGGTGGTAGGCAAGCCCCCATTTTGCAACCTTCAATATTCAGGCTACTTTAGTCTGTTCTATTTGTTTAAGTTCCGCAATATTTTCTATTAATTGTTTTGCTTTATCATACAATTTAGAATCAGGCGGCAACTCATTTGTCTTAGTATAAATTTCGTTAAACTTTCCAAGTGCATTTCCTACAAATTTAACCCAATCAATTTTACTGTCTTTCGGCATAACTTTTAAAGCATATTCAATAGCCGTTGCAACATATTTATCCAATATCTCGTCGTCCTTCTTAGTCTTCGTTGCTCTTATTACCCAAATTATAATAAAGCAAACTACAACAACTACTACTTGCCAACCGCCATATTTGTAAAACCAATCAACAAATAAATTGCCGTTAGCATTTACGGCTTCTGCTGCTTCCGCAAAAACATTTACTGCAAAAGCAAAAAACAAAAACAAAAAACTGCACAACTTCAAATACAACTTTTTCATAACTCCTCCTTACTTTTTATTATAAGCAGGCAACACTTAAACACAATATAAGTTATCCCTTATATAAAAGAACAATGTATTGCCCGCTATTTATCTTTAAAACTTACTTCAATCTTACCCTTTATCAAATTAAAAAATGCTTTCATTTCGTTTAAAGTTTCGGTATTCTTTAAAATCATATCAGAAATCTTCTCAAGTTTATCATCCTTTTTATTTAACTCTTTTTTTACATCTTCAATTTCTTTGCGGAGTTCTTTTATTTCAAGGTCAAACGGTTTCGTTAAAGGTTCAACTATATCTTTTGTTATTGCCTTCTTAATCCAAAAATAAAACATCGCAACAACAACAATACCGCTTACCCCTATGGAAGATAAAATTTCAAGCATTTCTTTTGTCATTTTGTTTATGCCTCCAAAGCTTTAATCTTTGCTCTTATTGCTTCCGCCTGTGATTCCAACTCTTTTAACTTCTTTGTATCTGCTTCGGTATAATCTCCGGAATCAATCGCTCTTAAAGGTCTTATCGTCTTTTTATCAATTGCCTCCAACTGCAAAATCAGCTCATTTCTTTCAGTTTCTTTCTCTTCTTTCTCTGCCTGCTCAAAATAGAAATTTATTATCTCTTCCGTAAAATCTTTTTTATCTATCTTGTGCATAGGCGGAAAAAGCTGTTTTATACAGTCCGCTTCATACTTTGTCTGCCCTTCAATTTCAACTTCGGTAATTTTTCTATACAAAGTAAGTTCCTTATATCCGTTCTCCGATACTTCAATATTTACTTGTTCCGGTCTTTCGTCTAAAATAACTCTGTGCATAACCTTTGTCCTCCTATTTTTGTTGTTTTTATATTACATAACTTTTTTAATTTCGTTATGCTAATTTTACTTTCTATCCAATTTTTTAAATTGAAACTGTTAAACCACTTCAACCCGCCAAGTCTACAACTAAGCCTTCTTGCCCAATATCCGCAAGGCTTCTTTATATAATGTCTTAATGCTTTAAACAGTCCTAATAAGTTTCTCTTCCTCAATAAAACATACTTATAAAAGAATCTGTAACCCAACATATCTATGCCCCTGTCGGCAACTTTAAATATCTGCCAATTTTCTTTTAACCTTAAACCTATCTTTGCTAACATCTCAATAATTATTACAATTAATTTTCTTAATCTCTTTTTATTTGCACTTAAACTTACAAAATCGTCTACATACCTTAAATAATAATTTATTCCTTTAGCTTCTCTTATTGCCGTGTCCATTTCAAGTAACAATAAATTTTCAAACCAAGCCGAAGTATAATTTCCTAAAGGTAAACTATTCATTGAAAATGCTACTTGTTTTAAAAGATTCAAATACTTTTTATCTTTTACAAATTTTTCAAAAGCAGCAACTACATATTGCGGTTTAATATTGTCGTAACATTTCTTAATGTCACACTTCAGGCACCACTTCGTCCCGTGATAATCTTTATGTAACCACCTTGTTATTGCCTTATATCCGAAATGTATACCTCTACCTTTAATTGAAGCAATTGCATACGGGTCTAACCGTTTTAACAGTCTGTCGTGAACTAAATCAATTAACAAATGGTGAATACACTGGTCGGGATAAAATACCGGCTTATGTAATACTCTTTTCTTTTTGCTCGGTTCGTCCACCTTGTTATGCACGGTATACGGACTCGGTTTATAACTTTCCGTTAAAATAATTCTCTGTAAATCTTTTGCAAACAAATCAAGGTTCTCAAGCACTCTTTTAACAGCTTTCCTTTTATCTTTATGTTTGGCTGCTTTTAAGATTATTGTCTTACAATAATCAATTGTTATCTTTTCTTCCGTGATTAAAAACCCTTCTCTTTTCATTATAAAACCTCAATGTTTTATATCTTTCAGACTGTTCAAATTTACTTATCTCTTTATAAGTAACTTACTAAGCCTGCCTTTTGTTGCACTATTTTTGCCAAGAGGCACGGAACATACAAACAATAAAAACTTCTTCTATATTTATTTTTGATATTAAATACAGCGGGCACCCCTATTACGGTTAGAATTAGTCAGTGAATTGTTACAATTCCAGTAGAACCCACCATAGTTACCGCCATTATTACAGGAGCCGCCACTTTTTGTATATCCCGAACTACATACTACAAACTACATACTTCTTACTGCTTGCCTACTACCTTGTATATTTCATTTTAAGCCACCTCCTTTCGCTTATTTTATAAAATTTTTAGGGCTTCGCCCTTATTATTGGGGGACAAGGATTTTTCCCCCAATACCCCCTTTTCGTAAAAGGCTATTTTAAAACACAGCGGGCACCCCTATAACGGAGAGAATTAGCCAGTGAACTGTCACAAGCCCAGTAGAACCCACCAGAGCGACCGCCATCACTACAGGAGCCGCCATACCATACAGAATATCGTCCATTTGTAGCAGTTAAATAAGCATAATCATTAGTCTTATTTCCGCTATCATTGCTCGGCAAAAA
>Ga0247608_10000927_pt1 | contig 43525 bp, 34 predicted proteins | sample 176DNAGHGlowgp2_FD_193490 | JGI IMG/M metagenome (GOLD analysis project Ga0247608, IMG submission 193490) | Sheep rumen microbial communities from Palmerston North, Manawatu-Wanganui, New Zealand - 1766 DNA GHGlow gp2 | ecosystem: Host-associated > Mammals > Digestive system > Stomach > Rumen ...
GCAATGGAAGATACAGGAGAAAGGGAATTTTGGACGTGAACAGGATTATCAGAGAAGCAAGACTTACGGACATGGCTGAGATTATGAAAGTCATGGATGCTGCAAAGGAGATTATGCGGCAGTCTGGTAATTTGCACCAGTGGGGAGAAGGCTACCCGTCCGAAGCTGTCATTACTGCTGATATGGAGAAAAACGGAGGCTTTGTTATTGAAGATGACGGTAAGGTTGTTGGCTACTTTGCTTTCCTACCATCCCCCGAACCCACTTATACCAGGATCCATGAAGGGAAGTGGCTTGACGATACTATGCCATATCATGTAGTCCATCGTATTGCCAGTTATCCAGAAGTTCACAGTATATTCAGCAGTATCATGGACTTCTGTTTCTCCCATGATCCCAACATCCGCATTGATACCCATCGAGACAACAAAATCATGCAGCACAACATAGCAAAGCGTGGTTTCTCCTATTGTGGCATTATCTATTTGGCAAATGGTGATGAACGGTTAGCATATCAGAAGTATGGAGAAGATTAAGTGTACCATAGAGCGCATCACGTACCAGAACCCAGAGAACGGCTACTCTGTCCTACAAGCCACCATCAAAGGCTATAGGGATGAACAGACACTTGTGGGAACATTCCATGAGGTTACTGTTGGTGCAGTTCTGACCGTTGAGGGAAATTGGAGAGTTGATAAGAGATATGGCAGACAGTTCGCAGTTGAGAAATGGACAGAGGAATTACCAGCCGACATTATAGGCATTGAGAAGTACCTGGGAAGTGGACTGGTAAAGGGAATCGGACCAAAATTCGCCAAGCTCATAGTCGCTAAGTTCGGCTTACAGACCTTTGATGTGATAGAAAACGATGCTGACAAACTGCTTGAAGTGTATGGTATCGGTAAGGGACGTGTAGAGAAGATCCGTGCTTCATGGGAAAAACAGAAGGATGTAAAGGACATCATGGTATTCCTTCAGGGGCATGGTTTAAGTTCTACCTATGCTGCCAAGATATACAAGGCATACGGCAAAGACAGCATCGAGAAGGTACAGTCCAATCCCTATTGCCTCGCTGATGACATTTGGGGCATTACCCACATACTGCTTGATCTTTTTATGCAGATTCTCGCCCCACTTCTTCAAGTCCAGATGCTCCATGCCGTCGAGGTAGATGAAGCACTCGTCAATGTTTTAGTACGGCAGTTAAAGCATTTTCGCACGGCACACCCTGCGTCCTTTGATCTAGTGTTAAATTATGCAGGTGTACCATCACTTGCGAAATGATAGTCGATTAATTCTTATAACCACTTCCTCCACACAAGTTACAGACTCCATCACCCCCGCAAACACCACACTTTTTCGTAGGGTCAGTGCCTGTTCCAAATACGTTATCTGTGCGGATGCCTTTTCCATGACAGCTTGGACATTTACCACCGCCATTGCAGTTGCGACAAACAGGCCCTTTTGAATAACTTGAAGAGCCTGAAGAAGAACTACTTGAACTTGACGAATATGATGACGAACCATAACCCGTATTTCCGCCACTAATAGATGTTCCCGAAGTACTGCTCCTACTATTATTGATAGTCCCACCACCATTCTGCATTTTGGTAAAAGTATTTACAGTAGAAATTGCCGCACCAGTAATCGCCCTTGCGATAAGAGCATTTTCTTCATCAGTTCTTTTTAACGATTCAGCGACATAGGAAGATGAACGATAAGTATCTTTTACTTTGTCAAATTTATGATAGCCAACAATTGTGTAAGAGTTAAAGCCGTCTACAAATTTATCGTACTCCAATTCTCCCTCAAACAATCCTCCTAAGTGTGGACGATAATTCATAACAGACATAAGACTATTACACCCAATGACTTCTTTTATATAGAATTCTGCAAAAAGAACAGAATACGTTTTATATGACTGATCAAAAGAGTAGGTTATGTAGTATTTCCTATTCCATGGTAACTCTTCAGGTTCAAACATCTTAACTTGTCCTACATTAACAATACCCTTATGCAAGCCTATTTCATTGGGTCTAAGTAATTTAAACCTAAATCGTTCATATCCTTCCAACCATTTATTTCCCTCCCATTTTTCATCCACCAAATATTTTGACGAATAGGGTGCTATAGTCACTATTCTATCAGAAGAACTTCCGTTTGAATAGACGAATTCTGCGTCTTCACTTAATAATCTGAAGCACATAGCTTTATCTATATAAACATCCTTGCTTGTTTTGTTTTTAACGAATATTCCATAACACCAGCAACCTACGCCATATGGTGTTGTTGTTTCTTTTGCCTCAAAGTTGATTTCAATTTCTTCATTGGAAATAAGTGAAGAGTCTTTCATTCCGACAAATACAAGACACCTGTCAGCTACCTTGTTTGATTTCTGTATCTCGCTTGACGGTTCATACCTGCGATTGTATAATGCAATCAATTCAGCGTTCCTTGCATCGGCAGGTTTAAAAACAAGCTGAGGCTCATCATCCCCTCTCTCTTGTTCTGTATTTCTATTGTCGAAATTTTCCGTTTCCCCATTTTCATAATTGATGGACACGATGTCCGATATGTTGATGGTATATGTTGGACCATTCGGATTGGAATCCTTCTTGTATCTAATGACTGACGGATTTACCTCAAGCACTTTGGAACGAATAATGTTGCCGTCCTTCTTCACAATCACATCTTGCGCAAATAAACTATTTGAGCAGAAGAGCCGTTAACATGATTATCAATACTGTTTTCATCTTATTTGCTTTTAAAGGGTTAGTACTATCACTTTCGCTAATGGGAGGATATCACTATCTCAACTTTACCATAATCCCGGATATGAAAAGAGTATGCTCCTGCCATATCCCACATGGGATTATGGGCCGGTTCTGCCAATCACTTTTCCCGTTCCGCTTTTCTTCCTTATCTGTCGTGCCATTCCGGTTTCTGCTATGCTATTTTGCACAGGCAAAGATAGTAAAATATTTCGATACTTACAAATTTTATTGTTTAAAAATGATTGATAGCCCCATGATTCTCGGCGGCATCAAGGACCTGTATAAGAGTGAATAAAATTCTATAAGCCAGATTATATAAACGAAAGCTTGGACAACTTAGACAAGCATTTCTTTTTACTCACGATTGCAGTAACAGATGTTGTCCCAAGTTGTCCAAGTTGTCGTTTATAATTATTCGCCTTTCTTCAGCGGGATGGTAAAGCTGAAGGTAGAACCTTCACCTTCGACAGACTCCACATAAGCGTCGCCACCGTTCTTCCGCGCAAAGTCCTGACAGAGCTGGAGTCCCAGACCGGAACCTTCCTCACCACCTGTACCATAGGTGGTCTCGCCTTTATGGAAGATGGAGTCTATGCGGTCTGCAGCAATACCGACACCATAGTCACGCACGCAGACACGGACAAAATCACCTTCACGCTTATAGAAGACATCAATGCCCTTTCCTTCAGGTGTGAACTTAATGGCATTGGAGATAAAGTTGCGAATAACGGTCTTAATCATATCGTTGTCGGCACGCACGATGACTTTCTCTTCTGCAGGCAGATACTGGAGTTTGATTTTCTTCATCTCGGCAATCATCATGAAGATGTCTACCACACCGGGAACAATGTCATCAAGGTCAAGGTCCTGATAGACGACGCTAAGACGGCCCGTCTGACTCTTAGTCCACTTCAGCAGATTATCCAGCAGGTCGTGGGTTTCCTCTGACTCACGGTTAGCCTTGTCGAGAAGACTGAAGATTTCCTCGCCAACCACATCAGGTGAAACCACGTTGACGGCCAGATTCAGCACCATACGGATGCTGGCCATGGGTGAACGCAAGTCATGGGCTATGACAGAATACATCTTGTCGCGGTTAGAGATGGTGCGCCGCAGTTCCTCGTTCTGCTGCACAATGATGCGCTTGGCGGCAACCAGTTGTATCTGGTGCATGACGCGCATCACCAGCTCCTCCTTGTTGAAGGGCTTGGTCAGGAAGTCGTTGGCACCGACCTGGAAACCTTTCACCAAATCGCTGGGATTGTTGAGAGCCGTTAAGAAAATGATGGGAATATCTAATGTTTCCGGGTCCTTTTTAAGAATTACTGCCGTATCAAAGCCATTAATGTCGGGCATCATGACGTCAAGAAGTATCAGGTCAGGCTTTTCTTTCTTAGCCTGCTCTATGCACTGGGTACCGTTGTTTGCCGTACATATCTGAAACTTCTCTTTCGTAAGCAATATCTTGAGTAACAAGACGTTACTAACCACATCGTCAACTATCAATATCTTATAGTCACTGCGGTTTATCTTGGACTCAAAGGACTCGTTCAACTCCATCTCACATAAGTATTTAGTTATTCAATTTGCAAAAATAGCAAATATTTGGCGAAATGCCAAATATTTGCCACAATTTTTACTTATACTCATTCCAAGACTTGATGCCGATGTCATCCAAGGGCACCGTACAGAACGCCTGGATGAAAGCCGAAGCCAAACGAGAATTTGTGATGAGCGGCACATTGAGATCGATAGCTGCACGGCGAATCTTATAGCCATTGGTCAATTCATGCGTCGTCAAGTCCTTGGGGATATTGACCACCATGTCTATCTTGTGCGCATGCAACAGGTCAAGGGCTGCGGGAGCATTGTCGGCAGCATCTTTCACCTCTGACGGCCAGAGTACGCGAGTATTTTGAATGCCGTTGTCTGTCAGGTACTTCGACGTTCCTGCCGTGGCATACAGTTCATAGCCGTGTTCCACCAGCATACGAGCAGCATCCAGCATCTCCGCCTTCTGCTTGGCCGTACCAGTGGAGAGCAGTACTGTCTTCTTAGGAATACGATGGCCTACGCTGAGCATAGCCTTGAGCAATGCCGTATTCGTGTTGTCACCAATGCAGCCGACTTCACCCGTAGAAGCCATATCAACGCCCAGCACAGGGTCAGCTTTCTGCAGGCGGTTGAATGAGAACTGCGAGGCCTTGATACCTACGTAATCCAGGTCAAAGAGGTTCTTGCCAGGCTTCTCCACAGGCAAGCCCAGCATCACCTTGGTTGCCAGCTCAATGAGGTTCAGCTTCAGCACCTTGCTGACAAAGGGGAACGAGCGCGAGGCACGCAGGTTGCACTCAATGACAAGGATATCGTTCTCACGGGCCATATACTGGATGTTGAACGGACCATTGATGTGCAAGGCCTTGGCTATCTGGCGTGAGATGCGCTTGATGCGGCGTACCGTTTCCACATACAGCTTCTGCGGCGGGAACTGAATGGTAGCATCACCAGAGTGAACGCCGGCAAACTCAATATGCTCGGAGATGGCATAGGCCAGGATTTCGCCGTTGCGAGCCACGGCATCCATCTCAATCTCCTTGGCGTGCTCAATAAATTTCGACACCACGACAGGATGGTCTTCCGACACGTTGGCAGCCAACTGCAGGAACTTCTCCAGTTCCTCGCGGTTCGAGCACACATTCATGGCGGCACCGCTGAGCACGTAGGAAGGACGTACCAGCACCGGGAAGCCTACCCTCTCCACAAAGCGATCAATGTCTTCCATCGACGTCAGCGCACTCCACTCGGGCTGGTTAACGCCAATCTCGTTGAGCATCTGCGAGAACTTGGCACGGTCTTCAGCACCATCGATGTCCTGTGCCGAGGTACCCAGGATAGGTACATGCTGCTCATCCAGATACATGGCAAGGTTATTGGGTATCTGGCCTCCCGTGGAGACGATAACGCCATGGGGCTGTTCCATGTCAATAATGTCGAGTACGCGCTCGAAAGTCAGCTCGTCAAAGTAGAGGCGGTCACACATATCATAGTCTGTGGACACCGTCTCCGGATTATAGTTGATCATCACGCTGCGCCAGCCCTCCTTGCGAATGGTGTTCAAAGCCTGTACACCGCACCAGTCGAACTCTACGCTACTGCCAATGCGATAGGCACCTGAACCCAGCACGATGATGCTGCGACCGTCATGCTCATAGGTGATGTCGTTGCAGGTGTCATCGGCATGGTCTGACGCTCCATAAGTGACGTAGAGATAATTCGTCTGTGCAGGATACTCGGCAGCCAGCGTGTCAATTTGTTTCACCACAGGCATGATGCCTGCTTGCTTACGGCGGTTGCGTACCACCAGCAATGCCTGGTGCATCGTCGGGAACTCCTTCTCCAACCCAAGCGCACGGGCAATCTGGAAGTCTGTGAAGCCATAGACCTTTGCCTGACGTAGCAGGCCGGACTCCAGCGTATTGATATTCTGCTTCTTCAACTGCTCGTCAATATCAATGATATGCTTCAGCTTGTAGAGGAACCACTTGTCTATCTTTGTCAACTCATGTATCTTGTCAATGGTGTATTCCGGCAGATGCATTGCCTTCGAGATAACGAAGATACGCTTGTCGGTAGGCTCGCGCAGAGCAGCATCAATATCGGGAATCACCAGTTCCTTATTCTCCACAAAGCCGTGCATCCCCTGCCCTATCATACGCAAACCCTTCTGGATAGCCTCCTCGAAGGTACGGCCAATGGCCATGACCTCGCCGACAGACTTCATACTACTGCCTAGCTCCCTGTCCACGCCATGGAATTTCGACAGGTCCCAGCGCGGAATCTTGCACACCACATAGTCCAGAGCGGGCTCAAAGAATGCCGAGGTGGTCTTGGTGACGCTGTTCTTCAATTCAAACAGTCCATAGCCCATACCCAACTTGGCAGCAACAAAAGCCAACGGATAACCCGTAGCCTTGGAGGCCAAAGCAGATGAACGGCTCAAACGGGCATTGACCTCAATGACGCGGTAGTCTTCAGACTGGGGGTCGAAGGCATACTGCACGTTACACTCACCGACGATGCCGATATGGCGGATAATCTTGATGGCCAGCGCTCGCAGCTTGTGGTATTCCGAATTGGTCAGCGTCTGCGAAGGTGCAATGACGATAGACTCGCCTGTATGGATACCTAAGGGGTCGAAGTTCTCCATATTACAAACGGTGATGCAGTTGTCGTAACGGTCACGAACCACTTCATACTCTATCTCCTTCCAGCCTTTCAGCGACTTCTCCACCAACACCTGCGGCGAGAAGGAGAAAGCCTTTTCAGCGAGTTTGTCCAGCTCCTCCTCATTGTCACAGAAACCGGAGCCTAAGCCTCCCAAGGCATAGGCTGCTCGCAGGATGACAGGATAGCCCAACTCCTTGGCAGCCTGACGGGCATCTTCTATGTTGTCACAAGCCTGGCTCTTGATGGTCTTCACGCCTATCTCGTCCAGTTTCTTCACAAACAGTTCACGGTCTTCTGTGTCCATGATGGCCTGAACAGGAGTACCCAGGACCTTCACGCCATACTTCTCCAGCACACCGCTCTGGTAAAGTTCCACACCACAGTTCAGTGCCGTCTGACCGCCAAAGGCCAGCAGGATGCCGTCAGGGCGCTCCTTTTCGATGACACGCTCCACGAAATAGGGCTGCACAGGCAGGAAGTAGATTTCATCGGCCACGCCCTCACTGGTCTGCACCGTGGCAATATTCGGATTGATGAGCACCGTCTTGATGCCCTCTTCACGTAAAGCTTTCAACGCCTGCGAACCGCTATAGTCAAATTCACCGGCTTCACCTATTTTCAATGCTCCGCTACCAAGCAGCAGTACCTTCTTGATATTATTGTCTCTCATCTTATATTATCAATTATCCATTATCAATTGTTAGAGTGCTTCCAAGAAACGGTCAAACATAAACTCCGTATCGACAGGACCGGAACAGGCCTCGGGATGGAACTGTGATGAGAACCAGGGGTTAGTCTGGTGGCGAATGCCCTCATTACTTCCATCGTTCATGTTGACAAACAACTCACGCCAGTCAGTACCAAGGGTTGCGGCATCTACTGCATAACCATGGTTCTGTGAAGTGACGTAGCAGCGGTTCGTGCCAACCTCACGCACGGGTTGGTTGTGCGAGCGGTGGCCATATTTCAGTTTGTAGATAGTAGCACCTGCAGCCTTTGCCAACAGCTGATTACCCATGCAAATACCACAGATGGGCTTGCGCGACAGCGACATCTGCTTGCGGAGGACGTCCACAGCATCGCTGCACCTATCCGGGTCTCCAGGGCCGTTGGCAAGGAACAGTCCGTCAAAGTCCATCGCCGTATAGTCGTAGTTCCAAGGCACCCGGATGACCTCTACGCCACGGTTGATAAGACAGCGGATAATGTTCAGCTTGACACCACAGTCGACAAGTATCACTTTCCTGCCAGCTCCTTCATTATAGCGGATGACCTCCTTACAGCTGACACGGTCTACCCAGTTGACGGCGCCATAGTCTTCTTCGACAACTGCTTCATTCGGCACGCCTGCCTCCTCCTGGAAGACAAGTCGTCCCATCATGACACCATGTTCACGCAGGACCTTGGTCAGCGCACGGGTATCTATGCCTGTCACCCCTGGCACCTTCTCGCGTTTCAGCCAGTCGCCAAGACTCTCGCAGGCATTCCAATGGCTGTACTGCTCCGTATAGTCACTGACAATGATTGCCGTCGCGTAAATCCTGTCACTCTCCATGTAAGTGGCGAGACCATTCTTCTCAATACTGAACGGCGGTACGCCATAGTTGCCGACCAATGGATAAGTCAGTACCATCATCTGACCTGCATAGCTCGGGTCAGTCAATGACTCGGGGTAACCCATCATGGCCGTGTTGAAAACAACCTCTCCTGCTACATTCGCATCATAGCCGAACGACAGACCGTGGAATTTAGTTCCGTCCTGAAGGACGAGTGTTACTTGTTTCATTCTTTTTTTTCTATTTATAAAAAAGGGACGACCGTTCAAGCGGCACGTCCCATATCATTCATTCAACAGTTACGCTTTTAGCCAAGTTTCTTGGTTGGTCAACATCCTTACCTTTGCAGACGGCAACGTGATAGGCCAACAGCTGAAGAGGGATGGTGGCAACCAGTGGTTCGAGGCATTCCAGAACATCTGGGAGTTCTATCACCTCGTCGGCAATCTTTGCTATCGTTTCATCACCTTTCGTGACAAGAGCGATGACCCTACCCTGACGGGCCTTGATTTCCTGAATGTTCGACAGCACTTTCTCGTACATGGCGTTGTGCGTGGCAATGACAACGACAGGCATATCCGAATCTATCAGCGCTATCGGTCCGTGCTTCATCTCGGCAGCGGGATAACCTTCGGCATGGATATAGCTGATTTCTTTCAGCTTCAATGCACCTTCCAGAGCTACAGGATAGCTGTAGCCACGTCCTAAGTACAGGAAGTTATGGGCATAAGTAAAGGTACGTGCGAGGTCTGCAACCTTATCGTTTGTTTTCAGTACCTCCTTGATGACTTCCGGAATATCATTCAATCCCTTGACGATACTCAGGTATTCATCACGCCTAATGGTGCCTTTAGCCTCGCCTAATGCCAAGGCAAACATCGTAAGCACAGTCACCTGTCCTGTGAATGCCTTCGTCGAGGCAACACCAATTTCAGGACCCACATGAATATATGTTCCCGTATTCGTAGCACGGGGAATACTGCTTCCAATGGCATTACAAATACCATAGATAAAGGCTCCCTTGTCCTTTGCTAACTGTACGGCAGCCAAGGTATCGGCAGTCTCTCCCGACTGACTGATGGCAATCACCACGTCGTCCTTCGACACCACAGGATTACGATATCTGAATTCGCTGGCATACTCCACCTCCACGGGGATGCGGCATAGTGACTCGATAATCTGCTTGCCAATGAGTCCTGCATGCCACGAGGTACCGCAGGCCACGATGACAATGCGCTTTGCCGACAGCAGCTGACGACGGTAGTCTATCAATGCCGAGAGCGTCACATGGTCGCCCTCTACGTTGATGCGCCCGCGCATACAATTGGTCAGGCACTCTGGCTGCTCAAAGATTTCCTTGAGCATGAAGTGCGGGTAGCCGCCCTTTTCTATCTGTCCTAAGTCAATGTCAACCTTCTTGACAGCCAGCTCTTGCTCTTCGCCCAGCAGACTCATCACCTTCAGGTCTTCACCGAGACGAATCAGGGCAATGTTGCCGTCTTCAAGATATACAACCTTATCTGTATATTCTATAATAGGACTGGCATCACTGCCCAGGAAGAACTCCCCGTCGCCGATACCCACCACCAGCGGACTCTGCTTGCGAGCAGCCACAATCTGGTTGGGATGACGCTTGTCAACAATGGCAATGGCATAGGCGCCAATAACCTGATAAAGCGCCACCTGAACGGCCTCTAACAGTTCAAGGTGCTTCTTCATCATGATATATTCCACCAGCTGCACCAGTACCTCGGTGTCGGTGTCTGACTGGAACTTCACACCTTTCTCTATGAGTTTCTGCTTGATGTCGGCATAATTCTCAATGATGCCGTTATGGATGATGGCCAGGTTATGCGACTCGGAAAAGTGCGGATGGGCATTGCGGCTCGAAGGCTCGCCATGAGTAGCCCAGCGCGTATGGGCGATACCTACAGTACCACTCACATCCTTATCACTACAATAATCACAGAGGTTGTCAACCTTACCCTTCGTCTTAAAGACATTCAATGAGCCGTCATTGTTAATCAACGCAACGCCAGCACTATCGTAACCACGATATTCCAGTCTTCTAAGACCTTTGATAAGTATAGGAAATGCTTCCTTTGTGCCAATATATCCTACTATTCCGCACATATAGTCCCAATGTTTGTGTCTAATCGGCTGCAAAGGTACAATATTTTTGCAAAACGACCAACGGTTTTCCGTATTTTATTTTATGATTGTATCAATGAAAATCCCTCGCCATGCGACGAGGGATTTCCGTTGGAATTAATAGAACTTAAAGTAGTTCCTGGCATTGTTATACGAGATGTCTTCCACCATCTTGCCAAGTAATTCGCGATCATCGGGAAGCAGTCCCTTCTCCACGTCATTGCCTAACAAATTGCAGAGGATACGGCGGAAATACTCATGGCGGGGATAGCTGAGGAACGAACGGCTGTCAGTAAGCATGCCTACGAAGCGACTCAGCAGACCAAGTACGGAGAGGGCGTTCATCTGGCGAATCATGCCGTCCATCTGGTCGTTGAACCACCAGCCAGAACCAAACTGAATCTTGCCAGGCTCACCACCTTGGAAGTTTCCAAGCATGGTGGCAATCACCTCGTTGGCACAGGGGTTCAATGTATATAATATGGTACGCGTGAGCTTACCCTCCATGTTCAGCTTGTTCAGGAACTTCGACATGGCCTTAGCGGTGTTGAACTCACCGATAGAGTCGAAGCCGGTGTCAGGACCAAGTTGGTTGTACATGGCGGTATTGTTGTCGCGGATGGCACCATAGTGGAACTGCTGTGTCCAGCCAGCCTCGGCATCCATCTCAGCCATACGGGTGAGGAAGCAGTTCTTGTACTGACGAACCTCCAAGTTGCTCAGCTGCTGACCGCGCATAGCCTTCTCGAAGATGGTCTCAATCTGTGAGTCTGTATAGTCCTCGTCGTAGAATTCCTCGATGCCGTGGTCGGAAAGCTTAGATCCCTGCTCGGCAAAGAAGTCGTGACGCTTCTGCAGAGCATCCACCATGTCAGCAAATTTAGTGATGGTAACACCGCTGACGTTCTCTAACTGGTGAACATAGTCGCTGAACTCAGGCTTCTCAATGTTCATGGCCTTGTCAGGACGCCATGCGGGAATCATGATGGGGTCGTCCTGAGCCTTGTGCTTGGCATATTCGATATGGTTGTGCAGATCGTCTACGGGATCGTCGGTGGTGCAGACACACTCCACATTGTAGTGCTTCATAAGGCCACGGGCAGAGAACTCGGGCTGCTTCAGCTTCTCGTTACACTCGTCGAAAATCTCACGGGCAGTCTTTGGCGACAACAGCTTCTCAATGCCGAAGGCAGTCTTCAACTCCAAATGCGTCCAGTGGTATAGCGGATTACGGAGTGTATATGGAACGGTCTCAGCCCATTTCTCGAACTTTTCCCAGTCAGTGGTATCTTTGCCTGTGCAATAGCGCTCGTCAACACCATTGGTACGCATGGCACGCCACTTGTAGTGGTCGCCACCCAGCCACAATTCAGTAATGCTCTTGAAACGATGGTCGTTAGCCACCATCTCGGGAATCAGGTGACAATGATAGTCGATGATTGGCATCTTAGCCGCATGGTTGTGGAAAAGGTCCTGTGCGACCTCGGTCTCCAAGACGAAGTTCTTGTCGTTAAATTGTTTCATAATCATTGGTTTGTATTAGTTTATAAGTACTCATTTGTTTGCAAAGATAGAGAATTATTTCCATATTTAAGAATCAAAGCATTTTTTTTTCTGGAAAATTCACGTAAACGATAACGTGGGCGATAGCGTGTCACGACATCAATTATCGGTACTTTTTCATGTCAACCGTTGCATAACTCGTTTTTTTTGTGTAAGTTTGCAGCCCAAATGGAAAAAGTATCTACAAATCAGCATTTTCGAATGAAACATCTTACCATTGTCATCTTAGCCGTACTCCTGCTGTCAGCCTGCCAGGAGTCACTGGAAGAGCGCTGCGAACGGGAGGCCCGTGAATATACCGAGAAGAAATGCCCTGCACTCATTGTCAAAAACGTGACCATCGACAGTATGGCATTCGACAAGTCAACACATACCATGACGTACTACTACACGTTGGATGGTGTGCTCGACGATGCAAAGGCCCTGAAGGAGCACAATCTCAGAGGCATGTTGCATAAGGAACTCAAGAACTCCACCCAGACACAGCTGTACAAGGAGGCGGGCTACAACTTCCGCTATGTCTACTTCTCGACAAAAAATAATGGAACGAAGCTTTTTGAAGCAACGTTCCATAAGAAAGACTATCAGTAGTCCTTAGTCCTCGACAGCCTCAGGCTTCATATTCGTGTAGACGGTCTGCACGTCGTCGAAGTCTTCCAGGCGCTCTACCATTTTGTCAATGGTCTCACGCTCCTCAGGCGTCACATCCTTCAGGTCGTTGGGGATGCGGGTGAATTCTGCACCAGTTACCTCGAAACCGTTCTCCTCCAGATGCTTCTGGATAGCACCAAAGCTTGAGGGGTCACCGTAGATAGTGATGCTATTCTCCTCTTCGTCCTCGTCGTACTCATCCTCCACGCCGTAGTCAATCAGGTCGAGAATCAGCTCGTCCATATCCAGACCGTCCTTCTTCTTGAAGGTAAATACAGCCTTGTGGTCGAACAGGAACGACAATGAACCCTGTGTACCTAAGTTTCCGTTGAACTTGTTGAACACCGAACGAACGTCACCCACCGTGCGGGTGGTATTGTCAGTCAAAGTGTCTACGAAGATAGCAATACCGTGAGGGCCGTATCCCTCGTAGGTTACTTCCTTGTAGTCGCTTTGGTCCTTACCCATGGCGTTCTTGATAGCACGCTCGATGTTGTCCTTCGGCATGTTCTCACGCTTAGCATTGGCAATAATGGCACGCAGGGCGGGGTTCAAGTCGGGCTCCGGGCCGCCAGCCTTCACGGCAATGGCAATCTGCTTGCCAATCTTGGTAAACGTCTTAGCCATGTGGCCCCATCTCTTCAGTTTCGCAGCTTTGCGATATTCAAATGCTCTTCCCATTGTTGTTATTTATTCGTTATATCGTTATTTCGTTATTACGTGATTTCGTCATTTCGTTCATCGGAGATGCTTAACGAAGCTCTGCGTTGAGTTGCTTTTTGAGGTTCGTGATAAGCTTAGTCATGATGGCCTCAATCTGCTTGTCACCCATGGTCTTCTCGGTATCCTGAAGAATGAAGTTGACGGCATACGACTTCTTGCCGGCAGGCAACTTATTACCCTCGTAGACATCGAACAGCTCTACCTTCTTGAGGAACTTCTTCTCCGTCTGACGGGCTATCTCCACAATCTGACGGAACTCCACGGTCTTGTCAATGAGCAGGGCGAGGTCTCGGCTGACTGCCGGGAACTTGGGTATATCGGTGAATTCCACCTTCTGCTTGCGGATGACCTTCATCAATGCCGTCCAGTTCAGTTGTGCGAAATAGACAGGGGTATCGATGCCGAACTGGCGCTGCAGCTTCTTGGTCAGCACACCCATCTCGATGAGCAGCTTGCCGCCACGGTTCTCGATGGCCAGACCGGCAGAGAAGATAGGATTCTCCGAATTCTTACGAACCAGCATACCAGGCTGTACACCGATGCGTGCCAGAATGTTCTGCACGTTGGCATCCAACTCAGCGTACGAGGTCTCTTCGTCCTGATGAGCCCACGAGCCCTCTACGCGCTTACCCGTCATCCATAGTCCAAGATAGTTCTGCTCCTTATAGGCCTGCATGGGGTCGTCGTCGTTCTGCTTCTCGGGCGTGAACTGATAGACATTGCCGAACTCGAAGAAGCGGCAGTTGGGACTCTTACGGTTGGCATTGTAGGCAATGCTCTCCAAACCACCATATAACAGCGTGCCACGCATGACGTTGAGATCACTACTCAGCGGGTTCATAATCTTCACCAAGTTCTGGCTCTGCGTCTCGTCATAGTACGATGACTTGGTCAGCGAGTTGTTCAATATCTCATTGAAGCCGGCACCCACCAGCTGCTCGCTGACGAGGTTGGCCAGTTTGTGCTTCTGGTCCTCGTCACCCTTGATGACGAGGCTTGACTTCAGCTGTGTGGGAATCTCCACATTATTATATCCATAGATGCGCAGGATGTCCTCCACAACGTCGCACGGACGGGTGACATCGACGCGGTAGCCAGGAATCTCCAGCGTCAGTCCCTCCGCTGTCTCTGAGAGGACTTTCATCTCCAGCGAAGCGCAGATATTCTTGATAGCCTCTACACCTATCTCTTTACCAATAAGGCGGTTAACGTAGTCGTACTGAAGTTCCACTACAGGGTTCGCCATAGGCTCTGGATAGACGTCCTTAATGTCCATCGACACCTTACCGCCAGCCAGTTCCTTGCAGAGCAGGGCAGCATATTTCAGCGCATCAATGGTGCCGTTGGGGTCTACGCCACGCTCAAAGCGAAACGAAGCATCGGTCGACAAACCATGACGCCGGGCCGACTTGCGAATCCATGTAGGATGGAAGTAGGCCGACTCTAACACGACATTCTTCGTGGTCTCGTAGGTTCCTGAACCCTTGCCACCGAATACGCCTGCAATACACATGGGGTCTTCGGCATTGCAGATGGCCAGGTCGCGGTCACTGAGCATGTGCTCCAAACCGTCCAGCGTCTGGAAAGGTGTACCCTCGGGCATGGTCTTCACCACAATCTTGTGACCTTTCACCATGTCAGCATCAAACGTGTGCAGGGGCTGTCCCAATGCCATCATCACGTAGTTGGTGATGTCTACGATGTTGTTGATCGGACGCAAGCCGATAACGTTCAGTTTCTCCTTCAGCCATTCAGGCGACTCCTTGACTTCGCAGTCGGTAATGCTGACGCAGGCATAGCGCTTGCAGGCCTCGGTATTCTCAATCTCAACATCAATAGGGAGGTCGTGGTTGTCAACGGCAAAGCCATCGAGTGCAGGACGATGCAACGCGGTCTGGTAGCCGTTCTGCTTAAGCCATGCATAGAGGTCGCGAGCCACGCCCCAATGACTCAGGGCATCGGCACGGTTGGCGGTGATGTCCACCTCGATAAGCCAGTCGCTCTCCAGATGGTAATACTCGGCGGCAGGCGTTCCCACCACTGCGTCGTCTGGCAGCACGATGATACCGTCATGCGAGGTGCCAATGCCGATTTCGTCTTCGGCACAAATCATGCCTAACGACTCGACGCCACGCAGCTTTGACTTCTTGATGACAAACTCCTTGTCGCCGTCGTAGAGCACACAGCCCAAGTCGGCCACAATGACCTTCTGACCGGCAGCCACATTAGGAGCTCCGCAGACTATCTGCTGCGGTTCGCCCTTACCCAAGTCGACTGTTGTTACATGCAGGTGGTCAGAGTCAGGATGCATCTCGCACGTTAGCACCTTGCCAACGTAGAGTCCCTTCAGACCGCCCTTGATACTTTGTACTTCCTCGAGTGCGTCAACCTCCAAACCTGTCGACGTCAGCGCGTCGCACACCTGTTGCGGCGTGAGGTCGAAGTCCACGTACTCCTTCAGCCATTTATAAGAAATATTCATTGCGCAATAATGTTGTTTCTGAAAATCGGGCACAAAATTACAAAAAATCAGGCAAAGCACAAAACCTTTGCCCGATTTTCTTATTAAGAGGAGAATTTACTTGAAGTAAACTCCTACTTTACTTGAAGTAAACCCCTACTTTACTTGAAGTAAATTCCTACTTTGCCTAAAGTTATTCTTCCTCCGGGGTGATGAGCTTATAGCCCTTGCCGTGGATGTTGATAATCTCAATCTGCGGATCGTCCTTGAGGTGCTTGCGCAGCTTGGTGATGTAGACGTCCATAGAGCGGGCATTGAAGTAGTTGTCATCAATCCAGATGGTCTTCAACGCAAAGTCACGCTGCAGGATTTCGTTGGCATGCGAGCAGAGCAGCGCCAGTAGTTCGTTCTCCTTGGTGGTCAGCTTGGTGTGCTTGTCGCCGATATTCAGCAACTGCTTCTGGGTGTCAAAGATGAAGTTACCAATATGGTAGACGGTACTTTCGCGGTTCTTTTTGCCACGAACGCGGCGCAGGATAGCTTCTACGCGGAACACGAGTTCCTCCATGGAGAAAGGCTTGGTGATATAGTCATCGGCACCAATCTTGAAGCCTTCCAGAATGTCTTCCTTCAGCGTCTTGGCCGTGAGGAAGATGATAGGGATGTCGGGATTAGCCTGACGGATTTCCTGTGCCAGCGTGAAGCCGTCCTTCTTGGGCATCATGACGTCAAGCACACAGATGTCGAACTTGGTCTTGAGGAAGGCCTTATAGCCTGCCTCGCCATCGGGGCACAGCTCAGCGACATAGCCTTTGGCTGCAAGATATTCACGCAACAGCATTCCGAGGTTCTCGTCGTCTTCACAAAGAAGAATTTTCAGTTTTTCATCCATAATCGTTATGATTTAATTGTTAATAATGTACTATTTCTCTTCCAGCACGGGCAGCATGATGGTAAACTTAGTTCCCTTGCCCACCTCGCTCTCAGCCTTGATTTCACCTTGATGCAGGTCTATCACCTTCTTGACGTAGGCCAGACCTAAGCCGAAGCCCTTGACGTCGTGTTTGTTACCAGTATGTACGCGGTAGAACTTGTCGAAGATTTTCCTCAGGTTCTCCTTCTTGATACCCTGTCCCGTATCACGGATTGACAGGCACAGGTGACCATGGTCGTCGTTCCACGTCCGGATATAGATATTGAGCGGGTCATCACTCTTGCGATACTTCACTGCGTTATCCATGAGGTTGGTAATGGCATTCTGGAAGTGTACTTCGTCGACATAAATGCCAGAGTCCACTGCCTCAATCTCCGTATAGATCTTGCCACCAGTATGCTCCACACGGAGCGTAAACGTCTGAGCTATCTGCTCCACCATCTCGTTGAGGTCGAGTTCCTTCTTCTTGAACACGATGCTCTTCTTGTCGAACATCGACATCTGCAGTACCTTCTCCACCAGGAAGCGCAGACGCTTCGACTCGTCGCCAATGACACTTCCAAGGTGCTTCATCATGTGTTCGGTCTTGGGTACGCTGTCGTCGTTCATCATCTGGGCAGCAAGCGAGATAGAGGCAATAGGTGTCTTCAATTCATGGGTCATGTTGTTAATGAAGTCGTTCTTGATTTCCGAATAGCGCTTCTGACGGAATACGACGAACAGCGTAAAAAGGAACGTGATCAGCAATACAATGGTAAAGATGATGCTGGGAATCATGAAACGAACGCTCGAGAAGATGTACGAGCTCATGTCCGGAAAGTGAATGCGCACCACGCCCATCTTCGACTGCGGATCATTGCGGAAGAGCAGTTGCTGATATGTATATTCACGACCTTTCTCCTCATAGTCCGGACAGCGATATACCTCGCGACCGTCAGTCGTTGACACGGTGACATGATAAGGGATGTTGATGCCGTTGTTCTTCAACTCGTTATTGATGTCCTGGTCAAGCATCCGGAAGTTGATACGCTCCTTCAGGGGCTTGTCGCTGGCGGTATAGAGAATGTTATACACCACCTCGTCCAATAGCGCCTTCTGATAGACATAGCGGTTGCGCACGATTTCCTGCATAGACTTGGCAGCGTCGCTCAACGAATTCTTATCCTTGCGCAATATCATGGCTTTAGGCACGGAGGCCGGCTTCATCTCGAAAGTCTTCAACTGGAACGATGAATAGACCGTACCGTCGTCAGTAGCCACGGCAAACTGGTGAGAGTGCTTGATAGAACCGTCAAGACCGTCAACCATCACAGAGTCCTGCTGGAAGGCACGCCGTTCAGTTTCCCTGACGTCCTTCTCCAGGTAACGAGCCGTCTCGTTCATCTCCAGATTGCGCGAAGCCTGGTAGAGCGAACGGTTAACACTCTCGTCGAACTGCTCCTTCTTCATCTTCACCATTTCTTCTACATAGGAGAACTGAAGTGTGAGCAGTGCCAGGAACGAGAGTCCCATAATGACGGCTATAATCCAAATAGTAGACTTCTTCATGCTGCAAAGATACAAACTTTACAGACACAAAGAAGCATTTAAGTTAATTATTTCCGTTAATTTTAACGATTTTAACAAGAATAATACTATTTAATTAAATATATAACAATTAAAACAAAACCTATTATATCTTATCTATATCTATCGACAAGCCTACGCTGAAGGATGTCCCCGTGGTCAATGGAGAACAGTAATAATAGGACTTAGGCTTATAATTAAATAGGTTGTCAATGGCTGTGATGACGGTGACACCATGCCAGACGTGGTGCTGTAGCATCAGTTTCCAGATGGTATAACCCTGGTCTACATCCTTGCGACCTGATTGGGGCTTGCCTTGAAAGCGTCCCGAAAGTGCCGCGTCGAGCGCATAGTGGCGCGAAAAGCGGTGGTCGTAGCCCATCCGCCATGTCATGGAGTGCGAACGGGGTTGGTAGAAATCGGAGTAATAGACCTTACCAGTCTCTTTCATCCAGGAGTAGTTCAGTCTGAGCGACAGCCCGCAATCCCAGATGTGGCCCAGGCTGGCATCCACGCCCCAGACGGTTATCCCATCCTCGTTCCAGTAAAGGGCACTTTCCATACCTTCGTATATGCCGCCGTCGATGGTGGTGATTCGCTTGTCGAAAATGTTGCAGTAGCCCATGATGGTGAAATTGTACCGTCCGTCCAGGAATCCGCTGTTGCGGATGCGGTTCGTCCGCTCGATAGCAATGTTGAAGTTGTTGCTCTTCTCGGGCTTCAGGTCAGGATTGCCCCTCAGCAGATAGCCCATATTGCCCATGTCGAAGTGCATATACATCTCCTTGAGCGTAGGAGCGCGGAAGCCGCTGGCATAGTTGGCGCGGAAAGTCATCCACGGAAACTTATACACAACGGCCAGACGCTGGGTGAACGCCTGCTGTACAGAGGCGGAGTAGTAATCGTAGCGCACGCTGCCCACGATGTTCAGCTGTTCTGTGATGTTCCAGTCGAACTGGGCATAGCCGTCGACATTGACCTGCGAGTGGCTTGTATCCGCAATAAACTGGTAGGTTGAGAGATAGTCATTCATGTAGTCGGCTCCGACTATCAGATTATTCTTGCCAAATTGGTTGCTGAACAGGGCATGCACCACATGCTGTCGGTTGGTGTAGTCGTGGTCGTGGGTGCGAGTGCCGTCAGGCATGAAGTTGGCCTTGTCATACTGGTCAAAGGCATACGACAATTCCAGATGGCGGTCGTGGTTCCAGGCATAAATGCCTTTCAGTCCTGCACTATAGGCATTAAAATGGTAGTCATAAGTATCGCGTTCGCTGGTTCGGAAGAAATAGCCGCCTCGTCCTATCAGCGTCAAGTGGTCGGTGGCACGCCACGTCAGCCGTTCCTTGACGTTATAGGTCTTCTGACCATAGAGACGAGTCAGGTTGGAGTCGTCATTCAGCACCGATTCGTCGTAGGGCAGCCCCTGGGCCTTCTTCATCAGTTCGATGGCAATCTCCTCGGCAGAGTGTGCTTTCGGCAGGTCGACGGGGTCAATCCTGGTATGTTGGAAATTCGTCTGGGAGTTCCATTTCGCCGTGTTGAAAGAAAAGCTGGCTCCGTTGCGCCACTCGTGACCGAAGGTATTGTAGCGCGAGTTTACGTTGGCCGTCCACGGTTCCAGGTTCTCGCGACTGATGATGTTGACGACACCGCCTACGGCATTGGATCCGTAGAGTGCCGACGAAGCGCCCTTGATAATCTCTATACGCCCAACGTTGTCGAGATTCATGCGGTTGTAGTCCACATTGTCCATGGTTTCTCCCGCCATACGCTCCCCGTCCACCAGGAAGAGGACGGCATTGCCGCCAAAGCCGCTCATATTGAGTGACGTCTCCTGACTCATGGCCAATCCAAACTCCAGGCCCGGAATCTCCTGCGTCAGCAAGTCCTGGATATTGGTGGCATCGGTCACCTTGATGTCGTGGAGCGTGATGAGCCGTGTGACGACAGGTGCATCCTTCAGTGTCTTGGGCGTGTGCGAGGCGGTTACGACAATGGGCTCCAGTTCTACGGAATCACGTATCGACGACTGTGCGGAGATACTGATAGCTGGCATAGACAGTGCCATGCCAGCTAAAAGAGAATGCTTGATAAGGTCGGCAGCCACTTACTTCTTGGTTCCTGTGAAAGTTGTTTCCATTGACATCGGCATGTTGCCATATTTCAAAGAATAGGTCACGGCAATGTTTTTGCCATCAACAAGGACAACTAAATTTGTGATGGAAAATGCCTTTTCAACGCCGTCGGCATTAGTCACACTACCCGTGTAAGAAGCAAGATTTCCGCTGATGGTGTTACCATTCTTCTTCAAAGGGATGTTCTTCACAGAAAGTGAAGGAATGCTCATGTGGCCGCCCATTCCCATTTCAGGAATAGTCAGGTCAACAGCGGTGTCTAAAACTTTCGTAAACACGTAGGTCTTGGTGTCGTTAGACGATTCCTCTCCCATCACCATGACGACCTCATTGCCTGTATAGGAGCCGGCAACCTGAGTAGCTACGGCTACCTCCGGTTCATCATCATCACTGCCACAAGAACTGAAACCTAAAACTACGGTTGCAGCAGCAACCATCATCATCATAAAACTTTTAATCTTCATAATTCTTTTTTACCTTTTTACTTTTTTACCTTTTTACTTTTTTAATTGTTGTGTTGTGTAATCATATTCTGAGCCATAGCTGCTGTGCGGAATCGTGAAGACAGCAACCATCATTAGTACGGCTAAGGCAACTACCCATCGATTGTGCTTCCACTTCAAGGTAGCAAGGGCAGCCAAGAAGAAGAGGAAGGAAATGAGCGTCTTATTATCAGTGAGGTCTGTGCCGTATGGAAATCCAGCCCACCAAGGACCAAAAGCTGCATGCTGAACAAGCGGACCCAGGACGAAACCTCCGACAAACAACGTTCCTACGGTAATCTTCAGCCAACGGCTGTAGGGTTTGTGCGTCACCACCAACAAGAATGTATAGACAGCAAACAACATAGCCGCAAACATGAGAATGATGTGGGGTATCAAGATGCTGGCAGGCACATCATTACGGAAACGTATTACAATGGGGTCATCGGCCAGATAGTCCTTACCCCCGACGGTGATATAATACTGCAACTTGCCTGCTATGGGCTGAACGGGAAGAGTTGCCTGTAACGCACTGTCCTTCCAGCAAAAATCCACCGTCGTGTAGTTGTTCGTCGTCGGATAGCGACGGTAGTGCATTTGCGCCTCGACGCTCGACGGAACACCTTTTAGTATCACCATCTCATCCCGCTGCACACCACTTCTGGGCAGTTTAATCTTATAATTCTCCCCATTCAGTTCGATGTTCACCTTCTTGGGATAAGTAGGACCCGTCATGCGCTGATAGATACTCAGCGCCAAGGTGATAACGATGGCTAAAAACCAATAGACAGATTTCTTCATTTCTTAACAGGTGGAATCAAGTGAACTTGGAAAGTTAGAATCTCCTCATTACGAAGTACTTTTACTGGAATGGTCGTATCTGGCTCTAGCTCCGACAGCCGCTGCATATAGTCATCCATATTCGTCACAGGCTTGCCGTCAATCTCCTGGATGATGTCGCCGCTACGGATACCTGCCGTATGGGCAGGCTTTCCAGCTACCACGATGTCAGCACGAAGACCAGGAATACGGCTTGCACCCATCACGTCGGGCATCAGTCCTAACGTTACCTTAAACTTGGCATGCTTCATTGTATTCGTACTGGGCACACTGATATAGTCGGGTGTCGTCGGCATATTAGCCAGTTGGGAGATTAGCTGTTCAGAGAACTCCAAGGTCTGCTGCATACCGTCATAGTTCAGCGTCGAGGGTACATCGTCTGGCGTGTGATACTCCATGTGTCCACCAGTGGTGAGGAAGAGCACGGGGATATCTACAGCCACAAACGAGGCATGGTCGCTGGGGCCATAGCCGTCAGGGGTACAACTGATGTTCAGTCCTGTCTGCCCAGCCACTTGCTCTGCTATCGCCTTGAACTGGCTGCTGGTTCCTGTTCCTGAGACACTCAGGGCCTTGTCACGCATGCGTCCCACCATGTCTAGATTCACCATAGCAACGATACCTTTCTGATTAGCAGGGAGGTTGATACGTCGAATATCCTCATGCTTCAACCAATCCAAGAATAATTTGGAACCGACAAGACCTTGTTCCTCCGCACCAAAAAAGGCAAAGATGATGCTTCTTGACGAACCTTTCTTTTTAAAATATTTGGCCAGTTCAAGCACAATGGCATCGCCGCTGGCATTATCGTCGGCACCGGGATGCACGCCTAATGTATCGGGACGACGAGAACCAGACCCTTGGCCTCCCATGCCCAGATGGTCATAATGTGAGCCAACGACTATGAATTCATTCCTCAGTTTCTTGTCCTTACCGGGAAGCACGGCAAGGATGTTGTGAGTTGTCCGCTTTTCTGTCTTTCCGTATGTGAAGTCATGATAAAAGCCCTTGTTCTTCTTCTCCTTCAAAACGGGTTTGAGTTTCAGCTTACGAAGTTGCTTGGTTATAAAGTCAGAGGCAAGGGTATCACCAACTGTGCCAGGGTATCGGCCACCCAGTTCCTGTGAAGCAAGGTATTCCACTGCTTGTCGCATATCATCCTGCTTTTGGGCTTGTGTCTGCAAAGTAAGCGCAAAGGCTAAGGATAATAGATAGTATTTATTCTTCATGAATTGTTCTTAATTTAATTTCGCCTGCAAAGGTACGGTTATTTCTTCATTCCTGCAATCCACATTTATCATGATTTTGCATAAAAAAGACAGGACTCCCGACATGAAATCGGAAGTCCTGTCATCATTTGTTGTTAGAATCAGAGGTTCAGACTCTTTTTAATGGCCTCAATCTTCTGCTCAGCAGCCTTCGTGCAACGCTCGTAGTCGGCAGCACCAGCAAAGCTGGCATCCTTGACCTCGGTATAGAACTTAATCTTCGGTTCAGTACCGGAAGGACGAACAGAGACTTTCGTACCGTCGTCGCAGAACCACTGCAGCACGTTCGACTTGTCGGGCATATCGAGCTTTTCGACGCTGCCGTCGGCTTTCTTGGCCTCCAATGACTGGAAGTCCTTCGAGAGCACAATCTTCGAGCCACCCAGATCCTTCGGCGGATTGTTACGATAGTCAACCATCATCTGCTTGATCTCGTCGGCACCAGTCTTACCCGGACGAACCACGTTGATTGTCACCTCCTTGGAGAATCCGTACTCCTTATAGATGTTCATCAGCAGGTCGTAAAGCGTCATACCGTTGTCGCGAGCCCATGCTGCAATCTCACAAATCAGACAGATAGAGGCGGGGGGGGCCTTATCCCTTACCTTGTCGTATGGCAGGAAGCCAAACGACTCTTCACCACCACCGATATACTTCTTCACGCCCTCGTTGACGCGAATCTCGTTGGCAATCCACTTGAAGCCAGTGTAGCAGTCCTTGTATTCCACCTGGTTCTTCTTGGCAATCTCAGCAATGACCTCTGTGGTCACGATGGTCTTCACCAAGAACTCGTTACCCTTCAGCTGACCGAGCTTCTTCTTGTTGGCGATGATGTACCACGAGAACATCATGCAGGTCTGGTTACCATTCAGAATCTCCCACTCGCCCTTCGAATTACGACAGACAATAGCCAAACGGTCGGCATCGGGGTCAGAAGCAATCACCAAGTCAGCATTCAGCTTTGTACCCAGCTTCATACCCAGAGTCATAGCCTCGGCATTCTCGGGATTCGGGCTGACAACTGTCGGGAAGTTACCATCGATAATCATCTGCTCGGGCACCACGTGGATATTCTGGAAACCCCAAGAGCGCAGAGCCATCGGGACGATGACGCGACCTGTGCCGTGCATGGGAGAGTAAACGATGTTGAGGTCCTTCTGACGCAGGATGACGTCTTGGTCAACCATAGCCTCCTTGACAGCCTGGATGTAGTCCCAGTCCATTTCACCACCGATAGGAACGATGAGTTCCTTATTGCCCTCGAACTTCACATCGCTGATCTTCACCTTGTTCACCTCGTCGATGATACCCTTGTCATGGGGGAACAGCACCTGAGCACCATCGTCCCAATATGCCTTGTAGCCATTGTACTCGCGGGGGTTGTGAGAAGCGGTGACATTGACACCTGCCTGACAACCGAGCTGACGGATGGCGAACGAAATCTCAGGTGTAGGACGCAGGCTCTCGAAGAGATAGACCTTGATGCCATTGGCTGAGAAGATGTCGGCTACACTTTCAGCGAACATACGGCCGTTGTTGCGGCAGTCGTGACCAACGACAACAGAGCACTGCTTGCCGGGGAATGCTTTCAGAATGTAGTTGGCAAAACCCTGTGTGGCCATGCCTACAATGTACTTGTTCATGCGGTTGGTACCAGCACCCATGATGCCGCGCAGACCACCCGTACCAAACTCCAGGTCACGATAGAAAGCATCGATGAGGGCCGACTTGTCCTCATTGTCCAACATAGCCTGAACTTCCTTGCGTGTCTCCTCGTCAAAGGCAGGAGAAAGCCATTCTTTCGCACGTGCTTCGCACTGTGCAATAAGCTGAGCGTTATTTTCCATAATAATTCAGATAAGTTTTAGATTAGATTTATTACTTCTATGATAACGCAAAGATACTGATTCTTTTTCAAAATCAGTATCTATGCCCTGTAACTTTTTAACTTTTTAACTATTTTACGATTGAACCTTTTAACTTTTTGCCTTTCGCATGACACGGTCAATCTCTTCAAACTGCTTACCCATATTCAGATTCAGATAGATACGGTAAAGGGCAGGTGCCCAGCGCGGCTTGTCCGCAGGAGACAGTTTCCGGAAAGCTTCCATGTATGGTCTTGCTTCGGTGTAGAGGGCTGTCAACTGCTTGCGGTTCTTGCGCGGCTCATTCTCCCGCTCCAGTTCCAAGGCCTTGTTCAGTTTGACGGTAGCAATGTTGAAGTAGGCCTCAGCCAGCGTGTCATTCAGGGCAATAAGGCGTTCACTGGTATTGATACACCCTTCATCGTCGCCTTTGTTGAGCTGAGCCACCGACTTAGCCAGCAGCATCAGTTGGTTGTCAGGAGCAGCCGACAGCCCTTCCTCGCACAATGCCAATACCTTATCATAGTCACCCCTCTGCGTATAGTAATCGGCCAAGTGGGGAAAGAAATAGTGATGGGTAGGAAAAATGTCGAAGCCCTCACGGAGCATGGCGACATAGGCAGAGTCACACTGGCGCTGGCGCAGAGCCTCGCAGACATACTGTAGGGTGAATTCGCGGCGGGCGGTATCTTTCAAGGCCAACTCATGGTAGCGCAGCACAGAGTCGGGATGTTGCAGGCGATAGGCACTGAACGTTGCCCAGTAAGCAGCCTGCGGCATGAGGGTGTCGGTCGTCAAATAGTCATAGGCCGTAAACAGAGGCTCGCGGGCAGCATCCAGAAAAGTCTCCAAAAATCCAAAGGCTTCGCCATAGCGACCCTTCCTCACCTGGAAAGTACCGCCGTAGTATAGGTTGCGGCGCAAGTGGTGCAGGTATTCAGCACGGCCCTTCCTGTATTCGGGGCGCACCCTACCCTTCTTGTCAGGACGGGCATCAAGCGAGTCAAGGGTTTCAGCTATCTGGAACATCTTCCTGACAAGGTTGAAGAACTGCACCGTGTCGTATTTCTGCCTCAGATACAACTTTTCGTTAGCCGCCTCATACTGCATACGCACGGTCTCAAACCATGTAAAGTAGATTTTCTTGTTCTGCCTGTTCACAGAGTCCTTGGCCAACAGACCCGTCATCAGCTTCTCGGCCTTGTCGAAGTCCTTGCCGCTCTTAATATAGGCCTGCGCCTGGGCGATTTCCTTACGCTGAGCAGTACACAGCAGGGAAGAAGCCAGTCCTATGGTGATTAATATTATCCTTATCTTCATACCTTTTTTATATAAGCGGCGACAAAAGTACGCAAAAAAAACGGACTGACCAAAAAGCCAGTCCATTTTTCAGTTATTTGTCAATACGATTTTACTTCATATCAGCCTCAGCAGCCTTGGTCTTGGGGTCATTCTCGCCATAGCGGCCATAATAAGCCTGATAGCGGTTGTAGCCCCAGTTAGCCTGCAAACGGTCGGGGTCGAGTTCCTTAGCCTTGTCAAAGGCGACAATAGCTTCATCATACAACTTCTGTGCAGCAGCGTTGTCGGTAGCATTGGCAGCAAGCACACTCAGACAAGCCCCCAGATAGGTCCACACGATAGCATTGTCGGGCTTTGCCTCAGCAGCCTTGCGGAGCCACTTGGCACCTTCTTCAGCATTGTTGTCGTTGACAGCCATAAGGCCCTTATTGGCCAGAGCGGTGAATGATGTAGGATACTTGGCGAGGTGAGCATCGAGGAATGCCTGCTGAGCGGCCTTGTCCTTCATGCCCTCGTACATAGAGTTGATACCATCGATGATCATGTCGTTCTCGGCATCAGTCTCGTAGAGCTGCTTCAGATAGTTGACGTATTTCACAGAATCTTCGTGGTTACTCAACTGCGAGCGCATGGCATAGAGCTGGAAGTTAAAAGCCTCAGCCTTCTGCTGCGGGTCGCGCTTGGCAACCTCAAAATACTTATTGGCGCGATCCAATTCCTTAGCCTGGAAAGCATAGCGTCCTGCAAAGAAAGCCACCTGTCCGATGTATTCCTGCTCAGCCTTGTGGTCCATAGCAGCGAAGAAAGGCTCCTCACCAGAGTCCACGAAGGTTCCCCAGTACTTCAGCACGCCGGCATCGTTGCCCTTACGAGCTTCTTCCTGTCCGACGTTCACAAGGTTAGCACGGACAGCCCAGATGCGCTGGGCGTTCTTATCAGCAAACTTCGGTGACACCTTACCCTTGGCATTAGGCAGCTGGTCGTACTTGTTGCACTCAAGGGCTGCGCCGATGGCATTGCAGATGCCCTCTGCCAGTCCCAGCGTATCGTACTCCTTCGCTTTACCAGTACCGAGCTGCATGGCAGCCTGGTTCTCGGCGATGGTACCAGTCTCTTTCTGAACCTGTTCCATGGCCAGGTCAACCAAGTGGTTATAGGCCTTGGCCTTCTCGGCATTGTCTGCCAGTTGGGCAAGGTTCTGCTTCACAAGCTGCGTAGCCTCAGCATAGTCTTTAGACTTCATGATAGCCTTGAGGGCGTCACTGTCACCGGCAAAAGCTGTAGCACTTGCTACGAGCATCATTGCCATCATCATTAATTTCTTCATAAGTTTTTTGTTTATTGGTTACACTATTATTTTCAACTCTCAATTATATACTACTCAACATCAATGACGGGAGCGTCGGTTGCAGGATCAGTGTCTTCATCGACGATTTCTGCCTCCTCGACATCCTCTTCCTGACTGGACATCACCTTGCAGACGCTGGCGATGCTATCGTTCTTCTTAGCCAGATTGATGAGGCGCACACCCTGTGTAGCACGTCCCATGACGCGAACGTCAGCCACCTTGAGGCGGATAAGCACACCCGACTTGTTGATGATCATGAGATCGTTCTCGTCGGTCACTACCTTGATGGCTACCAGACGGCCAGTCTTCTCGGTGATGGCGAGGGTCTTGACACCCTTGGCACCACGGGCGGTTTTGCGGTAGTCTTCCACCTCTGAACGCTTGCCGTAGCCATTCTCCGAGACCACCATGATGGTTTCCACGTTCGGGTCGTTGACGCATACCATGCCTACCACCTCATCATCGCCACCGTCGAGACGCATACCAATGACACCAGTAGACACGCGGCCCATGGTGCGGACATCGTTCTCATCGAAGCGGACGGCACGACCGTTGCGGTTGGCCAGCAACAGCTCGTTATGGCCGTTGGTCAGACGAACGCCTACGACCTCGTCGCCCTCATTGATATTGATGGCACGGACACCGGCTGCACGGACATTTTTGTAGGCATCCAGACGTGTCTTCTTGATGATACCCTGCTTGGTGGCAAACACCACGTAGTGAGTAGTCAGGAACTCCTCATCATTGAAGTTCTTGATGCGCAGCACGGCATTGATGGCATCGTCAGGCTCAATGTTGAGCATATTCTGAATGGCACGTCCCTTCGAGTTCTTGTCACCCTCGGGAATCTCGTAGCACTTCTGCCAGTAGCAGCGACCCTTCTGGGTAAAGAAGAGCAGCGTGTTGTGCATCGTGGCAGGATAGATGTACTCTGCGAAGTCGTTATCACGATGGCGGGCAGCCTTGGAACCCATGCCGCCACGTCCCTGCTCGTGGAACTCGTCGAGGTGGGTACGCTTGATGTAGCCCATGTGCGAAATGGTAATGACCACGGGGTCGTCGGGATAGAAGTCCTCGGCGTTGAACTCATGGTCGAAGGGGATAATCTCCGTACGGCGCTCGTCGCCGTACTTCTCCTTCACCTCCAGCAATTCCTGCTTCATGACTTCCTTACAACGCTCAGGATTATTCAAGATTTCCTCCAGATCGGCAATGAGCTTCATGAGGTCGTCGTACTCCTGATGCAACTGGTCAACGCGCAGGCCGGTCAGTTGTGACAGGCGCATGTCGACGATGGCCTTCGACTGTAATTCATCGAGTTCAAAGCGAACTTCCAGATTGCGCTGGGCATCGCTGGGAGTCTTCGAGTTACGGATGATATGTACTACCTCGTCGATATTGTTGACAGCAATAATCAAGCCCTCCAAAATGTGGGCACGTTCCTGAGCCTTCTTCAGATCATACTTCGTGCGGCGGATGGTCACGTCATGACGGTGTTCGACGAAGTATTTGACGCACTCCTTGAGCGACAACAGGCGGGGACGTCCTTTGACCAGCGCAATGTTATTCACTGAGAATGAGCTCTGTAGCGCTGTCATCTTAAATAGTTTGTTCAGCAACACGTTGGCATTGGCGTCGCGCTTGCAGTCGACGACGATGCGCATGCCCTGACGGCCCGACTCGTCGTTGACGTTGGCCACACCCTCAATCTTGTGCTCGTTAGCCAGGTCGGCAATATACTTCACCAAGTCGGCCTTGTTGACACCGTAGGGTATCTCGGTCACTACTATCTTGTCATGCGTCTCGGTGGTCTCTATCTCGGCCTTGGCACGCATCACAATACGTCCACGTCCCGTCTCGTAGGCATCGCGCACACCAGCCAGTCCGTAGATATAGGCACCTGTGGGGAAGTCGGGACCGGGAATATACTGCATCAGTCCGTCGGTATCGATGTCGGGATTGTCAATATAGGCACAGCAGCCGTCAATGACTTCACCCAGATTGTGTGTCGGCATATTGGTGGCCATACCTACAGCAATACCGTTACCACCGTTCACCAGCAGGTTAGGAACCTTCGTCGGCATCACGCTCGGCTCCTGCAGCGAGTCGTCGAAGTTGTTGACCATGTCGACGGTATCCTTCTCTAAGTCGTCCATAATGTGCTCACCCATCTTCGACAGGCGGCACTCCGTGTAACGCATGGCTGCGGGGGAGTCGCCGTCGACGGAGCCGAAGTTACCCTGACCGTCCACCAGCGTGTAGCGCATGTTCCACTCCTGAGCCATGCGCACCAGTGCGCCGTAGACCGATGAGTCGCCGTGGGGGTGATACTTACCAAGCACCTCACCGACGACGCGTGCACATTTCTTATAAGGCTGGGTGGAGACGTTATTGATGCCCATCATACCGTAAAGGATGCGGCGGTGCACGGGCTTGAAGCCGTCGCGCACATCAGGCAAGGCGCGGGCCACGATAACCGACATGGAGTAGTCGATGTAGGAGGATTTCATTTCCTCCTCAATGTTGATTTTAATGATTCTGTCGTTGTCGAATGTCTGATCCATCAGTTCGATTTACAATTTAATACTATTTTTGACTCAAAACAGGCATCGGGGCAATGGCGATTTTAACGTCGCACTTTTTTCTGAATTTTGCGTTTAAGACGCTTTTCAAGCCCGTCAGCGCATTTTTGCCGTTTTCAATTAGCGTACAAAGGTACGGTATTTTTGCGACACTGCGAAAGATTTTAAACAATTTTAAGGTGATATTTCAATCACGGTCATCCAGCACGCGGAATTTTTCGCGCCGACGCTGTAATTCGTGCAAGTCCAGGTCGACTGTCAGCACCTGCTGACAGTCTCTGCGACATTGTCCGAGGGTTCGTCCTATCGGGTCAACGACAACGCTGCAGCCAGCGTAATGGGAATGGGCATCGTCGCCCACCCTGTTGCACCCTACAAGGAAACATTGGTTCTCGATGGCACGGGCCCGTGTCAGCACCTGCCACGCCGACTGACGCGACTGTGGCCAGTTAGCCACGAGGATAATGGCGTCGTATTCACGACCTGTCGCATAACGGCTCCAGCAGGGGAAGCGCAGGTCATAGCAGGTCAGCAGCAACAGGCGGAAACCGGCATAGTTGACAATAGTATGCTCCGTGCCTGCCGTATAGCAGCGGTCCTCATGACCATAGGTAAAGAGGTGATGCTTGTCATACCAACTGATGCGGTCTGCGCGGCCATCGACGAAGTAGTGGCGGTTGCGGCAACTGCCGTCAGCCAGACGCACTGCCAAACTACCAGCAATAGCACAGCAGCGCTTGCGGGCCTCACGCTGCATCCAAAGCAAGGCGGCATTGCCATCCTCGTCGGCGGCAATACCTTCAGCATCAGTGGCAAAACCCGTGCTCCACATCTCGGGCAGCACATAAAGGTCGCTGCCGGCAGCGGCAGAGAGCAGGCGGGCTGCCTCATGGATATTTTCCTGTGGCTGTGCCCAGCGAATGTCGGTCTGTAAGAGTGTTACCTTCAATATTCCAGCACTTTAGTGGTCAGCTTACCGTCAAAAGACACGAGGGTCTCCACCAGATAGCACGAAGCATCGTAGGGCATGCAGACAGACGCGTTGAGGTGGAAGCCCTGGGCATCGACCTTGTTGAACTCCATATTATTCAAGATAGCCTGCGAGAGGAAGGTCTTGGGCACCTTCTGCTCATAGAACTGTTTGCGGAAATCGCGTGAAAAGAGCTGCGCGGCACCCTTGAAGATGCTGAGGTGGATGATGTTGTCGTAGTACACGTTCTCAACTTCCAGACCGTCGTCGTTGACGGTTTTCTTGATAACCTTGTACTTCGTTGGATTAATGGCCACATAGAGGTGGTAGCGCTCACCGTCGAAGTGAACAACCGTATCGCGCTTGAGTACCTCGGTGAGGGCAAGGACAGTCGGTTTCTCTGTAAATTCCTCCTCAACCTCCTTGCTGGTGTCGGTGCTTTTGACAAATTTCAACGTCTCGCCGACCTGATTCTTGATCCATAATACATGCGCCGACTGCTTGACAATGTAGTATTGGATGTCCGCCCCCATGTAGAGGGTGTCGCCAATGACCTTGAAGCGCGCAGGCATAGAGGTGGAATCGGCATAATAGACGGAGTCTCCCTTCATACGGAAAGCCACGGTCTCGCTCTCCTCCTCCATCCACACGCCCTGCATCAGGCGCATGGCCTCATGGCTCACCTCGCTAACAGCAGGGGCTTTGCCATTGCCACTGCAGCCTGTGAGTAATACAGCCAGCAATAGGACAACTATATTATGGTATAATACCTTATTTAATATATGATGCATTAAGCATTGTGAATTAAACATTATGCAAAACATTCCGCATCCTTCAGCAACGGCAGCTTCAGGTCTTTCTCGCTGGTGAGCACCTGGGCAGCGTCGATGGGCCAGTCGATGCCTAAGGCGGGATCGTTCCAGCAGATGCCGGCCTCAGCCTGCGGCGCGTAGACGTTGTCGACCTTATAGGTGAAGACGGCCTCGTCGCTCAGCACCAGGAAACCGTGGGCAAAGCCACGCGGAATAAAGAATTGGCGTTTGTTCTCGTCACTCAACTCCACCATCACATGCTGACCGAAGGTTGCACTGGAACGACGAATGTCGACAGCGACGTCCAGCACCTTGCCTTTAATAACACGTACTAGCTTTGCCTGCGAATAATCGCCCTTTTGGAAGTGAAGACCGCGCAACACGCCAAAGCTCGACTTCGACTCATTGTCCTGAATAAATTCCACATGACCGACGTGCGCTTCGAACTCTTCCTTCTTCCAAGCTTCAAAAAAATAGCCTCTGGCGTCATTAAACACACGTGGCTCAATAACATACACTCCTTCAATAGAGGTTTTCTTGTATTCCATTTCCTTAATTATTCGTTGTTTACGACTGCAAAGATACGAATTTTTTTTTGCTTACGCTTGTTTGTTTCGCAAAAAAAGCGTAATTTTGCACTCGTGATTGAGCTACACCGACATATTGAGATACTGCTTTTGGACAACGATTGTGTGATAGTGCCTGATTTTGGGGGCTTTGTCGCACATTATGCCAGTGCACGCTATAGCGAGGAAGACAACGTCTTCCTGCCGCCGTTGCGCACCTTGGGTTTCAACCCACAGCTGCGCATCAACGACTCCCTGTTGGTGCAGTCGTACATCAATGCCTACGACATCAGCTATCCTGAGGCGCTTAGGCGCATCACCGACGAGGTAGAAGAGATGCGTGACGCCCTCGACACTGAAGGTTATTACGCCTTAGAGAATATCGGTACCCTGACCGTTAACGACGAAGGCAACTACCAGTTTGAGCCTTGCGAAGCCGGCATTCTGTCACCTGAGCTCTACGGTCTGGGAAGCTATGAGTTCTTGACCCTCCATGAGGCCAGGGCCGTCATCACCCCTATGCCGAAAGTTGTCGACGACAGGAAGGTTACTACGGCAGAAGCATTTGTCGACCACCGCAACGGTGACGCTGACTCCCCCGCCCTGCTGGAGTTTACCGATAGTGACGACAACGACCAGAGCGCCATCCGCATCAAGATGTCGTGGATACGCAATGCCGTTGCTGCGGCTGCCGCCATCATTGCCTTTTTCTTCATGGCGACACCCATTGCCAACAGCGACCTCAGGACGCGCACCATGAGCCAGCTGCAGCATAACCTGTTCAACAAGCTTATTCCTCAGGACACCAATATGATGCCAGCAACGATTGTCGTAGCCGACAAGGTTGCAGAAGCAACACCTGACGAGGCAGAAAGCACCGAGGAGGTTCCCGCAGAGACCACCGTTACTGCCGAGGTCACAGAACCTGCCGACGACATCAAGCCCGAGGAGAAGCCCCAGTTGCCTACCTATTGTATCGTTCTGGCCAGTCAGGTCAAGAGAAGCAATGCCGAAAGCTATGTGGAACAGTTGCGCAAGCAGGGCATCAGCGATGCCGAGGTCTACATCCACAACCACGTCGTGCGTGTTATATGCGGCAGCTACGAGACGGAAGGCGAGGCCTACCGCCAACTTAACAAGATGAACAACAACACGGAGTTTGCAGAAGCGTGGGTTTACAAGAAGACCCATCCCTCTGAGTCGTAACCTGCTCTTCCCTACTCTTTCCGACATGAAGCGCGTAAGATGTCCCAAGTGCGACCACTACATCATCTTTGACGAGACGAAATACACGGCTGGTCAGTCGCTGGTATTCCAATGTGACGAATGCGGACGCGAGTTCGGCATCCGCATCGGCGTGTCAAAGCTCAGGAAGACGCAAAAGGATGAGAATGCAGAGATGACTGACGACAGCGGACAGCGCAGCACGGAGGAAGCGCCCTGTGGCAGCATCGTTGTCATCGAGAACGTATTCCACTTCAAACAAGTGTTACCCCTGCAAATGGGCGACAACGTTATTGGGCGCTATCAAAAGGGCAACCCCATCAACACTCCCTTCGAGACCGTAGACCCCAGCGTAGACCTCAACCACTGCACCATTACCGTCAGTCGCGACAAGCGCGGAACCCTGCGCTACACGCTCTCTGACAACAACAGCAATACGGGAACCTTTGTCGGTGACGTAGAACTGAAACCTCGCGAGCGCCGCATCATTGGCGACGGCACCCTCTTCACCCTTGGCGCCACCAGCATCATCCTACGCGGAGCCGATGTAGAGGAAGATCATTCCCAACAGCACTAATGCCAGGTCAAAGGCCTTGGCCTTCAGATTCTTCTCATGGAAGAATAAGGCCCCAAACAGGAAGCTCACCACGACGCTGCCTCGGCGAATCATGGACACAATAGAAATCATGGCGTCAGGCAGCGACAGCGAATAAAAGTACATGAAGTCGGCAGTAGACAGAAACAGGCTCACGCCGATAATCGACCACGCCCAATGGAACGGCGTCGTCTCGTGGTGCTTCGGCCACCACAGCAGCCACAGCATAGCCAGCATCATGCCGCACTGATAGATGTTATACCACGATTGCACCATCATGCGGTCCAGTCCGATGCCGCCCTCGCTGACGGGTGCCATCAGAAACTTGTCGTAAAGACCACTCAGCGCTCCCAAGGCGGCTGCACCTACAATCATCCATATGTAGTGGTCGCTCTTGAAGTCGATACCCTCCTTCTTGCCGCTACGGCTCAGCAGCAGGAACGAGGCGACGGCCAGCAGCACACCCACCCATTGCCACACGTTCAAGCGTTCACCAAACACCAGCAGCGCACCCACCAGCACCATCACGGGGCGCGTGGCGTTGATGGGACCGACAATGGTCAGCGGCAGGTGCTTCATGCCGAAGTAACCTAAAACCCAGCTCGACAGCACGATGAGGGCTTTCAGCAGGATATACCGATGCACGTCCCACCCGCCCGAGGCAACATGAAATATCGTGCCGTCAAGGACGTCGCTCGTAGCACTCACCACGATGAAGGGTAAGAATATCAGCGACGAGAACAGCGTGTTCAGGAACAGGACAGGAATGACGGCATTACTCTTCAGCGCCTCCTTCTTGAACGAATCATAGCAGCCTAATAGCGCTGCAGAGAGAAAAGCTAATATCAGCCAAGCCATATTGTTACATTTTTCGTTATAACGGTATTACGGTATTCCGTTATTTCGTTTAAATCATTAATAATTGACTTCTTCTAAGAACAGCGCCTTGGCAGGCATGGACTCGCCGGCCTGTGTGCGCTGACCGCCTTCGACGACGCTGCGGAACTCATCAAGCGTCATGCGCCCACGGCCCACCTCAATCAGCGTTCCCACCACCGCCCGCACCATGTTGCGCAGAAAGCGGTTGGCGGTAATCTCAAAGTACCAGGCATCAGGAGCCGTCTGGTGCCATTGGGCATGGGTGACGTGGCACAGCGTCGTCTTCACGTCAGACCCCGCCTTGCAGAAGGCCCCGAAGTCCTCATACGCCAGCAGGATGCGCCCGGCCTCGTTCATCAGCCCGAAGTCCAGCACATAGTGCATCTCTAAAGAATAATGGCGCAGGAAGGGATTCTTGCTGGTATGGATATAATAACGATAGGTACGGGCGAAAGCCGAGAAACGGGCATGCTTGTCACCCTCGACCTCCTCAATGCGCTCTACGGCAATGTCCTGGTGCAGCAGACCATTGAGTTTCTTCGTCAGCACGGCTGCGTCGAACACCACGTCGGTATCAAAGTGCGCAGCCATGTGCCGCGCATGGACGCCTGTATCCGTCCGTCCGGCACCCGTCACACTGACCTCCTGGCGCAACAACAGCGACAGGCAGCGTTGCAGTTCGCTCTGCACCGTCACCCCATTGGGCTGTATCTGCCACCCGTGGTACTGGGTGCCGTCATAACTGAACCATATAAAATAGCGTTTCATCATTCATAACAAAAGCTCACTGAATACTTGGTTCAATGAGCTTTCTTTGTGGTGCGGTGCGTACGAGACTCGAACTCGTGACCTCCTGCGTGACAGGCAGGCATTCTAACCTACTGAACTAACGCACCTGGCATTTACTATATTTTGCTAACATTTTCTTGCGGTGCGTACGAGACTCGAACTCGTGACCTCCTGCGTGACAGGCAGGCATTCTAACCTACTGAACTAACGCACCTTTTCTTGTTAGCGGGTGCAAAGGTAATCAGAATTTTTGAATCCACAAAACTTTTTAGGGAGAAATTTACAAAAATCTTTGCATGAGCAGTGCCTCGTGGTAGCTATTGCCACTGAGCAACCAGTCTGTCAGCGTGACTTGCTGCATGAAACCAGCCTTATGGAACAACTGGCAAGCGGCAGCGTTGGCTGTATCGACGACGGCATAAAGCTGGTGCAGGTGGAGCACCTCAGCGGCATAGTCGCACATGCGGGCAACAGCCTTAAACCCATAGCCCCGACGACGGTAGGCATCGATGATGATGATGCCCACCTCGGCACGCTGGTGACGGGGGTCGAAGCGCACCAGGTCTACCATGCCCACTATCTCGTCGTGCTCGTTGACGACCATCAGGCGCAGCTGGCGGTCGGCATAAATGTCGTTCGACGACGTGGCAATATAATCGTGCAGGGTATAGCGCGAATAGGGTACGTTGGTGGCACCAACATTCCACAACCGGATGTCGTTCTCAATGCGGTAGAGCAGATCCAGGTCTTCGGGTTCTATGGCCCGCAGGGTTATCGTATGATCAGACATGATTCAAATCGAAAATTAAGAATTAATTCTAAGGTTTCTGCGGATGTATGAAGTCGTGCAGCCTGTCGCCCAGCATCTGCAGCAGCGCCAAGAAGGCACGGAAGTAGATGGCCGTCTGAATAGGTACCGACAACAGGAAGCTGAGGTGGCCGTAATGCTTGCGGAAGAAGATGAGCATGGCCTGGTAGAAGGTGTGGACATAGCGGAAGGAAGACTTCTCGGTGGACTCGCCCTTGTAGTGTACGATGTCATACGGCAAGTACCAGTTCTGCCAACCGCCCTTGAGCAGACGGAACGACAGGTCGATGTCCTCGCCGTACATGAAGAAGTCCTCGTCAAGCAGTCCCACGGCATCGAGCGCCTTGCGACGCAGCAGGCAGAAAGCGCCGCTAATGACCTCAATCTGGCAGGGTTCGTCCCACGGCAGGTGACTCATGTAGTAGCGACTGGTGAAGCCCAACATCTTGAGCAGCGACACCCACGGGGTTGGGATGGCACGTCGTGACTCGGGGGCAGGACGGCCTTCACGGTTCAACATGCGCACACCTGCCCCACCCGCCTCGGGATGGGCATCCATGAATCGGAGGCACTGGTGCAGCGTGTCGTCGCGGACGACGGTATCAGGATTGAGCAGCAGCACATAGTCGCTGTCAGAACGTCGGATAGCACAGTTGTTGGCACGGGCAAAGCCGAGGTTCTCATCGTTGGCAATAAAGTGTACCCACGGATAACGGGGACGCAGCGTTTCCACCGTCTTGTCAACGGAGGCATTGTCAACCACAAAGACTTCACCCTCGATACCTTCAAGGGCGCGCTGCACACTCTGCAAACATTCGTCAAGCAGGCGGCAGACATTGTAGCTGACAATGACTATACTGATTTTCTTGGCCATACGAAGGGGAGGCAGAGCAAGAGGATGATGCCACAATAGAAGAATGGTGTGGTCTGATAGACGGCATAACAGAGTGCGTTGAGCAACAGGGGTACCACGATAAGTGCCAGTCGCAGCCAGCGGTTACGGCGGAACAGACGCAAGCCCAGATAGGCACATAGCAGCGTCGCCAGCTCCATGATGGTCGTCAATAGAAATTGTAATGTCTCTGCGTTCATATCTGTTTCTTATTAAAATGCTTAACCAGTAAAGGGGGTACGGTTGAGGATGGAGCGACCGAGCGTCACCTCGTCGGTATATTCCAGCTCGTCGCCCACGCTGATGCCTCGGGCAATGATGGTCAGCTTGACATCGGTGAAGGGTGCCAGCTTGCGGAAGATGTAGAAGTTGGTCGTGTCGCCCTCCATCGTCGAGCTGAGGGCCAGGATAACCTCTTTGACACCGCCAGACTTCACGCGCTCCACCAAAGAGTCGATTTCAAGATCGGAAGGTCCGATGCCGTCCATGGGCGAGATGACGCCGCCAAGCACATGGTAGAGTCCATGATACTGCTGCGTGTTCTCGACAGCCATGACGTCTTGGATGTTCTCCACCACGCAGACCGTCGTCACGTCGCGGCGAAGGTCGGAGCATATCGGACAGGTGTCGCTATCGCTAATGTTGTGGCAGACGCGACAGTACTTGACCTCCTGCTTCAGTCGTCCCACGGCATCAGCAAACTGCGCAACGCTGTCAGCATCCTGCCGCAACAGGTGCAGCACGAGCCGCAAGGCCGTCTTGCGCCCGATGCCCGGCAGCTTTGAGAACTCCTGTACCGCCTTCTCTAACAATTGTGATGGAAACTGTGGCTGTATCACTTCATTATCAATTTTCAGTTCTCAATTTCACTCAGTTCCAGCCAGCGCATGGATTTTTCGTCTAACTCGTCGTTGAGCTGGGGCAGTCGCTTGCTCAAGGTAGTAATCTCTTCGACGGAGGTTGTACCGCCGCAAAGCGCTTCCTCTATCTGTTTCTTCTCGGCCTCCAGCGCTTCTATGTCTTTCTCCAACTGCTCCATCTCGCGCTTCTCCTTGTAGCTGAGCTTACGAGGAGAGCCTCCCCCTTTCCCCTCCCTGTTAGGGATGGGAGTAGATTGTTTCTGCGCTTGAGGGTTTTTACTCCCCTCCCTCGCAGGGAGGGGTCGGGGGAGAGTCTTCTCCCACTCGCGATATTGCGTATAGTTGCCAGGGAAGTCCTTGACTTCGCCCTGTCCCTTGAACACCAGCAGATGGTCGACGACCTTATCCATGAAGTAGCGGTCGTGGCTGACGACGATGACACAGCCAGGGAAGTCCTGCAGGTACTCCTCCAGTATCTGGAGCGTCACGATGTCGAGGTCGTTGGTGGGCTCGTCCAGCACCAGGAAATTGGGATTGCGCATCAGCACGGTGCAAAGGTAGAGTTTGCGGCGCTCACCGCCAGAGAGCTTATAGACGTAGTTATACTGCTGTTCGTTGGTAAACAGGAAATATTGCAACAGCTGCGAGGCCGAGAGCTTGCGCCCGCTGCCTAAATCAACATATTCGGCAATGTCCCGGATGACGTCAATCACCTTCTGCTGCTCATTGAACTGCAGTCCCTCCTGCGAGAAATAGCCGAAGCGGACAGTATCGCCGATGATGATGCGCCCCTCGTCGACAGGCACTTCGCCCAACAGCATCTTGAGGAACGTCGACTTACCCGTGCCGTTGTTGCCCACGATGCCCATCTTCTCGAAGCGCGAGAAGTTGTAGTAGAAATCCTGGAGGATAACAACATCGTCAAACCTTTTCGAGATATACTGGCACTCGAAGATCTTCGAGCCGATATAAACGTTCGACGCCTTGAGTCGCAACTGGCGCTCTTCGATGCGCTGCTTGGCCACACGCTCCAGTTCGTAGAAGGCATCTTCGCGGTATCGTGCCTTATGGCCACGGGCCTGCGGCATGCGTCGCATCCACTCCAGTTCCGTGCGATAGAGGTTGTTGGCACGGGCTATCTCCGCCCGCTTGTTGTCAATGCGCTCCTGTCGCTTCTCTAAGTAGTAAGCATAGTTACCGCGATAGGTATAGACGGTCTGATTGTCAAGCTCTAAGATGATGTTACACACACGATCCAGGAAATAGCGGTCGTGGGTCACCATGAGCAGCGTCTTGTTGCCACGTTGCAGATACCCCTCCAGCCACTCAATCATCTGCAGGTCCAGATGGTTGGTAGGCTCATCGAGTATCAGCAGGTCAGGCTCCGTCAGCAGGACATTGGCCAGTGCCACGCGCTTCTGCTGACCACCGGACAGCTGGCCCATCGGCTGTTGCAGGTCGCGGATATGCAGCTGCGTCAGCACCTGCTTGGCCTTCAGCACCTTCTCGTCCTCGCCCTGATGATTGAAACAGGCGTCAAGCACGCTCTCCTCCGGGTCGAAGACGGGCGACTGCTCAAGCATTCCCACCTTCAGGTCACGACGGAACACGATGTCGCCACTGTCATAGCCTTCCTTGCCGCTGAGTATCGACAGCAGCGTCGACTTGCCCGTACCGTTCTTCGCTATCAATCCCACCTTCTGGCCTTCGCCAATAGAGAAACTGATGTTGCTGAACAGCGTCAGCGCACCAAACGACTTTGTCAGATGTTGAACGTCAAGATAGGGAACCATTTTGCCAAGTTCAAAGAGATTGGTTGATGTTATCAATATAGTCGAGCACCTCGTCCCTACCTTCCTTCTTCTCGGCTGAGGTCACGAAAATGGGCGGCAACTCCTCCCAGTTCTCGGAAAGGGTTTTCTTGTACGCCTCTACAGCCTGGCGCGCCTTGTTGGGTGTCAGCTTGTCGGCTTTGGTGAAGACAATACTGAAGGGAATACCCGACAGGCCCAGCCACTCGATAAAGTCCAAGTCTATCTTCTGCGGTTCCAGACGGATGTCCACCAGCACGAAGACGTTCACCAGCTGCTCGCGCTGCAGGATGTAGCCGCGTATCATCTGGTCCAGCTTCTCCACCTCCTTCTTTGAGCGCTTGGCATAGCCATAGCCCGGCAGGTCGACCAGATACCACTCCTTATTAATAATAAAGTGGTTGATGAGTAGCGTCTTGCCGGGTGTTGCCGACGTCTTCGCCAATTTGCGATTATTCGTCAGCATATTGATGAGGCTCGACTTACCTACGTTCGAACGACCTATGAAGGCATACTCCGGCTTCGTATCCTTAGGACACATGGACACCATTGGCGCCGAGAGCGAAAATTCTGCTTGCTTTATTTCCATAATCTTCTTTCTGCGTGCAAAGGTACAAAAAAAACGCAATAAATTTTGTTCTTTGGCGGTTTTTTCGTACCTTTGCACTCGAATTTCAGAAAACGTGTTTCCATCCGCGAAGCACTTTCTTTCCAAATTACAATTCCAAAATCACAAGAATCATTAACGAATTACTGTATATAAATATGTACACGAAAGACGAATTAGAAAAGCTTTCTATCCCCGAACTGATGGAGATAGCCAATGAAGTGGGCGTGAAGGTGTCCCAGAACGACGAACTGGAAAGCGTCATCTACGCCATCTTAGACAAGGCCGCCGAGAACTCTGCTGCCGGCTTACCTGCCCCCAAACGCAAACGCACACGCATTGCCAAAGACAACAGCAAGGTCTATACCGTCAATGGCAGCGAGGGCGAGAATCTGGATGCCAAGAGCACCAAGAGCGCCAAGAAACCGTCGCTGAGTGCCGTTATAGCTGAAGCCGCTGCTGCCGAAGCTGCCGCAACGGACGATAATCTCGCAGAGGAGAAGCCCGCAGAGGAGAAGCCCGCCCCCAAGAAGCGCGGACGAAAGTCGAAAAAAGAGTTAGAGGAAGCAGCAAAGGCTGCTGCCGCCGCTGCTGAAGCAGAAGCATCCCAAGCAACAGAGGAAGTTCCTGCCGCACAACCTGAACAGCCTGTAGCAGCAGACGCCACAGAGCCTCAGCAAGCCGAAGATGCCGTCGAGGCAGAAACCATCCCTGAACAGGAGGCAGCTGCTGACGGCGAAGCTATTGCCCCCGAGGTCATCAGCCAGTTGCAGGAGAAGCTGACGCAACAGGCTGCCGAACCCACAGAGACGCCGGAAGGTGTCTGGGAAGGCGACCCCGGCGACGGCACGGACTTCATCACCGTCGTCGACCTGCCCATCGAGGATCAGGCTGCCATTCCCTCCGTTGACATCTTCGACCGCCCCATGGCACAGCAACAGCAACCCGAACCTCCTGTCATCATGCCGCGCAACGACTATGGAAGGCAGAACGAGACTTTCGACTTCGCTGACCTCATCACAGGCAACGGCGTGCTGGAGATTCTGCAGGACGGCTATGGATTCCTGCGCTCCTCGGACTACAACTACCTGTCGTCACCCGACGACATTTACGTCAATCCCCAGCAGATCAAGCGCTATTCGCTGAAGACCGGCGACGTGGTGGAGTGTACGGTACGTCCGCCTCACGACAACGAGAAGTATTTCGCCCTGTCCAACGTCACCAGCATCAATGGCCGCAACCCGCAGGAAGTGCGCGACCGTGTGGCCTTCGAGCACCTGACACCGCTGTTCCCCGACGAGAAGTTCAAGCTCTGCGGCGACCCTGCCACCACCAACCCATCGGTGCGCATCGTCGACCTCTTCTCGCCCATCGGTAAAGGCCAGCGCGCCCTCATCGTAGCACAGCCCAAGACTGGTAAGACGCTGCTCATGAAGGACATTGCCAACGCCATCGCCGCCAACCACCCCGAGGCCTACATCATGATGCTGCTCATCGACGAGCGTCCTGAGGAGGTCACCGACATGGCCCGTACCGTCAATGCCGAGGTCATTGCCTCGACCTTCGACGAACCTGCTGACCGCCATGTCAAGATTGCCGGCATCGTGCTCGAAAAAGCCAAGCGCATGGTAGAGTGCGGTCATGACGTCGTCATCTTCCTTGACAGCATCACCCGCCTGGCACGTGCCTACAACACGGTAGCGCCAGCCAGCGGTAAAGTGCTCACCGGCGGTGTCGACGCCAATGCCCTGCAGAAGCCCAAGCGCTTCTTCGGTGCTGCCCGTAACATTGAGGGCGGCGGCTCGCTGACCATCGTCGCCACAGCCTTGACGGACACCGGCAGCAAGATGGACGAAGTCATCTTCGAGGAGTTCAAGGGTACAGGCAACAGCGAATTGCAGCTCGACCGCATGCTGGCCAACAAGCGCGTCTTCCCTGCTGTCAATCTGGTACAGAGCTCAACGCGCCGCGACGACTTGCTGCAAGACCAGACCACGCTCAACCGCATGTGGATTATCCGCAAGTTCATTGCCGAGATGAACCCCATCGAGGCTATGAGCACCGTCCGCGACCGTCTGGTACAAACGCACAGCAACGAGGAGTTCCTGCTATCCATGAACGGATAGGACAAGCGTAAATAGACATCATCCCGATTCCAATCATGGAGCCAGGGATGAGTCCAAAGAAAAACATCAAACAATGGCGGTGTTTTTGTAAACACCGCCATTGTTTTTGTAAACGTCGTCGTAGTTTTAACAAACACTGACGCAGTTTTAACTTT